>Ga0326726_10000951_pt1 | contig 26895 bp, 23 predicted proteins | sample MHFenrmetagenome_2_FD_207603 | JGI IMG/M metagenome (GOLD analysis project Ga0326726, IMG submission 207603) | Lab enriched peat soil microbial communities from Michigan Hollow, Ithaca, NY, United States - MHF15MN | ecosystem: Environmental > Terrestrial > Soil > Wetlands > Peat | place: USA... | reverse complement strand
CCGCGATGGGCCATCTCCTCGCGATTGTATCGAGGATGTCTCGAATGACCGCGCCTGTCGGCGAGGTGATGACCGCGATTCTCGAAGGATACGTCGGGATGGAGCGCTTCCGCTCGGCGGCCGTGAGCCCTTCGTCCATGAGGCGCTCGAGAAGACGCCGGAACTCGAGCTCCATGCTCCCACGCCCGGCGGGAATCAGATCGGTCGCGATGAGCTGCGTCTGTCCCGAGCCGCCGAAGTGAGAGACTCGCCCCGGGGCGATGACGAGCATGCCGTTCTCGGGCATCAACGCGAGGCGCTCCGCGTACCGGCGAAAGAGCACGGCGTGGAGCACGCTCGCGCTGTCCCGCAGGGTGAAATAGGTGTGCCCCGATGTGTGGTGCTTGAGGTTCGCAATCTCTCCGATGACGCTCACGCGTGGAAACTCGGATTCGAGGTGTTGCCTGACGGCGTCCGAGATCTCCGTCACCGTGTACACGTCCCGCTCCGCCTCGCCGAGCGGTTCGTGCGGGATGCTACCGTTCATTCTTCACTCCGTGCGCCCATTTCGCCGCCTGGAGCGTGTTCCGCATGAGCATCGCGACGGTCATGGGCCCCACGCCTCCCGGAACGGGCGTGATGAGCGAAACCTTGGGGTACGCTGATTCGAAATCGACGTCCCCCGTGAGGCGATACCCCTTCTTCGCGGCCGGATCGGCGATCCGGTTTGTCCCGACGTCGATGACGACCGCACCATCCTTGATCATGTCCCCCGTGATAACGTGCGCCTTCCCGATCGCGGCGACGAGTATGTCGGCGTCCCGCGTGATGGCACCGAGATCCTCCGTCTGGGAATGGCACACGGTGACGGTCGCATTTCCGCTTCGGTGTTTCCGCGCGAGGAGCAGCGCCACCGGCTTGCCGACGAGAATGCTTCTCCCGACGACGACGGCGCGTCTTCCCTCGGTCACCACGCCGTATCGGGCCAGCAGCTCCAGAATGCCGCGCGGCGTACAGGGAATGAAACGCGGCTTGTCCGTCGCGAGCCGCCCAACGTTGTACGGATGGAGTCCGTCCACGTCCTTCGAGGGTGAAATCCGCTCGATGACCGCCTGCTGATCGATATGCGGCGGGAGCGGCATCTGCACGAGAACGCCGTCGACGCCTCGGTCCGCGTTGAGCCTCTCGATGCGCTCGAGGAGATAGCTGGCCTCGACGGAGCCCGGAAGCTCGATGAGCGAGGATCCGATTCCACAGCGCGCGGCGGCCGTGACCTTGTTCTTGACGTACACCTGCGAGGCCGGATCTTCTCCAACGATGATCACGGTGATGAAAGGGGCTCGATAGCGGCTCGCGAAGTCCGCCGCATCAACGGCCACCTCGGTCAGGATGCTCTCGGCCGCCGCCTTTCCGTCTATCAGCTTGTCCTCTCCTGCGCTCATGCTCACTCCTCGTGGATATCGATCTCCTCGCGAACCCGCACAACCTCCCGGGCGCGTCCGGTCGCGTCGTCGATATCGACGAGGAGGCCGCCGATGCATACGAGACCGCCCGCCACGTCGAATCGAACCGGCATCGCGCGGGTGAACCGCTCGATCACCTGTTCCTTTCGAACCCCAATGACTGAATCCACCGGGCCGACCATGCCCACGTCCGTTATGAAGGCGGTTCCGCCGGGAAGAAGCCGTTCGTCGGCGGTCTGGACGTGTGTGTGGGTCCCCACGACCGCGCTCACTCGTCCGTCGAGGTATGCCCCGAGCGCCTGTTTCTCGCTCGTCGCCTCCGCGTGGAAATCGACAAGGATGATCTTCACGCCCGCCGGGATCTCGGACAGAATCGAGTCGGCGCTCCGGAATGGACAATCGATCGGAATCATGAAGGTCCGCCCCTGGAGATTGATCAGGGAGATGGGCGTCCCCTTGATCTCGCGCACGACGAACCCCCTGCCCGGCACTCCCGGTGGGTAGTTCGCCGGGCGGAGGATATCATCCCGGGAATCGAGAAGCGCGACTCCCTCGCGCTTGTCCCAGACGTGATTTCCGCTCGTCATGAGGTCGACGCCCGACGCGACGATTTCCTCAATGACCTTCTGCGTCACACCGAAAATTCCGGCTGCATTCTCCACGTTCCCCACGCAGAGATCGACGGCGAGGCGCTCCTTGAGCGCTCCGAGCCCATCGGCGAGCGCTCGTCGACCGGCCTTCGAGATAATGTCTCCGAGGAACAGAACACGCATAGATTCCTCCGCGTCAACGCGCGTAGTCGACGGCCCGCGTCTCCCGTACGACGACCACCTTGATCTGCCCAGGATACTCCATGTCCCCCTCGATCTTGCGGGCGATCTCGGAGCACAGGTCCATCGCCTGCGCGTCATCGATTCTCTTGAAATTGACGAGGATTCGAATCTCGCGTCCGGCCTGGATCGCGTAGGATTTCTCGACGCCGTCGAAGGCATCGGCGATTTTCTCGAGCTTCTCGAGCCGTCTGATATAGTTCTCGAGCGTCTCGCGCCGCGCGCCGGGGCGTGCGCCCGAAATGGCGTCCGCGGCGGATACGAGGTGCGTCAGCATCGAGGTCGCCTCGATGTCCTCGTGGTGCGCCCCGACGGCATTGATAATCTTCTCGTTCTCCCCGTAGCGCTTCACGAGCTCCCCGCCGATCGTCGCGTGCCCGCCTTCCATCTCGTGGTCGGCCGCCTTGCCGATGTCGTGGAGGAGGCCGGCGCGCTTGGCGATCACCGGGTCGGCGCCGAGCTCGCCCGCCAGCAGGCTCGACAGGTACGCCACCTCCTTCGAATGCTGGAGTACGTTCTGACCGTACGAGGTGCGGTACTTGAGACGTCCAAGGAGCTTGACAAGTTCGGGATGGAGCCCGTGGATGTTGAGCTCGAGGCAGGTCTGCTCGCCGATCTCACGGATCTCTTCGAGGAGCTCCTTCCGCGTCTTCTCGACGATCTCCTCGATGCGTCCCGGATGAATCCGTCCGTCCTTCACGAGCTTCTCGAGGGAAAGACGCGCAACCTCGCGCCTGATCGGATCGAATCCCGAGAGAATAACCGCCTCCGGTGTGTCATCGATGATGACGTCGATACCGGTCGCATTTTCGAATGCCCTGATGTTGCGCCCCTCGCGCCCGATGATACGCCCCTTCATCTCGTCGCTCGGGAGATCGACCACCGAAACGGTCGATTCGACGACATGATCCGCGGCGCATCGCTCGATCGCGAGCGTGAGGATCTCACGACTCTCCTTGACGGCGTTGCGATCCGCCTCCTCGCGAATGTCCCGAATCTTCTTGGCAGCCTCGTGCCGCGCCTCGCTCTCGAGGTTCGAGATGAGGAGCTTTTTCGCCTCGTCCTTGCTCATACCGGCGATCTTCTCGAGCTTGTCGTTCTGCATCCGGAGAACGTGGTTGAGATCCTCGTGCTTGTCGGCGACCGCCTGGAGCTTGCTGTCGAGAAGCTTCTGCTTTTCAGCGACCTCCTGCTCGCGATTCTCAAGGTAGTCGACCTTCCGGTTGATGTTCTGCTCCTTCTCCTCGAGCCGCCGCTCCTGCTTCTTGACCTCCTGTCGCCCCTCCTGTGTTTCTTTCTCGAATCTGAGCTTCGCCTGGTACCACTCGTCCTTTGCCTCGAGAATCGCCGCCTTCTTCTGCGTTTCCGCTTCTCGCTGGGCCTCGGCGATGATGTTCTCAGCGAGCTTTCTCGTGTGTTTGAGGTGGCTCTCGGAGACCTTCTTGTTTATGAGCCACCCGGCAACGAGGCCGATGAAGAGAACGAGGATCCCGGCCGACGTGTAAAAGAATACTCCTTGCATATGTATTCACCCGATACTCGATCGGGCTGCTCACCTCCACGCGACTTGAGTCTCCCATGGCGTGCGCCTGGACCGCATTGATATATGAGATATGAAAATTTCGGGCTGCGGGAGACGCTGGGGCGCTCGGCTGGATATTAAAATTCCCCACGCTGTGCCGTGTGGCGAAGTCGCCTTTGAAGCCCCAACAACAAGGTGGAAGACCGCATGACCGCTTCTACGATCCCGGCTTTCCCGGGCCTGGCATCCACGGCCAGATATAGGTCTTCCGGGCTAAAGGTGTTGGCTCAAAATTTACTTCTCCATCACGAGCACGGTAGGGAATTTCTCGCTTCGCATGGAACCTTCATATCCTCGCTGATCCCCTGACGACGCGCCAACACCACGGGGTGAGGAGGATTATCGTTCAACGCTGATCTTGCTATCAAGGAGCTCGCCCAAACGCGCAGCCTTTCCTTCGAGCTCCGCCTGGAGCCTCTCGCGCTCCTCACGCTCCTGGTAGAGCTCGTCCGTGATATTCAGAGCAGCTAATATGGCGATTCGCGACTGAGACATAATACCGCTCGAATGGGCTATCTCCCTCATCTTTCTGTCCACGTAGCCAGCTATCTTATGTACGTACTGAGGGTTACCCACTCCTTTGATCTTATACTCTTGACCAAAAATCTCCACTTTTTCAGTGCTCTTTTCGGTCATGAGACTTTCCTTCCATAATCAACGCCGAACCGATCGTACCCCCCACCAGCCCGCATCAACCTTGTTCAACCGGCGGCGGCTCAGATATCGAGCTCATCCAGCCGCGCCAGCATCTCCTCAACTTTTCCTTTTATCTCCTCTCTCGTTTTATCGAAATCTCCTGTCCGTTGCTTGTCAGTCCGTAAGATTTCGAGTTCCCTCGTTAACTCCTCGTTCTTAATATACAACGAATTGATTTTTTCTTTCAACTCTTTATTGATCTCTTCCAGCCTGATTTTCTCGTCTCTCAGCCGGGCAATATGCTCCGCTGCCTTGGTTATCTTCTCCTCGAGCACATCCAAGTTGATCATGCCGCTGCCAGCCATTAGGTAGCCTCCCCTATTCCGTTCGCAAGGCGGCTGCCAGCTCCCGCTGCAGCGCGCCAAGTATCCGTTGAACTTCCCTGTCGACCGCGATGCTATCGAGCGTGCCCTCGGAGGATCGGAAGCTCAGCCGGAAGGTGTAGCTCCGTTTTCCCTCGCCGAGATGTCCGCCCCTATAGTAGTCGAAAAGTCGAATGGAATCAAGATATTGTGCCTGTTTCATAATAACGTTTCTAACCTCGGTAAAGAGCACCTTCTCGTTGACGACGATGCATAGATCGCGCTTCACCGCGGGGTACTGGCTGATCATCTTGAACTTCGGCCACCCAGCCCCCGCCGGCGGTAGAGCATCGACCCTAATGTCGAAGTAGTAAATGGGATAGTCGACGTCGAAGGCCTCCGACACGCTCTTGGCGATGACTCCTCCCTCCGCGAGGAGGACGCCCCCCATGAGCCAATGGAAGGCATGTCCCCTCCCCTCGTGCGGCCTCGTCATCCTGGTGCTCTGACCGAGGCCCAGTCGTTCGAAGAGCGCCTCGAGCTCCCCCGTCATGTCGAAGAAATCGCTCTGGCGCTGTTTCTCCATCCACTGGAGAGGCCCCGCCTGGCGGACAAAGAGAGCCGCAAGATGCAGTTCCTCCCGCGGAAGCCCCACCCCTCCCGGCCCCGGGATGAAGATCTTGCCGAGCTCGAAGATACGGAGCTCGTCCTGTTCGGCCGGGGTATTGCGCTTCACGACCCCGAGAAGAGCGGGGATGAGGCTTGTCCGGAGAGTGGATTGGGTCTCAGTGAGAGGATTTGCGATGCGCACCGGGTGCGCCCGCTCGTCCCGCTGATCCCATCCCATGCGAGGGGGATCCTTCGGATCCATGAACGAGCTCGTGACCACTTCGGCGAACCCGCGGGCGACGAGATGGGCAATGAGCCCTTCGTTCCTCGAGGTCTCCGCCGCGACCCCGGAGAAGATGCTGCACCTCGTCTCGTCATCCCTCCCGATGTTCTCGTAGCCATACGCGCGCGCCGCCTCCTCGATCAGATCGATCTCCTCCCGGATGTCGCGCCGGAAGGTCGGAACGGAGACGTGGATCGAGTCGCCGTAGACCCGTGAGGAAAGATCGAGGCGATCGAGAAGGGAGGCGATATCGTCCCCCGCGAGCTGCGTTCCCATCACGCGGTTCGCCTGGCCGACCCTGAGAGAGATGGCTCGTCTCTCGAGCGTCTTTGCGTCCCCGATGCGATCGGTGCACAGCGTGGCGGGCTTCCCGGCGCTCATCTCCTCGATGAGGCGCAGCGCGCGTGCGGCAGCGTCCATCATGATCCCCACGTCAGCCTCCCGCTCGAAACGGTAGGACGCCTCGGTCTCGAGCTTGAGCCGCTGTCTCGCCCTGCGAACGAGGCGCGGGTTGAACATCGCGCTCTCGACGAGGAGACGTTTCGTTTTTTCGGTAACCTCCGTGTCATGTCCCCCCATGACTCCGGCTATAGCGACCGGCCGTGCGTCGTCCGCTATCACGAGCATTTCGGAATCGAGCTCGCGCTCGACGCCGTCGAGGGTCACGATCCGCTCCCCTTTCCGCGCGCGACGCACCACGATTGTCTCCTTCGCGAGCGCGTCCCGGTCGAAGGCATGGAGCGGCTGGCCGAGCTCCATCAGCACGAAGTTCGTCGCATCGACGATGCCGTTGATCGCGTTGAGCCCCACCGATTTGAGGAGCTTCTGCATCCACGCCGGCGACGGTCCGACGACGACATCATCTACGAAGGCCGCGGTGTACCTCGGGCAATCGGCGTCGTTCTCGATCCGGAGATTGAAATTGTCTCCCGCTTCGAGGCCGAACACTTCCGGGAAGCGGAGCGTACGCTTGTAGAGAGCGGCTATCTCCCTGGCGATCCCGAGGTGGCACAGGAGATCGGGACGGTTCGGCGTGACCTCGACGTCGAACACGTACTCGGTCTCTCCCAGTCTTCCCTCGAGGCTCACGCCCGGCCTCTCATCGAAGTCGAGCGATAGGATGCCGCTGTGATTCTCTCCGATGCCGAGCTCCGTCTCCGAGCTGATCATGCCTTCCGACAACTGTCCCCGGATCTTCGATTTCTTGATTTTGAGCCCCCCCGCGAGCACGGCACCCTCGAGCGCGACCGCGACACGCATCCCCGCCTTGACGTTCGGCGCTCCGCAGACGATGCTGAGCGGCCGCGCGCCGCCCGCATCGACGCTGCAGAGGCTCAGGCGGTCGGCGCCCGGATGTTTCTTCACCTCGAGGACCTTTCCGAAGACGACGCCCCTGAAGGCGGGAGCGAGCGACTCGATCCCCTCGACGTTGACGCCGAACATCGTCAGATCGTTCGCGAGCGTCGCCGGGGATTCCTCTATCTGAACGTACCTCCTCAACCAGCTCAGGCTCACCTTCATTCGAGCACCTCCACCCCTGTCTCCCCCCAGAACTGCCGCAGGAACCTGAGATCATTCGCGAGGAGCCGGCGGATGTCGTCAATACCGTACTTGAGCATCGCGAGCCGGTCGAGCCCGAGCCCGAAGGCGAAGCCCGTGTACGCGTCGGGATCGTAGCCGGCGTAGCGGAAGACGTGCGGGTGCACCATTCCGGCGCCGCCGATCTCTATCCAACCGGTCTTGCCACAGATGGCGCAGCCGGCGCCGCGGCACGCGAAACATGACATGTCGGCCTCTGCGCTCGGCTCCGTGAACGGAAAGAAGTGAGGTCTGAAGCGCACCTTTGCGTCGGAGCCGAACAGCGCCCGCACGAAATGCGTCACGTCGTTCCGTAGGTCTGCGAGCGACACGTTCCGGTCGACGTAGAGCCCCTCCATCTGGAGGAACTCGGACGCGTGCGACGGATCCGGCGTTTCGTTCCGGTATACGCGCCCGGGCACGATGATCCGGAGCGGGGGCGCGTGTTTCTCCATGTATCTGACCTGGACGGGCGAAGTCTGTGTTCTCAGGAGGATATCGTTGTTGATGTAGAATGTGTCCTGCGTGTCCCGCGACGGATGGTCTATCGGAAAATTGAGCGCCTCAAAATTGTAGTAGTCGAGCTCGACGTCGGGCCCCTCGGCGAGGGAGTACCCCATTCCGAAGAAGATGCCCGTGAGGTCGTTCAGTACTCTCTGCAGCACGTGACGCCCACCGGTGAGCGTCCGCCGCCCCGGGAGGGTGGGATCACCCGAGAAATGATCCTCTTCCCCCGAGCCTTCCGTGAGAGCGGCCCTGCGCCTCTCGTAGAGCTCCTGGATCCTCGTCTTGAGATCGTTGACGAGATCCCCGAAACCGGGGCGTTCCTCGGGCGGGAGATTTCCGATGGAGCGCAAGAGCGCGGTGATCTCCCCCTTGCGCCCGATGAAACGTATCCTCGCCTCTTCGAGCGCCTCGAGATCGCCCGCCTCGGCGAAGGTCGTACCGGCCTCCGTCGCGAGCTCATCCGCACGCGCGCGATCGGCACGTTCGTTCATGAAAGAGATTCCTTCGCCATCTCGGCGAGCCGCGTGAAGCCCGCCGCGTCATGTATGGCGAGTTCCGCGAGAACCTTGCGATTGATCTCAACGTTCGATTTCTTGAGACCGTCGATGAACCGGTTGTAGCTCATCCCGTTGAGTCGAGCCGCCGCGTTGATCCGCGCGATCCACAGCTTGCGAAAATCACGCTTGCGGGCGCGGCGGTCCCGATAGGCGTAGACGAGCGCCCGATTCACGGCCTCGCGAGCGGGGCGATACAGGGTGTGGCGGCTTCCGAAATAGCCCTTGGCCCGTTTCAGGACCTTCTTCTTGCGGCTTTTCGAAGGTACGCCATGTTTCGTTCTCGGCATAGTGTGATTCCTCCTGCGGCTTGTGCAAACCTACCCATATGGGGAATTGAGAAGCGCGCGTCACATCCCCAGCATCCGACGGACGCGCTTCGCGTCGCTGCCGGCGACCGTAGTCCCCTTGCGCAGGCCGCGTTTCCGCTTGCTGGTCTTCTTCGTGAGTATATGACTCGCGTATGCCTTCGTTCGTTTTATCTTCCCGGTTCCGGTCACGCGGAACCGCTTGTGCGCTGCCCGATTGGTCTTGATTTTCGGCATGGTGCTCTTCTAGCCCCCTTTTCTGTCGGAACGAGGACCCAGGATCATGGATATCATCTTGCCGACCTGTACCGCGTCCTTCTCGATGATAGCGATGTCCGAGAACTGCGTGACGATCCGCTCGAGGATCTTTCTCCCCATGTCTATATGCTCCATCTCGCGGCCGCGGAAGATAACGGTGATCTTCACCTTGTCCTTGTCCGTGAGAAACTTCTCCGCGTTCCGGAGCTTGAACTGGAGGTCGTGCTCCTCGATCTTCGGACGGATCTTGATCTCCTTGAGGTGCGTCGTGTGCTGCTTCTTCCGCGACTCCCGCGCTTTCTTGCTCTGCTCGTACTTGAACTTCCCGAAGTCCATGATCTTGCAAACGGGGGGACGGGATGTCGGCGCGATCTCGACGAGATCGAGTCCCTGCTCCTCGGCCATCTTGAGCGCCTCCTGGGTCTGGAGGATTCCGAGCTGCTTTCCCTCGGCGTCAATGACCCGGATCTCGGGCAGCCGGATTTGCTCGTTTACACGAACCCGCTTTTCTCTTTCCTTCTCCTTAATGCCGGCACCTCCTAGCCAAAAAGGAAACGGGCAGGTAGTGTCTCACCCGCCCGTCTCGATCGGATTCAAGATGAAACCCTACCGGTGCATCGAAGACCGTAAGGTGAGAAGGCATACGCCCTCTGCTTTTCACTTCGATTTTCGCCCCTAAAGATACGTCTTCCGCTTGATTTCGTCAATCACTTCGACGATGAAATCCTCGATTTTTTTCGTCCCGATCCTGCCTCTCCTTTTGGAGCGGATGTCGAGAACTCCGTCGGCTACCTCGCGGTCCCCGGCGACCGCCATGTAAGGGATCTTGAAAAGCTCCGCTTCCCGTATACGGTAGCCGATCTTCTCCTCGCGCAGGTCCCCCTCAGCCCTGATACCCGCCTCGACGAGCCGACTCACCGCCTCCCGCGCGAACTCGTGCTGGCCGGGACCGATCGGGAACACGCGAACCTGCACGGGCGCGAGCCACAGCGGGAATTCCCCCGCGTAGTGCTCGGTGAGGGTGCCGATGAAACGTTCGAGAGAGCCCAGGAGCGCCCGATGAATCATGTACACATTGGCCCGCTGTCCCTGTGCGTTGACGTACTGGACATCGAACCGGCGAGGCAGATTGAAGTCGAACTGGATCGTCGTCGCCTGCCACCCCCGCCCGATCGCGTCGATGAGCTTGAGATCGATCTTCGGCCCGTAGAATACGGCCTCTCCGACCATCCTGTGATAGGCGATTCCGCGCTTCTCGATCGCCGCCAGCAGCGACGCCTCGGCCCGCTCCCACTCCTCCTCGGTTCCGGCGTATTTGGACATATTGTCCGGATCATGTACGCTCAGCTCGACCCGATAGTTCTCGAAGCCAAAGGCTTTCAGCAACCGGTGCGCGAAATCGAAGCAGCGGTCCACTTCCTCGATGAGCTGCTCGGGCGTGCAGAAGATATGGGCGTCGTCCTGAGTGAAGCCGCGCACGCGCAGGAGCCCGTGCAGCGTCCCGCTCCGTTCGTTCCGGTAGACGGTCCCGAGCTCGGCGTAACGGACCGGAAGATCGCGGTAGCTGTGGAGTTTGCTTTTGTACACCAGAATATGGCCCGGACAGTTCATCGGCTTGAGCACGAACTCTTGCTCGTCCGATGGAATGATGAACATGTTCTCCCGGTAGTAATCCAGGTGCCCCGATGTGCTCCAGAGGCTGCTCCTCGCGATATGCGGGGTCATGATTATCTGATAGCCGTTCTTGCGATGCTCTTCCTTCCAGTAGTTCTCGATCGTCTCGCGGAGAATGTACCCCTTGGGGTACCAGAACACGAGCCCTCCGCCTGCCTCCTCCTTGATATCGAAAAGCTCGAGCTGCGGTCCGAGCTTCCGGTGATCTCTCCGCTTGGCCTCCTCGCGCCGGACGAGCTCCTTTTCGAGATCGTCCTTCTTGAAGAACGCGGTCCCGTAGATCCGCTGCATCATCGGGTTGCGCTCGTTTCCGCGCCAGTATGCCCCGGCGATCGAGGTGAGCTTGAACGCCTTGAGCATCTTGATGTCCACGAGGTGAGGACCCGCGCAGAGGTCGGTGAAGCCCCCGAGGCGATAGATCGAAACCGTTTCGGAGGCGAGATCCTTGATGAGCTCGAGCTTGAACGGTTGACCGAGCTGTTCGAAGAGAACGATCGCGTCGGCGCTCGGAACCTCCTCACGGGTGACCGTCATCTCGCGTCCCTTGAGGAGCTCGTTCATCTTCTCCTCTATTCGCGCGAGATCCTCCGGGGTCAAGGAGGCGTCGAGCAGAAAATCGTAGTAGAATCCTTCCTCGATGGCGGGACCGATGCCGAAACGGACGCCCGGGTAGAGCTCCTGCACGGCGAGCGCCATGAGGTGCGAAGCGGTGTGCCGCAGCACCTCGAGCGCTTCGGGGTCCTCCTTCGTCACGATGCCGAACTCCCCCTCGTCCGGGACATTCTGCCGGATGTCGAAGAGACCCTTCTCCGTCTTGAAGGCGACCGCGTTGCGCCGGACGCCCTCGGGAAGGTCCTTGAGAATCTCGGTAAAGGGGACGCCACCGACGATCGACTTGCGTGAACCGTCTCTTGAAACGAACTCCGCCATCTCCGGATGATCCTTTGGAGCAAAAAAAACGGTGGGTGATACTGGAATTGAACCAGTGACCCCAAGTTGCGGGCGTTCAAGTGAACGCCCGCGGCGCACTGGGCAAGATAGCAGAAGGCGCGCGCCATGTCAAGATTGACAAGAATCTCATTCTCCGCGGATGATCGCATAAGACCGCGCGAACCTCTCCTATTGAAATGCCATCGCGCGTATGGCAGAATAGAGACAATAAGCGACCACGGGCGCGAAGGAGCTAACACAGGGATCCGGGGCTGATCCCATAAAGGCAAAACATGATGCTTTCGAATGCAACTGAGCCCGGGAATAGGATGCGTGTGCGCATTCTGACCGGAGCCGTAATAGTTTTTCTGGCATTCGTGAGTCTCACGTCGATCTTGACAAAGGGGATTGTGAATGACGACACGTACATTACGCTGCGTTACTCCAGGAACCTGGCAGAGTACCATCAATTCACCTACAATCTGGGCAACCCGACATACTCACTCACCACACCTCTCTGGGCGATCCTGCTCGCGCTACTGAACCCCGCCGCGAGGAACTTCGTCCTCGAGGCGCAGATCGTCGCCACCCTCTTGTCTTTTGTCGCGGCGATTTTTCTGTACAAGGTGAGCAGACTCATCGTGGGGCCATACGCTCTCGTGTCGGTCATCGCGTTCCTTCTCGATCCGTACCTCATCGGTGCAGACTATGCCGGGACGGAAATGGCGTTGTTTGCTTCACTGGCCATGATCGCAACCTATCTTGTGGCCACGGGGGGTTGCAGTTTCAAGCGTTGCACTCTCATCGCCCTCTTGCTGGCGTTGCTCATCATGACCAGGCCGGAAGGTGTTTTGGTCCTCGTCATTCTTGCGCTCTGCGGATACTTGATAGAGAGATCCTGGGCGCGGGCCAAGCGCATGATGTTCATGTCAGGCATGACTCTACTGATGTTACTTCCATGGCTCATGTATGCGTCTTTGCATTTCAAGACAGTCATTCCCACTTCCATGATTCTCAAATCACTGGATCGATCCGGACGTTTGCCGTTCTCCGATCCGGTCACAATGCTCAATTTCACCATCTTGGCCGTGAAGGGCTACTTCCCTTACTTCGCAGTCATCGCCCTGGCCGGCGTTCTCGTCTGGTCCGATGCCAGGAGGGGCGCATGGAAGAGTCTGTTTGGGTTCGGCCGGCGCGATGCTGCACCGGGAGATGCAGAAACTCGCGCGATCCGTTTCATTCCCTCTCTCTTTGTTGCGGGATTAATACTCTTCTACCTCTGCGGGTTGAAGGAGAAAGCGATATCGACGAGGTACATGGTGACGTTCTCTCCATACCTGATGATGTTGACGACGCAGTCCGTCTCGGTTCTTTTTCAGAAGATTCCTATCATTCACAAACGATGGAAGGCATTCACTATCGTAGTGCTGTCCTTGATGCTCGTCATAAACGTCAGCGCGGTCCGCTCCCGGGTCCAAAGGAGCGCGACGACTGATGCACCACGGGATGCCACAGGTCGATGGATCGCCAAGAACCTCAGTAGTACCTCGGTGATAGCCAATTTCTGCGGAGCGGGGGCGATTGCGTATTATTTCGACGGCCAGGTCTGGGATTTTGAGCTCATAAGTAAGATGGGAAGGGATATGGAACTGGCCAAGAAGAAACGGCTCGGATACGACGTGCGTTTTCAGGACTATCTTTACAAGAAACCCGACTATTTCGTCCTGATAAGGAACGCGGAGAGTAACTCCGCCGTCGGGCGCGTCGTCTACGAGAACGAAACGTACGAGATCATCAAGCTGAACAAGCAAGAAGCTCCTTCGAATAAGGAGGATTAGGGCCGAATCCGCATGCCGCTTTTCGGAAAGCGCTGGGTCGGAGGGAACACCCTGTGCAAGAGCGACCCCCACGCATCGGTGACTACCGTGCGACGTGTTGGCTCTGTTGACATGGTGAAATCGAACTGAGGTTTCACATGCGGGGAATTTGGCTGCCCGAGCTCAGTCCCTGAGTCAAAATGGTGGGCGATACTGGAATTGAACCAGTGACCCCCTGCATGTCAAGCAGGTACTCTAACCATCTGAGCTAATCGCCCACGCACTCGTACGGACTAGAGTCTATAATACGGAACGCGTGCGGGCAACGAAAATTTCTCCGCACGCGTCGCGTCGTGTGCCGAATCGGAGCTTGCGCTCGGGGCCGATTGTCTACTTCTTCTTCTCGTCGTCGTCGAGGACTTCGTACTCGGCGTCGACTGGCTTTCCGTCCGTGTTCTGCTCTCGCCGCGGCGGAGCCTCCCCGCCGGGCTGCGAGGCGCCGCCGGGGCCCTGCGCGGTCTGCGCATCGGCGGCCTGATACATCTTCTGGGCCACTCGCTGCCACACCTCGCTGTGGCGGTCGATCGCCGAGCGGATTCGGTTCTTGTCGTCCTGCTTCGCCGCCTCCTTAAGAGTCTCGAGCGCGCGGCGCAACTCGGTCTCGTCGTCCGAGGAGATCTTGTCCTTGTATTCCACGAGCTGCTTTTCGGTCTGATAGGCGAGCTGGTCGGCTTGGTTGCGAAGATCAATGACCTCACGTTTTGCGCGGTCCTCCGCGACGTGGCTTTCGGCCTCGCTCACCATCTTCTGAATCTCGTTCTCGCTCAGGCCGCTCGAAGGCTGGATGATGATCTTCTGCTCCTTCCCCGTCGCCTTGTCCTTCGCCGAAACGTTCAGTATCCCGTTCGCGTCGATGTCGAAGGTCACCTCGATCTGCGGGATGCCGCGCGGCGCGGGCGGGAGCCCCGCGAGCTGGAAGCGTCCGATCGATTTGTTGTTCCCCGCCATCTCGCGCTCCCCTTGAAGCACGTGAATTTCGACCGTCGTCTGACTGTCCGCCGCCGTGGAGAATATCTCGCTCTTCCGCGTCGGGATTGTCGTGTTACGGTTGATGAGCTTCGTCATGACCCCTCCGAGGGTCTCGATGCCGAGCGAAAGCGGGGTCACGTCGAGAAGCAGGACGTCGTGTACGTCCCCGCCGAGGACGCCTCCCTGGATCGCCGCGCCGAGGGCGACGACCTCATCCGGATTCACCCCGCGATGCGGTTCCTTGTTGAAAAGCTCTTTCACCTTCGCCTGGACCGCGGGCATCCTCGTCGCTCCACCGACGAGAATCACCTCGTCGAGATCTGCGGGGGTGAGCCCTGCGTCCCGGAGGCACGACTTGCACGGGCCGACCGTGCGCTCGATGAGGTCGGCGGTGAGCGATTCGAGCTTGGCGCGAGTGAGCTTCATCGAAAGGTGCTTCGGACCGTTCGCATCCGCCGTTATGAAAGGCAGGCTGATCTCGGCCTGGGGAACGGTCGAGAGCTCGCATTTCGCCTTCTCGGCGGCCTCGCGGATGCGCTGCATCGCCATCGGATCGTTGGAGAGATCGATCCCTTGTTCCTTCTTGAACTCGGAGATCAACCATTCCATGACGCGCTGGTCGAAGTCATCCCCGCCGAGATGCGTGTCGCCGTTCGTCGCCTTGACCTCGAAGACCGAGTCCCCGAGCTCGAGAATGGAGATATCAAACGTGCCGCCGCCGAGGTCGAAGACGGCGATCGTCTTCTCCCCCGTCTTATCGAGGCCGTACGCGAGCGACGCCGCGGTCGGTTCGTTGATGATGCGCTCGACATCGAGCCCTGCGATGCGACCGGCGTCCTTCGTCGCCTGACGTTGGCTGTCGTTGAAATAGGCTGGAACGGTGATGACAGCCCGCGTCACTTTCTCACCGAGATATTTCTCGGCCGCCTCACGGAGATACTGGAGAATAAACGCCGATATTTCGGGAGGCGTGAACTCCTTCCCGTCGAGGTTTACGCGCGCGTCCCCGTTCGGACCCTGCACGACGTTGTAGGGGACCTCTGAGATCTCGTTCGTCACCTCGCCGTACTTGCGGCCCATGAAACGTTTGATCGAATAGACGGTGTTCTTCGGGTTCGTGATCGCCTGTCTCTTGGCGAGCACGCCCACGAGCCGTTGTGCGTCCTTGAAGCCGACAACCGAGGGTGTCGTCCTTCCCCCCTCCGGATTTGGTATGACGACCGGTTCGCCTCCCTCTATCACGGCGACGCACGAGTTCGTGGTCCCAAGATCGATACCTATAATCTTTGACATTTTCTTTCCTCTCTTTCAGATCCCGTATTTTCCTATGAGTAATACAACAAATATCATGCCACGGGCGCCCTCATGTCAATCATTTTAACATATTGAATAATAATGAATTACTGGATGGATACAATCACAAGAGACGGAACGGAACTGTCCAACGTCGGTCATAACTGCCAAAACAGCCAAAATGGCAGCATGCGGCAGCGTCAGCCCCTATCGTCCTTTTCAACAAAGCTGCACTTCGCGTCGCCGCTCTCGAGGACCAGGAGCACCTCCTGGCAAATATCGTAGTTCTTCCGCGCGATGTCACTGTAGCTGTAGAAGGCGCACATGCGTTTCTGAGCGCACTTGTTCTTTTGCCTGCAGACGGACAGCTGACCGGCGACCCAGGAGGTGAGACAATCTTCCTCCGCCACGTTCCATCGCTCGCATCCTCGCTCGATGTCGTGCTCGCTGCGGTACGGAAAGAGCTGCTTCTTGATCTCCCGTATGAGACTCTCGAGCCTGTTCATCGCGCTCCTCTGCCCTCCCCTCGTCAATAACGATAATAGATCCAGCTCCGAGAATCCAACGCGCGAATGGATTTCACTGATCTTTTTCTCGCCTTTGCTTTTTTTTCATTGACAAACCTAGGGTGTAACACCTATATTGCACTCGAGAGTTTCTGCAATTAACTCTTTGCCCTATAAGAGATTATCAGACATTCTGGAAATCGAGGCTCACCTCCCTCGAACCCACTCCAGTATGTACCCCTGACACCGATTGCAGAGACTCTCATTTTTTTGTGCCCATTTTACCGACAAGAGCGATGAGGCTTTCCCTCGAATTGAGCTCCGGCTGCTCGAGCACGGTATCGAGGAGCTTCCGGAGAACTGCGCCGACCTGAGGCCCCTCCTCTATCCCGAGCACTTTCATGACCTCCCTCCCGTTTATCGCGAGGTCCTTTATCTTGAGGGCGTCGTCCGATCGGAGGATGCGGGCGATCCGCTCGCGCATCATCCTGTTCTCGTCGAGCGTACGCTCTTCCCCGCGCGATAGGCCGTCGGCCTCCCTCAGGGCGAGAAGATCGTCGGTATTCTCTTTTCCCACCCTCGCGATGAGCCTTCGCACCGCCGCATCGGACCACTCGGGGGTCATATTGAACATGTGGTGCTCAATGAGCGAAACGACTCTCCTCCTCAGATCGTTGGGAAACCTGAGGCGTTCGAGAATCTCGTCGGCGAGGCGCGCGCTCCGTTCCTCGTGCCGGTAGAAGACCGTGCGCCCGTCGACGAGCTGCTTCATGTCCTTCTTGCCCAGATCGTGCAGAAGAGCGCTCCACCGAACGTGCAGATCCTCCCGTGCACGATCGCAGCTCTTGAGACTGTGCATGAATACGTCGTCCGGATGGAACTCATTCTGCTCCACACCGAACGTGGATTCGAGCTCCGGCAGGATGATAGCGAGAATCCCCTCGTCGTGCATGAAGAGAAAACCGATCGAGGGGGTCGCGGCGAAACGCATCATCTTGTTCAGCTCGTCTCGCACCCGCTCCGGTGAAACGGTTCCGAGGAGACCGCGGTCGCGCCGCATGAGAGCGCGCGTTCCCTCGTCCACGGCTAGACCGAACCGCGCTATGAACTGCACGCCTCGCAGGATCCGCAGCGGATCCTCGACGAACGAAGTGTCCCTGTTGACCCTGAGGACCTTCGCCTCCAGATCCCGCTCCCCTTCGAGCGGATCGATGAGCCTGCGGCTCTTCAGGTCAAAGGCCATGGAGTTGATCGTGTAGTCACGCCGCTCGAGATCCCTCTCCACGGCGAGATGCGGATCGAAGCGCACGGCGAAATCGCGGTGAGCGGGACCCGTGGAGAACTCCGTTCTCGGGAGCGACACGTCCACCGTACGTTCCGACCGGGGCGTGAACTTGAGAACGCCGAATGATTTCCCGACGAGGCTGAGCGCGCCGAAGCGCTCGAGCCGCACGATGCAGTCTTCGAGATCGATCCCCGTGACGAGGTAATCCGCATCGACCGAGTCGATGTCGGCCCCGAGCAGCATATCCCGGACCGTCCCCCCGACGAGGTAGAGTTCCCCCGCATCGAGGAGCGCCGCTTCCCAGGCGTGCAATCCGCGTCCAAGCTCGAGTTTCCCGTGGGGGTTCATAGGTTGGAACTCTATCGGAGCGCATGCACGGGGTCAACCTTTTAGCGACGGGAGATCCGCCTCATCCAGAGCCTCCTCAGGCGCCTGAAGAGGCTCTCCACCGGCTTCCCCAGTGCTAATCAAATGCCGGGGACCGGAATTGAACCGGTATGAAGCGAAAGCTTCAGCGGATTTTAAGTCCGCTGCGTCTACCAATTCCGCCACCCCGGCATTGATTCGATGGTAAACGATGCCTCCGGGGCGGGGCAAGGGAAAAGGACCCCGTGGACGGGCCTAGAAGAGCGTATAGATGAACGGAGCAATGGCGCTCCCCTGCGTGAGAATGATCAGGACGCCGAGCAGGAGGAGCATGATCATGACCGCCGCGAGCCACCACTTCTTGCGCCTGAACAGGTACTGCATGAACTCCTTGATGATTCCGAACTTTCCCATCGAGCCGTCCCTTCACGCTAAAAGAGCTTCTCGCACGCCTTCGTATCGTCGGCGGCGCTCTCGCGCCGGATCCAGTAGGTCGTCGCGCCTCGATCGATCTTCTCCTGCAGGACGTCCTTGCCCGCGAGCCTCATCCCGACCGCGATCGGCGTCACGATCCCGTAGAAGAGGATCGCCAGAATGATTCGCGACACGAACCAGCCGAGGACGAACGCGAGCCCCATCCAGACTCGATGAACCTCTCTGAGAGCGCGCGGCGCTGAGAAACCGAGAACGAAAAACGCCGCGCCGATAATCCACGTCCAAAGGGCCCGCCGCGGATGGTGGCCGACGAAATACATGAGAACGCCGATGACGGCGAGGCAGGAAGCCATCGTTATCCCGAAGGTTCGAAGCGCTCTCCGATCTTGCTTGAGCTTTCCGAGCTCCGTCTCTACGTCGCGGATGAGACCCATCGCTTGATTCTCCCTCGCGTGCACGCCGGCGACGCGTCAGTTTCGCGATGTCTCCCGGGCGCGGTCCAGAAGAAAATCGGCCAGCGCCCGAGCTGAAATTGAGTGCATCTCGATGCTCCAATGCCCATCGTACGGCAGCCTTCTCTCTCCCGGCCCGAGAGAGGAAGTCGCCTCAAACAGGTCGATGTAGTAGAGGTTCGAGCCGTTCGTGAGCACCTTCAAATGGTTCCGTATGTTCGCCTCCCACGGCGCGGTCGCCTGCACGAGCACGATGCCGCGCGGATTGAAGGCGATGAACTCGTCGCGGAACGCCCTAATCGTCTGGAGGCTTCGCTCCCACTGCGTCTCCGTGATGATCGCGGCGCTCTGCGTGTCGAGGGCGTTCTCTTCCCCCGTCCGAACGGCCTTCCTCTTCAGGATTGCGCCCTGAACGACGCCCCTGAACCGGTCAAAGAGAAAACGATAGAGGTGGGAGTGATCCCGCAGGAACGTCTTTCCCGGAAATCGAACAACACCCTTGTTGTAGTCCACCATGCCGGATCCGAATCCGACTCCGACGTCATTCCCGGGATCGTTACCGCAGAAGGTCAGAACGATCACATCGGGCCTGAACAGGCCGAGATGATCCCGTGCGTATCTCGTCTCCTGCACCGTTCCCCAACCTGGAACCCCACCCTTGATCACGGTCGCCGACATCCCCCCTGCGTCGAGCAAACTCTCGAGCTTCGTTCCATAGTGGTCCGGCATATTGACCCCCTGACCGAACGCAAAAGAATCTCCTACGAGAAGCACGCGCAGGAGGCCCGGCCGCGAGAACTCCGCGGGGTCGTACTCCCGGTCCCTGAGCCCGAGGGAATCGGTCCGCACGTCCATCACGAAATCCGTTCCGACGTAGCGGTACCGCTGGTGGAAGCTCTTCTTGAGCTCATAGCCGTATCGCTCGCTCGAGGCGAAGAACCGCATCGCACCCTGCTGCGGGAGAAAGAGCCGCAAGCCGATCTCGGCGATTACGGCGGCGATGACGAGACAAAAGAGAGCCGCGAGGATGGCGAACAAGAGGCGCCTTCCCGCGCTCATCGAGGCATCGCGCTTCCGACTCCCGTCCATTCACTGTCCTTTCTCCGGGCGTCAGTGTCCCGAGTCTAATCGAGCTCGTACGTCTTTCGCCAATCGATCTCGTCGTGGAACGAGGGCTGATCCTTCTTGTCGAGGATGAGATTCTCCATGACGAGGTAATCCATCTCCGTCCGCATGAAGCACGTGTAGGCGTCGAGCGGGCTGCACACGATCGGCTCGCCGCGAACGTTGAACGACGTGTTCACGATCACGGGGCACCCCGTCTTTCTCTCGACCGCCGAAATCAGACTGTGATAGAGCGGATTCGTTTCGCGGTGCACGGTCTGAATCCGCGCCGAGTAATCGATATGCGTCACCGCCGGAATCTCGGAGCGCACCACGTTGAGCTTGTCGATCCCGAAGAGCTTCTCCTCCTCCGCGCTCATCGCCCGACGCCGCCCCTCAACCACGTCGGCAACGAGGAGCATGTAGGGGCTCTCCGCGCCGAGATCGAAGTAGTCGGACGCGCGCTCCATGAGCACGGACGGCGCAAAGGGACGAAAGCTCTCACGGAACTTTATCTTGAGGTTCATGATCTTCTGCATGCTCGATGAGCGAGCGTCTCCGAGGATCGAACGGCTCCCGAGCGCGCGCGGCCCGAATTCCATGCGCCCCTGAAACCATCCGACGACCTTTTCGCTCGTGACGAGATCCGCGACCGTCTCCGCTATTTCGTCGTACGCAATCTCTCGGTAGGGAAGCTTGTGCCGGTCGAGAAACGCGCGCACCTCGCCGCTCGTGAACGCGGGCCCGAGGTACGATCCCTTCTGAACGTCCCTCACGCCGTCGGCCTCCCGGCGGTTGCCGAGATACTGGTACCACGCGAAGAGGGAGGCCCCCAGAGCGCCCCCCGCGTCCCCCGCCGCGGGCTGTATCCAGATCTTCTCGAACGGACCGTCGCGGAGAATCTTCCCGTTACCGACGCAGTTGAGAGCGACGCCCCCCGCGAGGCAGAGATTCTTCTCGCCTGTCTCGCGATGCACGTGCCGCGCCGTGCGGAACATCACCTTCTCCGTGATGTCCTGCACCGAACGCGCGAGATCCATGTCGCGCTGTGTCATCTTGCCTTCGGGCCTCCGCGGCGGTCCACCGAAGAGGCGATGGAACTTCTCGTTCGTCATCGTGAGGCCCGCGACGTAGTTGAAGTATTCCATGTTCATCTTGAACGAGCCGTCTTCCTTGAGATCGATGAGATGATCGAGGATCGCCTCAACGTACTTCGGTTCCCCGTACGGAGCGAGCCCCATGACCTTGTACTCGCCCGAATTCACCTTGAAGCCCGTGTAGTAAGTGAACGCCGAATAGAGCAGTCCGAGGGAGTGTGGAAAATGCTGTTCGGCGAGGATCGTGACCCCGTTGCCGCACCCGACGCCGTACGATGATGTCGCCTTCTCCCCCACGCCGTCCATCGTGATGAAGGCGGCCTCCGCGAACGGAGAAGGAAAGAAGGCAGAGGCTGCGTGTGACTGGTGATGCTCCGGATAGATGATGGGGCCTTCGTAGCCGAGCTCCTTGCGGATCAGCTCGGGTATCCATGCCTTCTCCCGGATCCACAGCGGGATCGCCATGAGGAACGATCGGATTCCCCGCGGCGCGTAGGCGATGTACATCTCGAGGATCCGCTCAAACTTGAGGAGCGGTTTGTCGTAGAACGCGACGTAATCGAGATCCTTCGACGTGATGTTCCCGTACTCGAGGCAGAACCTGATCGCGTGCTTCGGGAACCCCATATCGTGCTTCCGCCGCGTAAAGCGCTCCTCCTGCGCCGCGGCGAGGATCTCCCCGTCACGCACGAGGCTCGCCGCGCTGTCATGGTAAAAGCACGATATTCCCAGTATGTTCATTCGAGTCTCCCGATACGAGAATCAGAGAAGATGACGCTCCGGGCACGGCTGAAGACGGTCCGAATGCTCCAATCAGTGACAGTTTAGCACGAATTGAGCCCGATTACAAGGCGCCGGAGCGGGACTAATGATGGAGGCGGCAACCGGATTCGAACCGGTGAGTAACGGTTTTGCAGACCGTCGCCTTACCACTTGGCTATGCCGCCTCAATATATAATGGAGCGGGAAACGGGACTTGAACCCGCGACATCAACCTTGGCAAGGTTGCGCTCTACCAACTGAGCTATTCCCGCCCCTCATCAATTGTCAGACAGTAAGTATAAAAACCGCGTTCTTACTTTGTCAACCCCATTCCAACGCGGCTGCGCGCGCGCTCGTACATCGCACGGTATTCTTCCGCCGAGCGGCGCCATGAATGGTCCTCACCCATGATCCGCTTGCGCGTCTTCCGGAGTGCGGATTTGTTCGTGTGGAATTTGACCGCCCGCTTCACCGCCTCGAGGAGCGCCGGGGCGGAGTAGTCCGTGAATGTGAATCCGTTCCCCGACGTACCCGCCCTATCGAGCTCGGAAATCGTGTCGAGGAGCCCTCCCGTGGAGCGAACGATCGGAATCGTGGCGTAGCGGAGGCTGTACATCTGGTTCAGTCCGCACGGCTCGTACCGCGACGGCATGAGGAAGTAATCGCTCCCCGCCTCGATGAGATGGGCGAGCCGGTCGTTGAACTCGAGCTTGAGGCCGAACTGTTTCGGGTACTTCTTCGCGAGACCCCAGTAGAGCTCGTGGTACCGTTCCTGACCCGTTCCGAGGATGACGAGCGAAACGCCGAGCGACATGATCGCTTCGAACGCCTCGGCGAGGATGTCAAAACCTTTCTGGTCAACGAGCCGCGAGACCATCCCGATCACGGGGCCGCGATTCGCAGAGGGAAGTGCGAACGCCGAGAGAAGCTCGGCGCGGTCGTCGTCCTTTGCGGCGAGGGACGCCGGGCTGAACCGGTGCGGGATGAGCGCGTCCTTCGCGGGATCCCACACGTTCGTGTCGATGCCGTTGAGGATCCCCACGAGGTCCCCTTTTCGCGAGCGCAGAACTCCTTCGAGACCGTACCCGTACTCCTCCGTGCTCGCGATCTCCTGCGCGTAGGTTTTGCTCACCGTGCTGATGATTCCCGAATACGAGATAGCCACCTTCATGACGTTCACCTTGCCCCAGAACTCGAACGGGCTCATCGGCGTGAACAGCGACTGGCTCAGAGATGCCTTCTGCAGAAAATCGCGCCCGAAGATCCCCTGGTACGCGAGATTGTGGATGCTGAAGACCGTTCCCGCGAGCGCGAAGTGCGGACTATCGGATTCCTCGAGGCTCATGTACGCCGGAATGAGACCGGAATGGAAATCGTTGCAGTGAACAACGTCGGGATGCAGATTGAGCGCCTTGATCGCGACTATGCAGGCGCGATTGAAGAAGATCGTCCTCTCGTCCTCGTCGGGAAACGCTTTTCCCGTTTCGGGAACCGTGTAGATGCCCTTCCGCCCATAGAAACGGTCGTTCTCGATGAAGTACACGCTCACACGCGTCCCCGGTTTGACGCAGGTGTAGAGGCGGAACCTCTCGACCGCGCCCGCGAGGCGAACCTCGAGCGCTTTCGAGCCCGCCACGGGCCTCACGCCGAATGTGCCTCGATCGATCGAGGAGTACAGAGGCGTGAAGATGTTCACCGAGACCCCGAGCTTCTCGAGCTCGTCGCTCAGCGCCCCCATGACGTCGGCGAGCCCGCCGACCTTCGAGAAGGGGACGATCTCGGTCGTTACGAGGACAAGATTCAACTCTTTCTTCGTCATGGCGCTATTCCTTTGTCATCAGGCTTTCTTTTCCTGCTTGGGCGTATGGTTGCGCAGTGCCTCCGCCGCGTCCTCCGGAGGTGTCGGGTTTATGTAGAAGCCGCTACCCCATTCGAACCCGGCGACGCGCGTGAGCTTCGGCATGATCTCGAGATGCCAGTGGTAGTACTCGAGATCGGGCGTCTTACACGGAGCCGTATGGATGATGAAATTGAACGGCGGGATATCGAGGACTTCGTCGATTCTCCTGAGAACCATCCTCATCATGTCGGCGAGCTGCGGAAACCACTCGGAGACCGTCTTCTCGAACGCGGAAACGTGTTTGATGGGCATGACCCATGTTTCGAACGGAAACCGGGCGGCGTACGGCGCAATCGCGACGAAGAAGTCGTTCATGAAGATGATGCGCTTCTTGACCTCGATCTCCTGCTTGATGACGTCGCAAAAGATGCATCGCTCCTTGAGCTTGTAGTGAAACTGCGCGCCGTCGAGCTCCTCCATTGCGCGCTTCGGAATGATCGGCGTCGCGATGAGCTGTATGTGAGAGTGCTCGAGCGAGGCGCCCGCCTCTTCCCCCCGGTTCTTGAACACGAGGATGTACTTGAAGCGCGAGTCCTTGTTGAGATCGATACAGCGGTCGCGGATCGCCCAGAAGATGCTCTCGACGTGTTCGTTCGGAAGGTCGGCGAGCTGGGTGAGATGCTGCGGCGATTCGATGAGGACTTCGTGTGCGCCGACGCCGCGCATGACGTCATAGATGCCGTCCGCCCGCTTGTCGAGGTCTCCTTCGATCTGCAGCGCGGGAAACTTGTTCGGAACGACCCGCACCTTCCATCCCCGCGAGTTGGGGGCCGACTGCGGGTTCCGGTAGGCGAGCACCTCGGGGGGTGTCTTGTCCTCGTTGCCGTCGCAGAACGGGCAAAATCCCCCGTGCGCGGGTCGCTTCTCCATCTTGTACTCGATGGGCCGCTTTCCCCGCTCGGTCGAGATGATCACCCACCTGCCCGTGATCACGTCTTTGCGCAACTCCGGCATCGTGGGCTCCGCTCCTTTCCCCTTCTGCTCCGCTGCTACTGCCGGATGGTCGTCCGAACGATCCAGCTGCCTGGGTATGTTCCAACGAGCTTCAATCTGGCTTGGGCTGCGTCCTTGCGTTCGGCGAAATCCCCTGCGCGCACCTTGTAGAGACCGTCTTCATACTCAATGTACGCCGAAAGCCGCGCTTCCGCAACAACGCGCTCCTTGACCTTCTCCGCGGCCGTCCTGTCGCTCGACGCAAAAACCTGGATACGATACCCGACGCTGTAGAGCTGCTTCGGTTTTTCGACCGCGACGTCCTTGACGGTGATCGTATCTGGTTTGACCGGTTCCAGTCTCTCGATGAGCTGCGCCGGCCTCTGCGGGGACTTCTCCGGCACTTCCTCCTCGAGGTCATAGGCTGCCGGACGCGTTCCGGACGTATCGCGAGCGGCCCCGGCGGCCGGCTCCCGCACGGGGCGCGAACCGCCACCCGCCGGCCGTTGGGGGGAGCCGGTCATCTCCCGTGGGGCGCATCCCGTCGACGCTATCAGGAGGGCGACGCTCCCCAGAAAGACGATTTCTCTCCGCACCGTTGCGCCCCGCTTTCTCACGACACGACCCACCGAAACACAGCACGCGGCGTGCCCGATTCCGCCCTACCTAACAGAAAAATCCTTCGGGTGTCAATAAAAAATGCCCTGCGCCGGTACGAAGGTCCCATCCCGTTCACGGGCGCTCGACCGGGCGGTCCACCAGCCGATCGTAGAGAGCTTCGACCTCGTCCGTCACATGGTCCCACGTGTAGTCGCGCGCGATCCGCTCCCGGGCCGCGGCGCCCCTGCGTTCCCGCTCCTTGGAATCCATCCCGAAGACGCGCACGATTGAGCGTGAGAGGTCCTCCCGGTCACCGCTCTTGAACGTCACGGCGATTCCCTCGGCGACCTCGAGGTTCTCCGGAATGTCACTCACGAGCACCGGACGGGAAAAGCTCATCGCCTCGAGAAGGGAAATCGGCAGCCCCTCAACGGTCGAAGGAAGAACGTAGAACGCGCAGTGCGCGTACAGCTCGTCCAGGAGCGGCCCCGACACGTAGCCTGGAAACACGACGCGCGCATCGGCCATCTCCTTGAGCCGCCGCTCGTAGCTCTCGGCGAACCGGGCGTCTCCCGCGATCACGAGCCGGCAATCACCCGGCACGTCCCTGAAGGCCTCGACGAGCGTATGGAACCCGCGCTCGACGATGAATCTCCCGACGGTGAGAATGTAACGTCCAGGTTCCAACCCGAGCGAGCGGGCCTCCATGAACGGCGGCGCCTCGCGCAGCGCCGCGCCGTTCGGGATGAACACGACCCGTCGGGCGTACTTCTTCTCGAGACGCGACGCCATGAGCCTCGAGACGGCGATCGCCGCATCCGTCCTGCGGACCGCAGTCGCCTCGCCGAGGCGCAGGAGTGAACGCGCTGCGGGACCCCATTTCGATTGGCGGTAATCCTCGGCGTGTATCGTCGCGATCGTCTTTACCCCGCGGGCGGCCGGTATCCAGGCGAAGAGCGAAGGACCGACACCGTGGTAGTGGACGACGTCAAATGGTTCGAAAAGAACCCGAACAGTCGCCGCGAGAACGTTCGAGGCCGTCTCCAGGTTCTTCGTCGGGATCGACGGCAGAACGCGGATGCGCATTCCGCGGTGCTCGCCGTTCACGCTGAACGGCCTTCTCCCGAAAACGGTGACCTCATGCCCCCGCTCGGCGAGACGCGAGCCGACCTCGGCGACGTGCCGTTCGATCCCGCCGTATACGAGCGGGAGTCCGCGGGATCCGATCATCGCGATCCTGAGACGCTTCCCCCCCGGCGCCCCTCTCGGTGCGCGCGCCTCACCCGCCATCATCCCACCTCCTTGCCGGCGATGATCCTGAGCCAGTTCGCGAGAATCCACCGCGCCGGCTCATGCGGTCTCCGCATCATCGCGGTCCGCGCCGTGCAGATCATCCAGCACGGCTGCGAGCATCGATCGACCATGGACCGGACGTCATCCGCCGAGGTGCCATTCCAGATGTCTTCGAAGGAGTGGGTCCGTATGCTGCCCATGGACCTGTTGAGCGTAAGACAGGGGTATACGGAGCCGTCGGGATCCATGAAGAAGGAATCGCTCGCCGCGCGGCAGGCGAGGATTCGCTCCTTGGAAACGTTGTACCTGAGAACCCCCGTGTAGAAATACGCCCTGAGCCAACGCTTGGGGCTCAGGCTCAGAAGTTCCTTGCGCATCACGTACCGGAGCTCGCCTTCGAGATCGAGCGGGTCGACCGTCTGGTTCTCGGCCGTCGAAAAGTAGAACTCGGAATTCTGCGCCACCGAGGT
>Ga0326726_10000950_pt1 | contig 26900 bp, 21 predicted proteins | sample MHFenrmetagenome_2_FD_207603 | JGI IMG/M metagenome (GOLD analysis project Ga0326726, IMG submission 207603) | Lab enriched peat soil microbial communities from Michigan Hollow, Ithaca, NY, United States - MHF15MN | ecosystem: Environmental > Terrestrial > Soil > Wetlands > Peat | place: USA... | reverse complement strand
TCTCCGCATTCGGCGCGTCTTCGCGAGGGGCGTCCGGCGGCTCGAGTTCGAGCCCGAGCCGGCGCTCCTCAACGATTGACGCGCTACGCGCCCGCGGCGGCCGGCCGCAGATAGTCCTCAAGCGACGCGGTCATGAGCAGCGTGCCGAGCACCAGCACGCCGGCGCCGATGAACGGAACCCCCGGGCCGAACCGGTCGACGACGGCGCCGGCGACGACCGGGAAGACGACGCGCGACACGCCGCCGTAGGTCTGCTGCACGCCCATCTGCAGACCGCGCTCGGCGGCAGGCACGACGCGCGACAGCAGCGCAGTGACGCAGGGAAACAGAAACGCGGTGCCGAGCGGCATCAGCGTGAACGCGGTGAAGAGCGACACGTACGATTCCGCCGCGCCGGCGAGGCACAGTCCGGCCGCGAGCAGCACGACGCCGGCACGAGCGACGCGAGGCTCTTTCCACCAGCGCACGACCGGCCCGAGGAGCAGGGCGCGAATCAGCACACCCATGAGACCGAAGTACATGAAGAACCAGCCGACGGTCTTCTCGGTGATGCCGAAGCGGTCGGCGAGGATCAGCGGCAGGAGCTGGCCGGTGCCGTAGAACGCCCCGATGGCCACTGCGTAAATCCAGATCAGCCGCGGCGCCGGCTCGTTGGAGTGTCTGAGTACGCGCGCCAGCGCCGCCCGCCCGGCGCCCGGACCGCGTGCTCCGCGCGGCGCATGCGGGACCTGGTCCGCGTGCGCCGCGTGCTCGTGCGACTCGCGCAGGTACCGCCATGCGAAGATGCTAATGGCCGCGCACAGGATGGCGGCGCCGATCCCGGGCGCCGCGTGTCCGGCCGCCGTCGTCAGGAACGAGCCGAACGCCGGACCGATGACGACGCCGAAGCTCGTCGCCGCGCTCAGCCAGCCGAGGCTCTTGGCGCGTTCGTCCTCCTTCATGGCGTCCGCGACGTAGGCCTGGAGCACGCCGACGGTTCCGGCGCCGAAGCCTTGCACGAAGCGCGACGCGAGCAGCAGGACCATCGAGTCGGCGTAGGCGAAGACGACGTACGCCGCGCTCGACACGAGGAGCCCGAGGAGAATGGCTGGGCGGCGACCGTAGCGGTCGGAGAACCGGCCCCAGAGCGGCGCGCTCACGAGCTGCGCGACGGAAAAGCCCGCGATGATCAGGCCGACCAGGAATCCGTTCGCGCCCATCCGCGTCGCGTAGTACGGGACCAGCGGCAGGATCATCGACGATCCAACCATGTCCACGAACGCGGTGAACATCAAAACGACGAGCTTGCCCATGGATGTTCCGCGCGCGCGATTCGCCGAAAACGGTACGGGAACCTACGGCGACGCGATGCCTCGAACCAGGGAGTCGATCGCGGCGGCCGCGACGGCGAGCCGCGCCGCTTCGTCGCCGGTCAGCGCGACGCTTCGCACGCCGGACGCGCGCACTTCATCGCGGAAAAGCGTCTGCATCTCCTCCCGCCGATCGCCGCGGTCGCGGACCCCGTCGGCGATCCACGGCACGTCGATCTCGCAGAGCAGGTACAGATCCGGGCGCCGCGCCGACGCGGCGGCTTCGATCCAGTCGGGACATCGGCCGAAGTAGTGTCGGCAGTACACGACCGTGCTGAGCAGATCGGTATCCTGTACCAGCAGCTCGCTGCCGCGCGCGATGTACTCGTCCTCGAGCGCGATCTGTCCGCGGGCGATCGGGCCGTGATCGGAGAACTCGATCATGCCACCACGCGCCTCGGCGTAGCCGCGAACGAACTCGGGCACGAGCGCGCCGGCGTAGCGCGTCGCCAGCGCGGCGGCGAGCGTCGTCTTGCCGGTGGACTCGGAGCCGGTGAGCACGACGCGGATCACGCGACGGCCACCTCCGCGCGGCCGAGCGACTTTCTCCACGCCATGTGCCCGATCACGGCGAGCACGAGATAGATCGCGTAGTTGAACGCCGTGAGGTTGAGTCCTTTGAAGATCAGCATGCCGACGTACACGACATCGACGAGAATCCAGAGCGTCCAGTTCTCGAGGTATTTGCGCGTCATCATGTACTGCGCGATCAGACTCACCGTGGCCGTGGCCGCGTCGACGTATGGCAGCGAGACGTTCGGCAGATGCGACGTGGCAAACCCGTCGACGGCCCAGAACGTGACGCCGATGACGGTGACGGCGATCCACACCGAGCGCGGCGTCCGCGACACGTGGAGCTCCGTGCGGTTCTTCCCGCCGTAGAGCCACTCATACCACCCGTAAATCGACAGCCCGAAGTAGATGACCTGCAGCCCCATGTCGGAGTAGAGGCCGGTCTGATAGAAGAGCACCGTGTAGAGCGCGACGTTGACGAGCGCCGTCGGCCAGCTCCAGATGTGCTCGCGCACGCTGAGAAACACGCTCACGATGCCGAACACCACGGCGACGAGCTCGAGGCAGCTCGTGCCGTGGCTCGTGAGCCACGCGCAGACGTCGCTCACGTCAGCGGGGGAGCGACGCGAGCCGCCCCGCGCCTGCCTGCTTCACGCGCGCCGCGGCCGCGTCGATGGCGGCGAGCGTCTCGCGCGACGAGCCGCCGACCTCGATGTCCGTCATCGTGTGCAGCGACGCGACGTAATAGTCCGTCCACGTGCGCAGGATCTCTTCCTCCGACGCGAGCTTGGCACCGCCGGAAAGCGCCGTCTTGCTGAGGGCGGTCTCCACGTCGAGGCGCGCGATCGCGGCGCGCTCGAGCTCCGCGACGAGCGCGCGCGCCGTCGGCCCGTCGGCGGAGGCGAGCGTCAGCACGGACGCCAGCGCCGCGTTGCCGACGTTCACCAGCTCGTCCTTCGACACCTTGTCGATGCGGTCGCCGTCGGTGTGGTAGTACACGTCCGTGAAGTGCCAGAAGAGAGCGCCCGGCTTTTTGAATTGCAGGAACGGCGTGTGGTCGCTGCCGCCCTCGAACGGATTCGTGCGGACGATCCAACCGGTGGCCACCGCCTGATCGAGGCAGCGCGCCAGCAGATAGTCGTTGTAGTAGCCGGGAACGATCGAGTCCTTCGGAATCGGGCGTCCGCCCCACTCGCTGTGGTGCTCGTCGCCGCGCGTCCACACCGCGGAGGGATCCGGCATCTTCTCGATGAGGAACGTGCCGCCGGTCTTCTTCGTGTCCTCGCCGGTCATGTCCATGCTCAGTCCCCATCGCACACCCTTCGTGCGGATGGAGTCGGCGGCGAGGAAGTTGCGCGTCTGCGCGATCTCGAGCCCGAACAGCATCGTGATCGTGCGCTTCGGTTGAATGGACGTGTTGCCGACGAGCGTGCCGAGCACGCGCGCCATCTCGCTCAGGTCGCCGACGCCGGAGGCGTTGTCGTTCGCGCCCGGCTCCTGCACGTGGGCGCTCAGCACGTATCGCTCCGCCGGCGCGACGCTGCCATGCACCTCGGCGACGAGCGTCAGCTCGTCCGACGGATACATCTTGGTCGCCGTCTTCACGCGGATCATCACCGGCCCTTTCGCAAGCGCGGCGCGCAGCCGGTCGACGGCGTCGCGAGAGAGCGCGATGCCCCACGAGCGTTTCACGCTGTCGTAGGCCACCGAGCCGAATTGAATCGAATGCCGGTGCGTCTCGGGCTGGGTGTACGCGGGCATGCTGTAGGCCAGCGCGCCGAGCGCCCCGCGTCTCTGGACGGCCTCGGCGAACACGCGTCCGATGCCGCCGTCCGCCAGCACGACCTTCCCGGCGACCGGCGCGCGATCGTACTCCGCCGCGGTTCCTTTCCCGGCATCGATCAGCTGCGCGACGATGCCCGTATCCGGCGTCGAGAACGACGAGATCGCGAGCATGTTGCGGTTGGTCGACCACGATAGCACCGGCGCCGACTCGCCGACGATCGTGACGCTCGCGTCCACCGGCTCCCACGCCGGCTGCCGCAGCGGCCGGTGCTCGATGCGATACGTGAGCACGGCGCCCTTCGGCGCCTTGGATTCCTCCACGTAGCCCGCGGCCTTGAGAATATCCTCGACACGGCGGATGCTCGCGTTGAACCCGGTGTTTCCCGGCCACCGGAAATACTGATCCATGAACGCCACCTGGTCGTACGCGCGCTGGCCGGAGAACAACGGTCGCGTGAGCTCGAGGTAGTGGCGCACGGCGTCCGGCGTTTCGCGCCGAACCTGCGCGCCGGCGGCCGATGCCGCGACGAGGAGCAACGCGACGGCACGGTTGGCGCTCATGGCTTCACCACCCGCTTCATCAACTCCGCGACCGCCGCGTCGAGCTGCGGATCCACGCCCGTGTACCACTCGCCCATCTGGTGCTCGACGAGCACGTCGACCGGCCGCGGGTGCATCTCCATGTCGTTGCCGTTCATGTCCGTGATGCGCGTGAATGGAATCCGCACCGTCGACGATCCGTCGATCAGCCCGAAGTTCGACGTGAAGATGATCCAACCGGCCGTCGGCTCTCCGACGACCGGCCCGAGCTTGTGCGCGCGATACCCTTCCGTGAAATCCTCGGCGTCGGAGAGCGAGTGCATGTTCGTCACGAGCACCGTCGGCTTCTCGAGCGCGCGCTGGCCGAGCGTCGAGCGCCCCTGCACCGTGCCGAAGTCGCGCGGCGTGAACTGCAGATACCCGCGGCGCGCGAGCACGTCGATCGCGTACGGATTCACGAACCCACCGTTGTTGTTGCGAATGTCGATCACTACGCCGTCGCGCCCACGGTTTTCGGTGTCGAGGTCGAGGTAGAGCTGCGTCAACGACCCCTGACCCATGTCGGCCATGTGGACGTAGCCGAGCCGGCCCCTGCTGACCTTCGCGACGTAGGCGCGGCGGCTCTCGACCCAGTCGCGGTAGACGAGCCCGCGCTCCGTGGCCGCGTTCACGGGCCGCAGCGCGACGTCGCGCGCGCCCGAGCCGTCGGCCGCCTTGCTCACCGACAGCGTGACGCGGCGATTCGTCTGATAGAGGAGCAGCGAGTCGAGATTGACGTGCGCATCGATCGGCGCGCCGTTCACGCGCTGCACGTACTCGCCGGGGGCGAGCCCGGCAATCGCCGCCGGGCTCAGCGAGATCACCTCGGTGATTCGAAGCTTGCCGCCGCGCTCGTACTCGGGGCGATCGAACCGCAGCCCGAGGCGGCCGACGTTCTGCTGCGGCGAGAAGCTCGGGCCGTTGAACCCGGTATGCGAGGCGTTGAGCTCCCCGATCATGAGCGTCATGAGCCGCCGCAGCTCTTCGGTGCTCTGCGTGCCCGCGACATATGGCTCGTACTCCGTTTCTAGCGCCTTCCAGTCGACGCCATTCATCTTCGCGTCGAAGAAGTTGTCGGCGAGAATCTTCCACGCCTGGTGGAACACCGCCGTCTTTTCCTTCGGGAAGTCGACGTCGAGCTCCGCGGTCACGGCGACCGGCCGGACCTGTCGCGACTCGACGTTGATCGACGAGATGCGGCCATTCTCGAGGTAGTACACCTCCTTCGAGTCGGCGGTGAACTGCGCGTTCTGCTTGAATCCGGGGGTCGAGGTCAGTTGCCGCGCGACCGCGGGCTGTCCCGCCAGCTCGTCGAGCGAGTAAGTGTAGAGATTCTGCTGGCCGGCGGCGCTCGCGCTGATGAGCGCGGTCTTGCCGTCGGGACTGATCACCACCGACCGCGCGTCGACGCCGACCGGCAGGATGGTCGCGCGACGGCGGATGTCGTCGAATACGACTTCGGTGCCCCGCCGGGCCGCTCCTCGTGCCGAGTCGGCGCCCGTCGTGTCGCGCTCGGGCGGCGCGGCGCGGGGCGCGGGCTGGTTGGGAGTTCCCGGACGCGTCGGCTGCTGGAAGAGATCACGGAACTGGTCCTCACGGAACCGCGGCGTTCGCGGCTGGAGATCCACACGCACGATCTGCCCCTCCTCGGTCCGCTGCGACGTGTCGAAGAGCAGATACGTGCCGTCGGGACTCCAACCGACCGAGCCGCCGTTGGCGTTCGCGAGGTAGCTCGCCGGCCGCGCCGGTCCGCCATCTCGTGCGACGATATGAGGATTCTGGAATGCGCCCTGCCCGCCCGTCAGGAACGCGATCCAGCGACTGTCCGGCGACCACGCGATCGGCCGGTCGGGAAGGAAGGGCGGACGATCGAGCTCTCCCGTCGCGAGCAGCCGATCCTGCGTCGCGGCGACGTCGAGGACGCGAAGCTCCTTCGCGCCGCGCATGAACGCGATGCTCTTGCCGTCGGGCGACCAGCTCGGGGCGACGTCGTTCGCCGGCCCGTCGGTGAGCCGCGTCTCGACGCGCGTCGCGAAGTCGTAGAGGTAGATGTGCGTGGGCCCGTCGCGGCTCGAGATGTACGCGAGACGGCGGCTGTCCGGCGCCCAGGTCAACTCCGCTTCCACGTCGGGCGTCGTCGTCACGCGCGTCGCGTCGCCGCCGTCACGCGCCGACACCGCGAAGATGTCGCCGTGCGCCGTGAACGCCACCTTCTTGCCGTCCGGCGATAGCGCGAGCCACTGGAATCCGGCGCTCAGCGACTGGTGCTCCACGCCGGGCGACGAGCTCGCGCCGCGGAGCGTGATCGGCACCTCGGCCGCTTTGCCGGTCGCGACGTCGAGCGTCCACACGCCGAAGTCGCGCTCGAACACCATCGCTTTGCCGTCGTACGACATCGTGGGCCAGAGCACGCGACCCGTCTTGAACGTCGTGACCGCGTGCTCATCGCCACCGCCGACGCCCTTCGACCACACGTTCTCCGGACCCCCCTTGTCCGAGACGAAGTAGAGCGTCTTCCCGTCGCCGCTCCACATCGGCCACGCCGTGCGCGCGTCGCCTTTCGTGATCTGCTCGTACTGCGGCGTCTCGCCGCCGAAGTGCTCCACCCAGATTTGGCTTTCGTCGATGTGGCTGTGCCCGTGCCGCCACCACATGGAGCTCGTCATCCCGCGCGCAGTGAACGCGATCGTGTTCGCGTCGGCGGGGGACGGTGCGGACCAGTACTCCTGCGTGAAGCGGTCCGCGCTCACGGCCATCGGCGTGCCGCCGTCGGCGCTCACGCGGAAGATGTCGTTCATGCCGTTGACGTCCTTGCTGCCGGAGGACAGGTACAACCACCGCCCGTCGCGCGACCACGCGTCGAGCTGGTCCGGCACGTCGTCGAACGTGACCCGCCGGAGCTGGCCGGAGGCCAGCGTCAGCACGTAGATGTCACCGTTGCCGGTTCGCGTCGACACGAAGGCGAGGCGCGTTCCGTCGGGCGAGTACAGCGGGCGCGAATCGTACGCGGCGTGCGACACGAGCAGGCGCGCCTCGCCGCCCGAGACCGGCACGGTCCAGATGTCGCCGCCGGACACGAACGCGATCTCGCGGCGATCGGGCGAGAGCGACGGCTCAGAGAGCGCGTGCTTCGCGGGAACGGGCGCGCTTCGGCGCGCCTCGGCGGCCGGGGAAGCCGCGAACAGGCTGAAGGCGGCAGCGATGCGGGCGCTGGAAGCCAGGGAGATGGTCACGATCGGCCTCGTCGGGAGGACAGGTGCTGCGTCGAAGTGGCGCACGTCCGTGCACTATGACGGGCGCGACGGCTTCGCGAAAGTCCCCGGGTGCGGCAGCCACGACCTCGCGACGACAAAAAAACGACGGCGACACCGCATGATCCGCGATGCCGCCGCCGTGAAGCGTCGGACGGGCGTCGCAAGGGACGCCACGCCGACGCGGCCGTGCGTTAGTCCTTCAGGTTGGCTTTGATGTGCTGGGCCCTGGTCAGGTGCTGCTGCACCTGGCCGCTCGCCTTCGCGAGCGCGCCTCGCATCGTGGCGTTCGCTGAATTCTTCGCGCCGTCCTGTAGCTCGTCGAGGATCTTCTGGTGGCCCTCGATCACTTCGTCGATGAACGCCTTGTCCCAATCGGCGCCTCTGGCTTTGCCGGTCAAGTCCTTGATCTCGTCCGCGTCGTGACTCATCAGATCACGCGCGTCGCCGGCGGTGGTATCGGCCGTTGCCGCCGCCTTGGACGCGAGCAGCCTGGTGTCCATGAGCATCCTCTGATGTTCGGTCACCATCCCTCTGGCGAACGACGTGACGGCCGGGTTCGTCGCCATTCGCTCGCCGAGCCTGCCGAGCGCGATCTCGCCGTTGTTCGCCACCGTCAGATAGCCGAGCACGTTGGCGTCCGCCCATTTGCCCGAGGTCGTTCCGCTGTCGATTGGCACGGAAGTCGCCGCCATCGTATCGGTGCGGCCGGCCGCGCTGTCGACCCTCATCGACGTGGTATCGTTCGTCGCGTATTCGCTGCTCTTCTTACACGCACCGAGCGCTGCGGCGGCGAGCGCCCCGGCAATCAGGCTGATGTGGAATCGATTGGTCGGTTGCCTCATGTGAATCCTCCGTTGGGGACGCCAAGGAGTGCACAAGGCGCGCCGCACGGCCACTAGGGAGGCAAGACTCTCGTGGCCGCGCTCGCTGGATCGTCAGGCGATGCGCGGAGCCTTCACGCGCGGAGAGCTACCAGACGGCCTGAAACGCGGCGAGCAGAATCGTTCCCGCCCGCACGTTGTCGACGTTGGGGAACGTCTGCCGGACCACGTTGAGCGCGACCTTGGCGCCGGACCCGTCGATGACGTAGCTGGCGGCACCGGTGATCTGATGCTCGAGCGCGTCGTTGATCGAGCTCTCCCTCGTTCGATCCCGATCCCACGAGTCGAAGCGGGCGGAGAACTGGAGGCGCGCCGTCGGCCGCACGGCGGCAAGGCTGTACCAGCCGAGACGGTGGAGGATGCCATCGCGCGCCGACATCATCTCGGCGCGAACGGTGAACAGCGGCGTGGCATACTGGATCTCGCCGCCGGCACGTTCGCGATGTTGCTGCGGCGGGCCACCCTCGAATCCGCCCGATCCACCGAACTGAAACCCCGGGATCGATGGCGGCTTGATCGCGACGCGACCGACGACGGCCTTCTGGTCGTTCGCGTCCGTGGTGCCCGCGCTCTCACCGGCCTCGTTGAACAGACCGACGTGGTATTCGACGGCGGTGAAGAAGCCGTTAGCGGCGACACCAATGTCGCGCACGTCGCCCAGCCCAACGGCGCGCGACCGCTCGGCGATGAAGAGCGTCCGCTCGATCGTCTCGACTTTGGCCGACGGAATCGTGCCCTCGTAGCTCAGCGGCACGATCTGTTGGCCGACGTCCACCTGCAGCTGGCGGTTGACGAGATACGTGATCGCCGCGTCCTGCAGCATCTTCGTGCGCTGGTCGACCGCCGCGTCCGAGAGCGCGAGCGAATCCCCGAGCTCCGAGATGGTCTTGTTGAGCGTCAGCAGCTTGCCCGCGTCGAACGCGATGCGCCACCGAAGTCGCGGCGAGATGTCGCCGCTGAACTTCAGGTCCGCTTTACGCAGCCGGTACCCGTCCTTGATGAGCGGATCGCCGGTCCGATAGTACACTTGCAGGAACCCATGCAGCGTCACCGGAGTGAGGCTGAGCGTGTCCTGCGCGGTGAGCGGTCCTACACACCACAACGAAGCCGCGGCGATCGCCAAGATGGCGCGACGAAAGGGCATCGAACGAATTGACGGTCGGGGGCAAAAAGAAAGAGGCTGCGTGTCGATGCTCGCGGCCTCGGGCAGGCGTCGTATCTTAACGTCGTGATGAGTATCGACGCGACCCGCCTCGCACTGAGTATCGGACGCCGCGGAAGAATTCTTTGCGCCACGCTCGGCGTTGTTGCGCTCGCGAGCGCATGTCGTCAGCGGGCGGTCGAGAATGAACGCGCGGGCGACTCGTTGACGATGGCTCTGCAACCGCGGCTCCCGACCGGCGTGAAGCTCGATCCGGCCGCCCCGATGGCGACGGTTGGCCCGATGCCGCTCACGATGCGCGTCACGCCCGAGGGGGACAACGTCGTCTTGTCGCTGAGCGGCCATCGCCAGCAGGGTCTCCAGGTGGTGAATCCCGCAACGGGCGCCATCGTGCAGGAGGTGACGCAGGCGTCGGCGTTCATCGGATTGGCATTCTCTCCCGATGGACGGACGCTCTACTCGTCCGGCGGCAATCAGGACGTCGTGTATCGCTACGACTGGCGCGCCGGCCGCGCGACGTTGCGAGACAGTCTCACGCTGGCGCCGAAGGCGGCGCGCGGAGGCGGCCGGCGATATCCCGCCGGTCTCGCTCCGTCACCCGATGGACGCATGCTGTACGTCGCCGAGAATCTCGGCGATTCGCTGGCCGTGATCGACGTCGAGAGCGGAGCCGTCATCCAGCGCCTCGCGACCGAGCCATATCCGTACGACGTCGTCGCCGACGCCGCGGGCAACGTCTACGTCTCGGCGTGGGGCGGACACACGGTGTCGCGCTTCGCCGCGGCCGGCAACGGATGGCTGCGTGGCGACGGCCGCACGGCCGTGGCCCGTCATCCGTCGGCCCTCGCCTTGAGCCGCGACGGCACCCGTCTCTTCGTCGCGTCCGGCAGCACGGACCATGTGGCCGTGGTCGACACGCGATCGCGCCGAGTGATCGCGCGTCTGCTCGATCCTCCGCCCGCCGGTCCGAACGAGGGCGCGACGCCGAACGCGCTCGCGCTCTCGCCCGACGGCACGCGTCTGTTCGTTGCCGAGGCGGACGCGAACGCGGTCGCGGTGTTCGATCTCACGCCCGCGACGTCGAACGTCGCCGGTGCGCGCGGCACCGACCGACTTGCCGGCCGGATTCCCGCGGGCTGGTATCCGTGCGCGGTCCTGCCGGTGCGCGATGCGCTGATCGTCGCGAGCGGCAAAGGACGCGGGTCGATTCCGAATCCGCACGGCCCGCAACCGCGGACCGCGCAGGTCAACGGCGGGAGCGGACCGTTCTACACGCTGACGCTGCTCGACGGAGCGCTCATGCGTGTGCCGCTCGCCGAGACGTCGGGCGAGCCGCTCGCGCGCTTCACGACCCGCGTCGCCGCGGCCAACGGATGGACCGGCGCGCCGCGGCCTCGCGCCTACCCGCCGTTCGAGCACGTGATCTACGTCATCAAGGAGAACCGCACGTACGACCAGCTGCTCGGCGACTTGCGCCAGGGAGACGGCGACACGTCGCTCGTGTTCTTTCCGCGGCCCGTCTCGCCGAACCATCACGCACTGGCCGAGCGCTTCGGGCTGTTCGACCGCTTCTTCGTGAACGCCGAGGTGAGCCCCGACGGTCACAACTGGTCGACGGCCGCGTACGCGACGGACTACCTCGAGAAAACCGTGCCGTCGAACTACTCGGCGCGTGGACGCACGTACGACTACGAGGGCACCAATCGCGGCGTGGTCCCGGAGGACGACGCCGCCGAGCCGGCGAGCGGCTACCTGTGGAACCTCGCCGAGCGCAAGGGCATCACGTTCCGCAACTACGGCGAGTTCGTGGTGCCGTCGCGGCGCGATGCCGACGATCCGCTGCCGCCGGGGTACCGGGGCAACAAGCCATTCCTGTTCTCGAATACCAGTCCGCTGTACCCGGGCTTCGATTTGGGAATTCGCGATCAGCATCGCGTCGATGTCTGGCTCGACGAGTTCAAGCAGTACGTCGAGCGGGGCACCATGCCGGCTCTCGAGATCGTTCGCCTGCCGAACGACCACACGTCCGGCGCGGCCGCCGGGCGCCCCACCCCGCGCGCCGCGCTCGCCGACAACGATCTCGCGCTCGGCCGGATGGTCGAGGCGGTGTCGCGGTCCCCACTCTGGGCGAAGACGGTGATCTTCGTGCTCGAGGACGACGCGCAGAACGGCCCGGACCACGTCGACGCGCATCGCTCGCCGCTGTTCGTGATCTCCGCGTACTCGCGGCCCGGCGTCATTCATCGGTTCGCGAACACGACCGACGTGCTGCGCACCATCGAGGAGATCCTCGACCTGCCGTCGATGTCGCAGTTCGATCATTTCGGGCGGCCGCTGCGCGACATCTGGGCCAGCGAGCCGGATGCGCGACCGTACACGCCGCTCGTTCCGAGCGTCTCGCTCGACGAGGTCAATCCGCGCGGCACGCGGGGCGCGCGCGAGTCCAGCCGTCTCGATCTCCGCATCGAGGACGCCGCGGACGAGGCTCTGTTCAATCAGGTCTTGTGGCGCGCGGTCAAGGGCGAGACGACGCCCTACCCACGGCCGCGCCGGGCCTCAGCGCGCGAGCTGAAGACGGGCGAGTAGCCGGCTGAGCAGCCGGGGGCGCGGCGTGTCGCCGCGCGTCGCGCGATCAGGTCTTGTGTCGGAAGATGATCCGGCCGCGGGTCAGATCGTATGGCGACACCTCGATCGTCACCCGGTCGCCCTGCAACACGCGAATGCGGAACCGCCGCATGTTGCCGCCCAGCGTCGCGAGCACGTTGTGCCCGTTGGTCAACTGCACACGGAAGGTTGCGTTCGGCAACACTTCGGTCACTTGCCCTTCCAGCTGTATCGGTTCTTCCTTGGCCATGAACCCTCGAAATGGGACGGACGGGAGCCCTCCAAGTATAGGGCGTCCGTCGCATCCTGTCACGCAAGGGCCGTGGCTTGCTCGTGTCCGAGGACAGGACGCGATGGCTTCTTCTTCATGTCGACATTGTTTGCGATCACGCGACCGAGGCCACCGTGTGGTTCAACGCGCAGTTCGCGGCACGCGGCGGCGCCCGCTAGATTTCGCCGTTGACCGGGGTGCCTGCCCACGTCGGGCGCAGGCTGAGAGAGTCCCGTAGAACCTGATCCGGTTCGCACCGGCGTAGGGAGTCAACAAATGACACGTTCGTACCCGGCGGCGCGCACGCGCCGCGCACGGGCGATCGCGACCGCGACGCTCGCCATTGTCACGCTCACATCCACGGTCCACGCGCAGGCCTCGCCGCCGCGAGACACCGCACGCTCGGACACATCCCGAGTGCAGCGCATGGAGCGCGTGATGATCTCCGCCGTGCGCGGCGGCGGCTCGGCGCCCATCTCGCAGAAGACGCTCACGCAGTCGGACATCGCGCCGCGCTACTTCGGCCAGGACGTTCCGCTGGTGCTGCAAGGCGCCGCGCCGTCGCTGACGGCGTACGCCGAGACCGGCAACTACTGGGGCTACAGCTACATCCGGCTGCGCGGCATCGACCAGTCGAGAATCAACCTGACGATCGACGGCATCCCGCTGAACGATCCCGAAGATCAGGTGCTCTACTTCGCGGACTTCCCCGATCTCGCGAACAGCCTGCGCTCGGTGCAGGTGCAGCGCGGCGTGGGCACGAGTAGCAACGGAACGGCGGCCTATGCAGGGTCGATCAACATGGAGACCGTTCCGCTCGCGGCCTCGCCGCGCGGCGGCGCCGTGCAGGTCGAGGACGGATCCTTCCATTCGCGCCGCGGCAGCGCCGAGTACACGAGCGGGCTGCTCTCCAACCGGTTCGCGGCGTACGGGCGCGTCTCCGCGCTCCGCACCGACGGCTATCGCGACCACTCCGGCGTCGAGGGACGCTCCCTGTTCGCCGGCATCGGCTATTTCGGCGATCGCGACATCGTGAAGCTCACGACGACCACCGGCACGATGCGCGACACGATGGCCTATCTCGCCGTCGCACAGGCGGATCTCGACACGAATCGGCGGATCAATCCGCTCACGCCGCGCGAGCGCGACGGGTTCGGCGAGCGGCTCGTCGCGCTGTCGTACACCCGCCTGTTCACGTCCTCCTCGCTCACCACGACGGCGTACCGCACGTCGGCGAGCGGCGACTACGATGTGCTCATCGACTCGCTCGACAACTTCAACCTGAAGTTCGTCTGGTACGGCGCCACGACCGACTGGAGCTACCGCCGCGACGCAATCCAGCTCGACGTCGGCGCGAACGTCAACACCTACGCGCGCGATCACGCCGAATATGAGCGGCCGGACATCACGACCCCGCTCTACTTCAACACGGGCCACAAGCAGGACGCCAGCGCGTTCGCGAAGCTCGGCTACACCGTCGGCCGCACGACGCTTTTCGGCGACCTCCAGGCGCGCCGCGCCGAATTCAGCTACACGCCGGACGCGCACGCCGGCATCGTTGGACCGTCGATCAGCTGGACCTTCGTCAACCCGAAGATCGGCGCGACGTACGCCGTGAGCGCGCCGCTCTCGCTCTACGTGTCGTACGGCAAGAACTCACGCGAACCGGCGCGCAGCGACATGTTCGCCGGCTTCGACAATCTCGACACGTCGAACGTCGCGTTCGTCGGGCCCCTGAACCGCGTCAACCCCGAGACGGTACACGACGTCGAGGCCGGCGTCACCCTTCACGCGCACGACGTCGACGCGCAGGCGAACCTGTACTCGATGGACTTTCGCAACGAGATCTCGCCGATCGGCGCGCTCAGCTATCTCGGGACCCCGCTGCGCGAGAACGTCGGCGCGAGCTATCGCCGCGGCGTCGAGGCGGACGTCACGTGGCGTCCCACCACGCGCCTGTCGCTTTTCGCGAACGCGGCGGCGAGCACGAACCGGATTCGCGAATACGTCGACGCGACCGGCGACACGCCGGTGACCTATCACGACGTCGAGCCGCTCCTGACGCCGCGCTTCATCACGTTCGAGCGCGCCGCGTTCGACGCGACCCACGCGCTTTCGTTGGCCGTGGAAACACGGTACACGAGCCGGTCTTTTCTCCAGAACACGAGCGATGCGCGCTACGTGCTCCCGGCATCGTTCGATCTGTCGGCCAGCGCATCGATCCGCGTCGGCGCGTACGAGCTGCTCGTCCGCGGCAACAACCTGACGGACAGCAAGAAGTACGGAAGCGGCTACGCGAGCGACGGCGTGTCGTACTACTACGTTTTGCCGCCGCGCAACGTCTTCGTCTCGCTCAAAGCCGCGTTCTGAGCGGGCGAGGCTCGCGAGGATCCGGCTCGGTCGCTCGAGCCGGTACACAACCTGCTTCGAGCTGATCCATCGGAACGTTGGCGGGTGTGGCGCGACATGGCAGCGTGCAGAACGTTCATCGGATTCGGGCTGGCGGCCGCGGCGGTGATGGCATCGCCGCGGCGCTCGGCCGCGCAGACGTCGGCGCGTGGACAGCCGACCACCGCGTTCGCCGTCGCCGACTTCGCGAAGCTTCGCTGGCTCGAGGGCGCATGGGCCGGCAAGGCCACCGGCGCACGCGATTTCTTCGAGCGGTGTCATTTCGTCAGCGACACGTCGATCGAGATCACATACTACACGGACTCGACGTTCGCGCACGAGGCCGGCAGCGGGCGGCTGTATCTGAGCGTCGGGCGCATCTTCCACACGATGGGACCAGGCCGCTGGGGCGCGACGCACGTCGACGACGACGGCGCCTACTTCGTGCCGCAGGAGAACGCGCCGAATTCCCTCGCGTGGAGCCACCGGTCGAACGACGAATGGACCGCGACGCTTCGCGCCGGCTTCGTCGGACGCGAGCGCGTGACCGTCTACCACATGCGACGGGCGCGGCCGTAGCGGGCGTCGGGCCGCCGCGCGGGCGGCCGCACCGGGTTCGCGCTTTGCACTATTGGGCGGTTGATGTCGACGCCCGTTTTTCCGCCGCATGAGGACCGACGCCACCACACCGCTCACCGACGGGCCGACACGACACCGGACCGTCGCGGCGCCGTGCGGCGCCCGTGGGTCCGCTGGCTCGTCATCGCCGGGCGCGACCTCGCGATCGCCTTGGGCGCCGTCATCGCCATCGTGTTCGCGGTGCGCCGCACTCATCCGATCTTCGCGAACCAGCCGTCCGTCGTCGCGCGACTGACGAAGACGGCGCCGGCCGTCACCCGCACCATGATCGGGCCGACGGCGAGCGACACCAGCCGTCTCGCGCGTATGATGGCATCGCCGCAATTCGAGAAGGACCGAAAGGCCTTCGCGGCTGACCTCGTGCACACCGGGCGGATGAACCCGGCGCGGGCGGACTCGGTCGCCTACTACGCGGTGCGAGAATCGTACATCGACGGCATTCCGCCGGCGGTGGTGTTCGGCGTCATGTTGACGGAGAACTCGCGGTTCGTGAGCGGCGCCCAGTCCAACGTCGGCGCGGTCGGTCTGATGCAGGTCTACCCCAAGGTGTGGCTCAAGGCGCTGAGCTCCAAGTTCGGGAAGGATCTGGCGACCGATTCGACGAATCTCAAATACGGGATCTACATCCTGAAGCAGTACATCAAGTCGGACTCCGGCCGCGTCACGCCCAGCGCCGTCGGCACCGGTCTCCTCCACTACAACGGCTGCGTCCTGGGCAAGAACACGCCGAACTGCAAGTCGTATCCGAACAAGGTGAGGACCTACGTCGAGTCACTCGGCGGCTCGATCTGCGGCGACAAGACGTTCTACGACTGCATCGCCAAGCCGTTCGTCGCGGGGCTGTTCGGGGGTTCGGGCTCTGGAGGGTCGGCACAGACACAGTAGGCGCCGGATGACGGGGCTCCCTAGACCTTCAGCACGATCTTCCCGAACGTCTCGTTGCTCGCCAGTCGTTCGTGCGCCGCCCGAATCTCGTCGAGCGCGTACACGCGATCGACGACCGGCCGCAGCGCGCCCGCGCCGAGGAGCGGAACGACGTCGCGCGCGAAGGCGGCGGTGACGGAGCGCTTCTCCTCGATCGTTCGCGCGCGCAGCACGGTCCCGCGCAGCGTCAGTCGCTTGCCGAGGACCATTCCCACCGGGATCGTCGCGGAGCGGCCGGCGATCGTCCCGATGAGGATGATGCGCCCCTTGAGCGCCGCGGCGCGAATGCTCGCCCCAAGGTACGGCCCCGCGACGAGATCCAGCGTGACGTCCATCCCTTTGCCGCCCGCCCACCGTTCGACGGCCGCGACGATCGCGTCCACGTCGTCCGCGACGACGACGCCGTTCTCGAGTCCGTAGTCGCGCGCCCGCGCGATCTTGTCCGCCGTGCGCGCGGTGCCGAACGGAATCGCGTTCCAGGATCGCGCGAGTTGCGTCGCGGCCAGACCGACGCCGCTGCCCACCGCGTGGATGAGCACGCGCTCGCCGCGACGAACGCCTGCCTGCGTCACGAGCGCGTCGTGCGCCGTGATGAATACCTCCGGAATCGCCGCCGCGTCGGTCCACGACAACGTCGACGGAATGTGCGCCACGGCACGCGCGTCCGTCACGAGCAGCTCGGCGTTGCCGCCGCCCGCCACGATGCCGAACACCCGGTCGCCGACGTTCCACTCGCTCACGCCGGCGCCCGTGCCGACGATCTCACCGGCGAACTCCAGACCGGGGATATCCGAGGGCGCACCGGGCGGCGCGGGATACTGGCCTTCGCGCTGGAGAAGATCGGCGCGATTGAGCGCCGTCGCGCGCACGCGGACGAGAATCTCGCCCTCGCTCGGCTCGGGCACCGGCCGGTCTTGAATCTCCAGCACCTCCGGGCCGCCCGGACGGGTGATGACCGCGGCGCGCATCGTGTCGCTCCGAGTTAGGGCGTCCCTCAGGGTGCAATCACTGTGGGCGCGCTAGCGACGCCGGTCAAGCCGATCGCCGTGACCGCGACCTCGTCGGGGTCGGTGGCGCCGAACGCGCCGGCGCCAAGACGTCCCTCACCCATCGGTCGCAACGTCGTCAGCCACACGCCGTCGCGCCCGCGCGTCTGCACCAGCCACCAGCGCACGCGCGTGGAATCGCCGGGAGCAACGCTGAAGTGCGCGGCGCCATCGGCCGAGTCGACCGTTACCACCGGCGCGGCCGGCGCGTTGGCGCCAAGCCACGGAAATGCCGGGACGATCGCCCGATCGCGATACATCTCGGTGAGCGTCGACGCGAGCCGATCGCCGTCGGCAAACAGGGCGGCCAGACGAAAATGGACGTGGCCGGGAGGAGCGGAGGTCGCCGCGCTCGACCGGCGAAGCACCTCGATCTCGTCACCGATCTCGCCGAGCGGCCACGGGTCCCGTCCGCCGTAGACATGCGACGTGTACAGCGCCGGCCACACGTAGCGGTCGAGTCGATTCTCCGTTCGCCACCACGCGTCGAGCGCGCGGAACCGGTCTTCGACGCCGTCCAGCGGCCAGTACAGCTGCGGCGCGATGTAGTCGAGCCAGCCTTCGGCCAGCCAGCGGCGCGAGTCGGCGTAGATCTCGTCGTAGGCGTCTAGTCCCCGCACGCCGTCGGGCGTGCCCGAGCGCCAGATCCCGAACGGCGCGATGCCGACGAGGACCGACGGCTTGATCGCCTTCACCCCGCGATAGAGCGATTGGACAAAGTCGTCGATGTTCGCCCGCCGCCACGCGCCGCGCGTCGCGAACCCTTTCGCTTTGCCGTACTTCTTCCACGTGCGATCGTCCGGGAATTCGATCTCGACCCTGCTGCGAACGCGCCGCCCGCGGACGCGCCGGACGACCGCGCGCGACTCCCGGTACGGGTAGAAGTAGTCGTCGATGTGCACGCCGTCGACGTCGTAGCGCTTCACGACGTCGAGCATCGTCTCGAGCACGTGCTTTCGCGCCGCGGGATCACCGGGATCGATCCACGTCTGCGTTCCATACTTCCGCACCCACTCGGGATGCACCTTCGTCACGTGCGTTCGCGACGCCTTGCCGGCGAAGATCGGCAGCATCGCGCGGAAGGGATTGAACCACGCGTGAAGCTGAAGACCGCGAGCGTGTGCCTGCGCGACCGCGTACGCGAGCGGATCGTACGCCGGCTTCGGTCCCTCGCCCGACGTGCCGCTCAAGAACGCCGACCACGGCGCGTAGCTCGTCGGATAGAGCGCGTCGCCGGCGAGACGCACGTGCAGGATCACCGCGTTCAATCCGATCGCCGATGCGTGGTCCAGCAGCGCGCGCAGCTCCGCGCGTTGGGAGTCGGGGCTCAGCCCCGCCGCCGACGGCCAGTCGCGAAAGCCGCGGTCCCAGATGGGCGTCGCCCACGCCGCGCGAAACTCGCGCGGTACCAGCGGCGGCGCCGCCAGCGGACGGCGATGCGTCGAGCTTCCGCTCGCGAGCGGACTGCGATGCAACGGACCTTCGCTCGCGAGCAGCGCGAACGCGACGAGGGCAACGCTCGGGGAACGTCGATTCATCTTCTCAACGCCGAATCATCTGCTCAAAGATACCGTGATGACGATCGCACCGACAGAAAAAAAAACATGCAGGCAGCGTATGCTCAGCTGCCTGCATGTTTCTCTCTCCCCACCTCGACGAGCCGCTCCCCACCTACGGCCGCTTGCGCGGCCCTCCCCTTTCGCGGTCTCGCCGGTCATAGGGAATAGCAGGTCGCATGCCAATCACCGCGCCCGCCCCTCGACACTCCGACGAGTCCTACTTCAGCGCCGGGGCGCTCGGCGGGGCCTTCCGCCACTTGGTCGCCTGCTCGTAGCCGTACGCGACCTTGATGAGCCGCGCTTCATCGAATGCGCGACCGAAGATCGTCATGCCCGCGGGCAGCGTGTTGCCGCGCGTGTAGCCCATCGGCACGGTGATCGCCGGCATTCCCGTAGTGGGCGAGAAGATCTGGCTGTTGTCGCCCGCGGGCGTGTTCAGGTCGCCGATGAGGCGCGGCGGATTGCTCCAGGTCGGATAGATCAGCGCATCGAGACGCAGATTGTCCATCGTTCGCGTGACGGCATCGCGCAGGCCGTCGCGCACGCGCTGTCGTGACTGGCACCCCGGCGCGGAATCCGGGTTCTGCTGGACACGCAGCGCCGCCTCGAGACGCGTCTGAATCGACGGATGAAAGCGGCCGCTGCGCAGAAACGCGGAGTCGACCGCCTTCAGCGGAACGCTCGGGCCCTGCTGCGCCAGCCATTGATTGATCTCATACCAGAATGGATTGCACGCGCCGCCGCGCCCCGACCGGCGAATCGAGTCGGACTCGGCGATCGTCACCGTGTCGAGAACGGTCGCGCCGGCGCGACGCAGATCCTCGATCGCCTTATTGAACACCGCGCGCACCTCGGGGTCCACCGTGGGGCCCTCGAACGCCTGTCGCAGCACGCCGAGGCGCGCGCCCTTGAGACCGTCCTTCACCAGCGAGGCGGCGTAGTTCGGTATGGCCTTGTCCTTCATCGGCGCCGTGGCCGGATCGTCGGGGTCGTATCCGGCCACGACCTGGAACACGGCGACCGCGTCGGCGACGCTTCTCGCCATGGGCCCGGCGATGTCGGCGAAGAGACTGAGCGGCGCGATGCCAGCGCGGCTGGTGAGGCCCATGGTCGATCGGATGCCGACGAGCGCCTGGTGCGAGCTCGGGCCGCGAATGGAATTCCCCGTGTCGGTGCCGAGTCCGACTTCGCCCAAGTCCGCGGCAACGGCCGCCGCCGTGCCGCCCGACGAGCCCGCGGTCACCCGGTCGAGCGCGTAGGGATTCTTCGTGTAGCCGGGCAGAACCGAGTTCACCGTCTCCACCGGGCTGAACGCGAACTCCGCCATATTCGACTTTGCTATTACGATCGCGCCCGCCTCCTTGACCCGCTTCACCTCGAACGCATCCTTGGACGGCGCGTAGCCCTTGAGCGCGATGTTGCCCGCGGCCGTCTGGAGTCCGATCGTCTGGAAGTTGTCCTTCACGATCATCGGCACGCAGTGGAGCGGCCCGACGAGCTGTCGCGTCCCGGCGAACCGCCGGTCGAGCGAGTCGGCCGTGGCCAACGCGTCCGGATTCACCACGGTGATGGCGTTGATCGCCGGACCCACCTTGTCGTAGGCGTCGATGCGGCGGAGGTATCCCTCGACCAGCCGGCGGCAGGTGAGCGTGCCGGCGCGCATCGCGGCGTGGACGGCATCGATCGTCGTCTCTTCGATCTGGAATGGCTGCTGCGCGCGCGACGGCGACGCGACGGCGGCGAGGAACACGACGACGCAGATGGCGGACGAACGTCTGATCATGGCGAACCGCGGAGAGTTATTGGTTGTCAGATTGTATCTGACGACCCCCCGCCTGAAAACCCACCACCGTCACCGAAGCTTCCGCCGTCGCTGCTCGACGACCCACCCGATCCGCTGCCGCCGGAGAAGTCGGTCCCACCGTTGGTCGAGAACCAGGGCGTTCGCCGCGTCGGATCATCGTCCGGAGTGCTCGGTGGAAACATCATCACCGGTCCGCCGAGCGCGCGGCGCCTGGAGCTGATGAGCAGGATCACCAGCACGACGATGATGCCCAGGAAGATCATCGGAACCAAGAGAGGCATCTTCGCGTCGAAGGCCTGGTGGGGCAACGCTCGTTGTGACCGACGTGCCTGCGCAGCCAGCGCCGCTTCTGCGGCGGCGCGTCCGGCATCGCCGTGTGACGCGAAGTCTGCGCGGACGAGCGCTGCAGCGACTCCCCACCCGGCCATGTACGCGTCGTCGTAGCGATGCGCACGGAGCTTCTCGCGCATCGCCAGGGAGATCGAGCGCGACCTCGAATCGGTGATGGTCCCCTCGAGACCGTTCCCGACCTCGACGCGGAAGTTCGACCCCGCCGTCGTCCGCTTGTCCGGCACGAACAGGATGACGAGCCCGCGATTGCGCAGCGGATCGCCGGCCTGGCCCGCCGATCCGATCCGCCATGTTCGCCCGATGTAGAGCGCGGCCTCTTCGATCGGACGTCCGCCGAGCGTTGGCAGCGTCACCCACGCTACGTCCGCCGCCGTCTCCGTCTGCAGCGCACGGGCGCTGTCCTGGAGCGCTCGCACGGCCTGCGGCGACAACAAATGCGCCGAATCGAGCACGAACACGTGCGCGGGGTCCGGTGCGCTCGGCACGAACCGCGCAATCGGCGCCGCCTCCTGCGCGATCGCCACCGTTGCCGCCCCGCCAACCAACCCTACCGCCAGCACCCGCCGAGCGAGCACACGCATTCAGCAGCTCCGAAGAATGTCCAGGCAACCCTCCCTACGCGCCACGAACCGTGCCGGTGTCAGCTTCACTTTCACAATTCCCACACACCCCCGTTGTTGTCCCGCCCTGCGCCACATCCCAATCTTACAAGTCCCACCGGTCGCTCCTCTCCTCCCCCCGATGCCCCGTCTCCGCTGGCCCCTCGTCGTTCTGCTCGCGAGCATCGGCCTCACGGCGATCGCCGCGATCGAGGCGCAGCGAGCCGTCCGGTCGCATGAAGGGGTCGCCGACCGGGCCCTGCACGATTACGCGAACTTCGCCGCGTGGAGCTACGCGCAACGACTGGTCGACACACTGGGGCTCGTCGAGCGCGAGGCGATCGGCGCCGTGAATCACGGCGACAACCTGCACACCGGAGCGCGCGTTCCGCGGGCGGCCGACCTCGCGCACTACCTGCCGTGGAACGCCGAGTGCATGTGCCATCGCCCGATCCTCGGTCCGGTCCCCGAGGCCTTCTTCGCGGTGAAGGTCGGCGACAAGGAGCTCGACCCCGGCGTCAACACTCACGACGACGCAATGGAGGGTTGGGAGATCGATCGACCAATGCCGGCCATGATGCACGGCTCGGTCGCGCGAACGTACACGCCGGGCGAATCGCGCTGGATCGTCGACTCGCTCACGCGGCGCGCGCGCGGACTCGGCGCCGCCGATCACGGCTTCACGCTCGTCGTCGGCGAGGTCGACGGCTCGCCGCACATCGTCGCGTACACGCTGATGCCCACCTCCTGGGGCGACACCATGGTGTACGGCGCACGGTATTCGCGCCGCGCGCTCGCCGGCATCCTCGAGGGCGTACTCGACGGACGGGGCCTCCTGCCCGAGACGTTCACCGCCGGCCGGCGCAATCGCGACATCCTCGCGGTCCGCGTGCGGGATCACGCAGGCAGCGTGCTGTTCGAGTCCGCACCGGGCGTCACGTCGCCGCTCGAGGCGAACGTCGCGCTGCCGGCGCGCGCCGGGCTCCTCTCCGTCGACGCGGTCATCCGGCCCGAGCTCGCCGGCACGCTCGTCATCGGCGGACTGCCCCGCTCCAGGCTTCCGTTCCTGTTCGGCCTGTTGGCGCTCGCCGCCGCGCTGTCGATCGTCGCGGTGATGCAGCTCCGCCGGGAGGGCGAGCTGGCGAGACTCCAGTCGGGTTTCGTGTCGAGCGTCTCGCACGAGCTGCGCACGCCGCTCGCGCAGATTCGTCTCTATCTGGAAACGCTACAGTTGGGACGTGCCACCACCGACGAGCAGCGAGCGTGGTCGCTCCAGCACATCGAGCGCGAGACCACCCGCCTCACCCATCTCGTCGAGAACGTGCTCCGCTTCTCATCGCTCGGCGCCGGCGATCCCACGCACCGCGAGCCGACGGACGTCGCGGCCGAGATCGCGACGATCATCGACGAGTTTCGCCCGCTCGCCGAGTCGCGCCACGCGGCGATTCGCGTCGAGGCCTCGATGGTGCCGCGGCTCGCGCTCCGCGCCGACGCGCTGCGCCACATCGTCCTCAACCTGCTCGACAATGCCGTGAAGTACGGCCCGCCGAATCAGACGATCGTCGTCGGCGTGCGAGAGGACAGCGGGTCGGTCGTCATCACCGTCGATGACGAAGGTCCCGGGGTGGCCGACGCCGAGCGCGACCGCATCTGGCGGCCGTTCGCGCGGGGTGAAGCGGCGGTGCACAACGGCGGCAGCGGCATCGGCCTCACGATCGTGCGGGAAGTCGCCGAGTCGCACGGTGGGCGCGCGCGCGTCGAGCGCGCGCCAAGCGGCGGGGCGCGCTTCGTCGTCGTGCTGCCCGTGGCACCCGCGCTCGCGCCGGCGTAGTCATGGCGCGGATTCTCGTCGTCGAGGACAACGCCGATCTCGCCGCCGGGATCGAGTACAACCTCGCCCTCGAGGGCTACGAGGTTCGCATCGCCGGCGACGGTCGCACCGCCATCCGCGCCGCCGCGGAGTGGAATCCGGAGCTCGTGCTCCTCGACCTCATGCTCCCCGGCATCGACGGCTACCGCGTGCTGCAGGAAATTCGCGCGTCGGGCAATCGCGTGCCGGTGTTGATCCTCACGGCGAAGGGCGAGGAGGCCGACAAGGTGCGCGGCTTTCGGCTCGACGCGGACCAGTACGTGACGAAGCCGTTTGGAATCCTCGAGCTGCTCGAGCGCGTGGCCGCGCTTCTGCGTCGCAGCGCGCGCGACGGTGCCAGCGCGCCGGCGACGCTCGCGTTCGGCGACGTGTCCGTCGACTTGGGCTCGCGAACCGTGAATCGCGCCGGGCATCCGGTTCCGCTCACGCCCAAGGCGTACGAGCTGCTGCTCGCGCTCGTGCGGCGCGACGGCATGGTGGCCAGTCGCGCCGATCTGCTCAAGGAGGTCTGGGGCTACGGGGCGTTCATCATGACACGCACCGTCGATTCGCACGTCGCCGAGCTGCGACGCAAGGTCGACGACCCGACGAACCCGCGCCACATCATCACCGTGTGGAAGGTCGGCTACCGCTTCGAGCGCTGACCCGCGCTATCGCACGCGACGCCGGATTGCTTCGTCATCTTCACGCCACGGCGCCGCGCACGAAGAACCGTCCGACCACGCCGCCGATCGCTCCCGTCACCGCCGAGCTCCCGGTGCCGACGAGGAGGACGAACGCGGGCACGTCGCCGAGCAGGAACGAGACGATGATGCCGATCAACGCGCACAGCGCTCCGGCGACGAGTCCGCCCGCGGCGAGCGACGACGCGGATCCGCCCTTCGCCCGCACTGCGTACAGCACGCCGGCGACGAGCGAGATGCTCACGCCGAGGACCGCGAAGAGCGCGGCGATCGATTTGTTCGAGTGGCCGGCGATGACCATCGCCAGTTGCAGCACGGTGCCGGCGGCGGTGGCGACGACGAGAGCGCGGGAGTTCATGATCGTGTGGGGTTCGGGGAAACGACCGATGGCTGCTGCAAACGCGAGACGTAGTCGCGCAGCATCGCGACCGCGTCGTCAAACGCATCGAGGGTCCGGTCCGTCCGGGAGACCATGACGCCGCCCTCCATCGTGGTCAGCGCGAAGATCGCCAGCGCACGCCGGTCGACCGTGGATGGCAGCCGATCGCCCGCGTCGACGAAGCACTGCTCGATCGCGCGGACCCACGCCGCGAAGTTCGCGGCCAACAGGGCTCGCACCGGCGGATCGGGCTCGTGCATCTCGAGCGCGATGCTGCCGATCGGACAGCCATAGGTGCAGTCGGTTCCGACGAGCGCCTGCCGGTACCGCGCGAGGAGCGCGAACACGCGCTCGATCGGATCGTCGACGCCCTTCCACGCCGGTTCCAGCAGCATCGGGTGAATGCCGCGGAGATACGCATCGAGGACGGCGAGCAACACGTCCTGCTTGCCCGGAAAGAAATGGTACAGGCTCCCGGCGTTGACGTCCGCGGCCTGCAGAATATCCGCGACGCTCGTCGACGCGTAGCCTTTCTGGGCGAAGAGGCGGAGCGCGGCATAGACGATCCGCTCTCGGGTGTCGGGGGCCACGTTGAGGGAAGGGACGCGGGAAGAAGAAGGCGGCTCCAACCTGTTGAATGATCGTTCAAGTCGCAAGAGGCCCTACATTTTCCGCACAATTCCGGCACGGACCCGCCATCACACGGCACCGGCGCGTCCGTAGACTCCGTTCCGTAGACTCCGTTCCATTCGCCGATCCCGAGGAACCAGTGCGCCTCTCCATCGCTTCAGTCGCCGCCCTCTTCACCGGCTTCGCCGCCATCGCCGCCGCCCAGCGCGCGCCGAACCGAGACTCGCTCGTCGTCTCCACGGCGTGGCTGGCGAATCATCTCGGCGACGCCAACGTCGTCGTCCTCCAGGTCGGCGACCGCGCCGACTACGACAAGCAGCACATTCCCGGCGCGCGGGCGGTGGCCCTCGACGACATCTCCGTCTCCGACCGCACGGGCAACGGCCTGACGCTCGAGATGCCGCCGGCCGAGCAGCTCCACGAGTCGCTCGCGAAACTCGGGATCTCCGACGACTCGCGCGTCGTCGTCTACTACGATCGCGACCGGGTGACGGCCGCCACGCGGTTGATGTTCACGCTCGACTACGCCGGCCTCGGAGGCCGCTCGGCGTTGCTCGACGGCGGAATGGGTGCGTGGACCCGCGATGGGCGCACCACCACGAGCGCGGCCTCCCCCGCGAAAACCGGCCAACTGTCGGCGCTCAAGATCCGGCCGATCGTCGCCACCGCCGAAGACGTGCGGGCGCGACTCGCGAGAGCGTCGGTGTCGATCGTCGATGCGCGGGCAACGGCATTCTACGACGGCTCACAGACCGGCAGCGGCCGCGCCGGCCCGCATCGCACGGGACACATCGCGGGAGCGAAGAGCGTCCCGTACAGCGGAATCCTGAACGAGACGTTGAACCTCAAGTCCACCGAGCAGCTGGCGGCGCTCTTCTCCACCGCCGGCGTCGCTCAGGGCGACACCGTGATCGGCTATTGCCACATCGGGCAGCAGGCGACGGCGATGCTCTTCGCCGCGCGCCTCACGGGTCACCCGGTCGTGCTCTACGACGGATCGTTCGAGGACTGGTCGCGACACGCGGACTTCCCGGTCGACAACCCGGCCGCGAAGGGTCGCCCGTAACGGCGATCGCCGCGCCGGCCTACGGAGTCGGCGCGGACGTCGAGTCCCCGGCGAGCGCACGGAGCGCTCGCTGCGCATCGCGTGTCTCCGACATTGGCACCGCCGCCGTCCGCATCTCTTCCACCAACTTGCTGTCGCGATCGTACAGGTCGTTGCCGAAATAGAGCTGCCCGTCGTCGACGAAGGTCGTGAAGTACACGATGTAGACGGGCACCTTCTGCGGAAGATCGACCTGGTGGTTGTTCGCACCGTGCATCGCCGCGTCGACGCGGCCGGCGGACCATCCCAGCACCCACTGCGCGAGATCCGCGGGCTTCTCGACTCGAATGCAGCCGTGGCTGAACGCGCGCACGTCCTTCTTGAACAGCTCGCGGTTCGGCGTGTCGTGCAGGTAGATGTTGTAGTCGTTCGGGAACATGAACTTCACGAGCCCGAGGGCGTTCCTCGGGCCCGGCCGCTGGCGGACGGCGCGCCGGCCGTGGTCGTTGTAGACCTCCATGTCCAGCGCCGCGATGTAGCCCGGGCTCTCCGCCTCTTTCGGGAAGATCTCCGTCGCCGCGATGG
>Ga0326726_10000949_pt1 | contig 26901 bp, 26 predicted proteins | sample MHFenrmetagenome_2_FD_207603 | JGI IMG/M metagenome (GOLD analysis project Ga0326726, IMG submission 207603) | Lab enriched peat soil microbial communities from Michigan Hollow, Ithaca, NY, United States - MHF15MN | ecosystem: Environmental > Terrestrial > Soil > Wetlands > Peat | place: USA... | reverse complement strand
GGCCTCAGCGCCGACAAGAAGTCACTCCTGTTCACCTCCAACCAGGATGACAATGACCGCCGGCACGTGTGGCGTGTCAGTGTCGTAAGCGGCCCGCCACAGCCGCTGACCCGCGGTGAAACCATCGAGTGGGCGCCGGTCGAGACCGGCGACGGCAAGTTTGTCGCCTGCCTGGGCTCGACCGCCACTACGCCGGCGATGCCGTACTACATCACGCCGCAAGGGCGGACGCTGATCGCCAAAGAAGCACTCCCCGCGGATTTCCCTTCCACCGAACTGGTCACACCGAAACAAGTGATCTTCCAGGCCGAGGACGGCCTGGAGATTCACAGCCAGTTATTTGTGCCGGCGGGACGCACGGCGCCGGGTCCGGCGCTCATCTTCACCCACGGCGGCTCCATGCGCCAGATGATGCTCGGCTTCCACAATATGTACTACTACCACAACGCTTACGCGGCGAATCAATACCTGGCGTCGCTGGGCTACGTGGTTCTTTCGGTCAACTATCGCACCGGAATCATGTACGGGCGCGCCTTCCGCGAGGCGCCGAATACCGGATGGCGCGGCGGCACTGAATACAAGGATGTGGTGGCCGGCGCGAAATATCTGCGGTCGCTGCCCTATGTGGATGCCAGCAAGATCGGGTTGTGGGGCGGCTCCTATGGCGGCTATCTCACCGCGATGGGGCTGGCGCGCAATTCCGACATCTTCGCCGCCGGCGTGGACATGCACGGTGTGCACGAGTGGTGGTCGGAAGCGCAGCACTGGAACGAGAAGCTGGGCGATGGGGCGCCCGACCTGGCAGAGGCGAAGAAGCTGGCATTCCAGTCGTCGCCGATCTCTAGTATCTCCAACTGGCGTTCGCCGGTGCTGCTGATCCACGGTGACGATGACCGCAACGTTCCCTTCAACCAGACCACGGACCTGGTGCAGCGCCTGCGCGCTCAGAAAGTGCCGTTTGAGACCGTGATCTTCCCCGACGACATCCATGACTTTCTGCTGTGGCGCCACTGGGTGCAGGCGTATGCAGCCACGGCCGACTTCTTCGATCGCTTGCTCAAGCGCGGCGAGAAGGTCGCAGTCCCGCGTTAGTTCCGGTGGATCTACTTGCGCGCCGTCTGCCGCCGCATCCAGTCCACGAACATCTCCTCGAACGGCTTGTCGGCGGCGCGGATCAGGTGGCGCACGCTGCGCCCGGTTACCAGTTGGCAAACTTCCTCCGCCATGTTCTTGGCGTGGTCGCCGGCGCGTTCCAGGGTCTGCGACATGAATACCAGGTGAAAGCTTTCGCGCCGTGGCTGGTGTTCCGGATTATCAATATGGCGGATGAACATGAGATTGCGCAGGCGGTCCATTTCCGCGTCCGCGCGCATGATGGACAGCGCGCGTTTCAAGTCGCGATCCCGAAAGGCCACATGCGCGTCGGTGAGCATCTGTTCCAGAATGCCGGCCATGAGCTTCAGATCGGCGGCGTCCTCGGGCGCGATGCGCGAGGCCACGGTGCGCGCGCGGTTGGCAACGTTCAACAACAGGTCGCTCACCCGCTCCAGTTCCAGGGTGAATTTCAGGCAGGAGAGGAGTTCACGAACTTCGGCCTCCGTCGTGCCGGGAATCGCCACCGGTACACCCTCGTTGATCTGGTGGTCGAGGGCATCGAGTTCTTCTTCAAACCCTCGCACCGAGTCCAGCCGTCCGGGGTCGCCTGTGGCGACGCCCTGGACGACGGCGGTAGCTGCCAGGCACGCGATCTCGCAGCCGCGCAACGTCAGTTCGCGCATCTGCGCCGCCGTGGGTTTGGGCTGGTCGTTGGCCGCTCTTGATTGCATCGGCGTTTACCTCGGCGCGACGGATGTCCGCAGTATGCGTCTAATTAGGCTCCGGGCCTGCTAGCCGACACAACTTTTCCTCGGATATCCGCAGACCGAATCGGGAACTGGCCGGGTTGCCCCACCCATTTTGCGTCCGGTGTTTGGATAAAATTGGAACTAAATGTTGGGAGCGGCAGCGTGGTGCTTCTTGGAGCAGTTTATCAAACCGCCGCCGGGATTCTTTAAAGAGGTAGATTACGGGAAAACTCGCGCCGTCTCCACCTGGTTTGCGAAAAATACTTATGCGCGAGAAAAAAAAGGGAGCCCGCGCGGGCTCCCCCTGACTGACAGCCCTCACATTACCAGAGGAGCTTGACGCCCAACTGGGACATTCCTGCGCTCGTCCAGAATCGACGTGCCGGGGCCAGCCGAGAGCGCATTCGCGCTACCCAGTCCGCCTTTCTTGGCCGGCACACATCGGTGAGCTGGGCCACGTCGGCGGTGGTTCCGAGCACATAGAAATTTGGTGGTGGTTGAAGATATTGAATGCTTCCGCCCGGAGCTGGAGATGAAATCTTTCGCTAAGCTTCAAGTCCTTATAGCCGGCGAGGGTGAAGTTCCAGAAACCGGGACCGCGGAAGGCGTTCCGACCCGTCATGGTGGAAGGGAACAGGCAGGGAGCGGTGGCGCCCGAGCCCGGCGAGTTGCAACTGGGCCCGAAGTCCGTAACATGGCTAATGTCCGGCCACGCCCAGGTATCCTCGGGTCACATAATCAGTCATGGTCAGGGCCAGCAGGATTCCCAGCCAGAAAAAGCCCGCGACAACCACCACCCAGGTAATCTTCTGGTCTTCGTAGCGCACGTGCATGAAGAACAGGATCACCAGCAATGCCTTGATCACCGCAATCGCCATGGCGATCGCCGTGCTCCACTCGCCCAGGTTGATGCGTGACAATCCCGCCGTCAGGATCATCAGCGCCATCAGCGCCACCCAGACCACAAGGTACGTCTTCCGCGATACCACGTGCTCAGCCATGCGCCTTCATGCCTTCGGGTGCGGAATCAGGTACAGCAGCGGATAGAGAAAGATCCACACTACGTCCACAAAGTGCCAGTACAGCCCGCTGACGTGCACCGGGTTGTGATACGTCGGCGAGTATCGCCCCTTCGCGGCGTACCCGCCGATCACCGCCAGCAACCCGATTCCGATCGTAACGTGCAGGGCGTGCAACCCTGTCATGACGAAATAAATGTAGAAGAACATCTGCACGGTTCGCGAGTCGGCAACCTGCAATCGCCACAGCGATCCCGGCACCGCGCCCTCTACATAGTGCGCGTGGTATTCGATCCCCTTCAGCACCAGGAACGCTACCCCCATCGCCGAGGCGATCCACAGATAAATGGCGCACAACCGGTTCTGCCCCACTTGGATGGCGTGCACCGACAGAGCCACCAGCAGGCTGCTGCACAGCAGAATCACCGTGTTAATGGTGCCGATCCAGAAATCCATGTGCGCGCTGCCGATGGCCCACGCCTCAAAGTGCGTGGTGCGGTACACCAGGTAGGCGGCAAACAGCCCGCCGAAAAACATGATCTCGGTGATCAGGAACACCCACATGCCCAGCGTGGCGCTGGCGCGCTGCTGTTCCATGTCGGCGAAGTGGTGGCGCAGGCCGCGAGCCGCAACTACCGTGCTATCGTGCAACAGGCTCCTCCCTCACCGTGGAATAGTCATACGCTTCCCAAGTCACGATCGGCGTCTCCGGAAAATTCTCGGTCGGCGGGGGCGACGGCGTCCGCCACTCCAAGCCAGTCGCGGCCCATGGATTGTCGGGCGCGACTTCGCCGTAGCGCAGCGACCACAGCAGGTACGCCAGCGGCAGCACGTATCCCACTGCCAGGATCGAAGCGCCCGCCGTGGACATCACGTTCAACACCTGGTATTCCGGCGGGTAGGAGTGATACCGCCGCGGCATTCCCAGGTATCCGAGCACGAATTGCGGAAAGAAGGTCAGGTTGAAGCCGATGAAGATGGTGCCGGCGGCAATCTTGCCCCACGCTTCTGGATACATTCGTCCGCTGATCTTGGGCCACCAATAATGAATGCCGGCCAGGTAGCCCATCACCGCTCCGCCCACCATGATGTAGTGGAAGTGGGCGATCACGAAATATGTATGGTGCACCTGCACGTCGATGCCGAGCGCCGACAAGTACAGCCCGGTCATGCCGCCCATGGTGAACAATCCGATGAAGCCCATGGCATAGAGCATGGGCGTATTCAGCGACACCGATCCCTTGTACATGGTCGCTGTCCAGTTAAACACTTTGATCGCCGAGGGCACGGCTACGAAGTAGCTCAGCAGCGAGAACACCAGGGCCGCGTACGCCGACATTCCGGCTACGAACATGTGGTGCGCCCACACCAGGAACCCGAACACGGCGATGGAGATCGAGGCCAGCGCAACCGCCATGTACCCGAAGATGCGCTTGCGCGAGAACGTCGAAACCACCTCCGAGATCACCGCCATCGAGGGCAGGATCATGATGTAGACAGCGGGATGGGAATAGAACCAGAACATGTGCTGGAACAGCAGCGGATCGCCGCCCAGCCGCGGGTCGAAGATGCCCATGTGGAAGGCGCGTTCCAGCGCCACCAGCGAGAGCGCAATCGCCACCACCGGCGTGCCCAGCACCATGATCACCGACGTTGCATAGTGACTCCAGATGAACAGCGGCAGTCGGCCCCAGGTCAAGCCCGGCGCCCGCATCCGGTGGATGGTTACAATGAAATTGAAGCCGGTAAATATCGAGGAGAACCCCGCAAGGAAGATCCCGGCGATAGCCGTGATCACGTTCGAGTTCGAATACGTGCTGCTGTACGGCACGTAGAACGTCCACCCGGTATCGACGCCGCCGGTCAGGATCACATACATCAGCAGCCCGGCGCCGGTGATATAAAAATACCAGCTCGCCAGGTTGATCTTGGGAAACGCCAGGTCCTTCGCCCCGATCATCATCGGCACCAGGAAATTCCCCAGCACCGCCGGAATGGACGGGATCAGGAAGAAGAACACCATGATGATCCCGTGGATGGAGAACATCTTGTTGTAAGTGTCCGACGACATCAGATCGCCGGCCGGCGTCAGCAGCTCAATGCGGATCAGCGTGGCCGCGATTCCGCCCACGAAGAACATGGCCGTGATCGAAAGCAGGTACAGGATGGCGATACGCTTGTGATCGGTGGTCAGCAGCCAGCTCTTGACCGTGAAATCGGTGTTCAGGTAATTCTCGCGCTCGACAGCCGGTACGGTGACGGTGGCCATAGGTGAAACGCCCTCAGCGACTCCTCGTAGGAGACGGTGCTGGATGCGGCGGCGGGGCCGCCCGGTTACGCACCGGCTCGCGCTGCTCCGGTTGCGACAACGATCGGATATAGGCGACTAGCGACAGCAATTGCTCCTCGTTTACGATTCCCTGGAAGGTCGGCATGATCGGCCGGAATCCGGCCACTACCTTCGCTCCCGGCGTGAGAATGGATTCGCGGATGTAGTTGTCGTCGGCCGTCACCGTGCGCCCGTCGTCCAGCAGCACCGGCTTGCCATAGAGCCCGACCAGGTTCGGCCCGCGCCCTTGCGTGTCGAAGCGGTGGCAGGTCGCACAGCCCAATTGCTGGAAAAGCTTCTGTCCGGTTGACGCTAGCGATCCTTCCGCGTTTCCGCCCGACAGCCACGCCTGGTACGCCGCCGGCTCCATCACCACCACCTCGCCGATCATGCCCGCGTGCGCCGTGCCGCAGTACTCGTGGCAATACACGTGGTAGCGCCCCGGTTTCGTGGTCTGGAACCAGGTGGTTGTGTAGCGCCCGGGCAGCACGTCCTGCTTGACGCGAAATTCCGGCAGGAACATGCCGTGGATCACGTCCTGGGAAATCATCGTCAGCCTGATGGCGCGTCCCAGCGGCACGTGCATCTGGTTGATCTCGCGCTGTCCCTCCGGGTGTTGAAACTTCCACATCCATTGCTTGCCGACAACGAAGATTTCTTCCGCGTCCGGCGGTGGTTGCGCCCACGTCATGTAAATGCCCGCGCCCCAGATAAACATCACCATGAAGATGCCGAACGGGATCAGAGTCCAGGTGGCTTCCAGCGCATTGGATCCTTCGATCTGCGTGGCCACCGGGTTCCTCGCCCGCCGGAAGCGCATGGCGAAGATGAAAATCAGGATGAAGATCATCACGGTGAAGAAGCCGGTCACCGCCAGCATGAAGATCATGAGCGCGTCGGTGCGGTCCGCCAGCGTGGACGCGCGTACCGGCCATAATGGAAGCGTCTGCCACATCGGCTAGCGATCCTCCATTCGTGCGGTCTTCACGTGGTTCTTCGGCTCCATCTTCAACATCATCAAGATGAATCCGCCCAGCACCAGCACGGTGATTGCGCCCGCGATCTGCAGCACCCGCGTGATGATGGCGCCGTATCTGCCCGTGCGCGGGTCGTAGTGGTAGCAGTACAGCAGCAGTTGGTCCACCCTCGTTCCGATGCGCCCCTGCGACGCTTCCACCATTCCTAGCCGCAGGTCTTTCGGGGAATACTCCACTCCATAGAAATACTGGGCGATCCTTCCCTGAGGCGTGAGCACCATCAGCGCCGTGGAGTGCGCGAACTGCTGCGTCTGCGCGTCCCACTGATAATGAAATCCCACAGCCTTGGTTAGCGCGTTGATCGAGTCGGCCTCGCCGGTCAGGAAATGCCAGCCCTGCTCCGCGCCCGGACGCCCATATCTCCGCACATACGTTGCCTTTTTTGCCTGTGCCAACTCCGGCTTCTCGCGCGGATCGAAGCTGACCGTTACCACGTCGTACTCTTTGCCGATGTCGAACTTCAGCACACCGAACGCGCTCACCATGCCGTTCAGCACTTCCGTGCACAACATCGGGCAGTCGTAGTAAACCAGCGCCAGCACCACCGGCCGCTTGCCGAAGTAGTCGCCCAGTTTCACCGCCCGTCCGCGCTCGTCTCGAAACGCAAGATCCAGCGGCGCCTGCGCGTTCAGCTTCTGTTCGATCTCAATGTTGTTCAGGATCTGCGGTGGCGGCGTCGCCGGACTCAACGCTGGCGGTCCCATCCCCTGCCCCGCCGCCAACGCGCTCGCCAACAGCATGGATGCCGCGGCCAGGGATCGCAGAGGGAAATTCTTGCCGACTCGCAGCAAACGGGTGGAGCAGGGCTTTAGCCCTGCATACAAACGTCCGAGAACGGGCGGCTTTAGCCGCTGAGGTAAATTCTTCTTCAAATCGTGGCGTGAATTGCTAATCACCACTGCTCCTGCTTTCAATTCTTCAATTCGTAAATTCGACAATCCGTCAATCCTCACTGGTTCCCCTTCGGCTCCGTCCCACCGCCCGACCCTGCGGGCGTGGCGTCGCCGCTGCCGAAATGCGCCCGCGGGGGCAACACCGGCGGTGGCCGCATCGGCAAACCCTTCTTCGCTACGGCGTCAATCGCCTGCTCCACCGGGATGCGCCCCGCCCCAGAGCTGTTCAGTTGCTGTTCCACCGTGGCCTGAAACTTGTTCAAGTCCGCCACCGGGTCGGGCTGCAACTGCGGCGCGGAAAAGCGCAGTACCGGGTCACCCTTCGGGCTGGCCGGCGACGACGGCGTCACGATGGCCGCATTCCGCGGCGCCGGCGTCAACAGCTTATGCGCGGAGTACTTCAGAAATCCCCACGTGATCACGTGAATGAGCGCGATCGCGATCGCCAGAGCAATCAGGAAGAAGAAGGCGGCGCGCGCGCTCAGGTCACTCCGGTCGTACATCGTCTCCGGATGGCGCACCGGTTCGACCGGAATCTCGCCTTCCGTCTCCCTTGATCTCGACTCGTCTCGTGCGTCACTCATGCTGCTTGGCCAACGCGGCGCGCAGGTGCGGATCGTAAACCGCCACCAGCGGCCGCTTTCTCAAATTCGACAGGAAATATGCCAGCCACAACGCGAACATCGCGATGGGAATCGCCGCGTCCAGCCAGCTATAGTGAAAATGCTCCTTGTGGAAGTTGGGCTCGATGTTCCAGAACAGATCGAGGTAGCACATCAGGATCAGCCACGCGGCAATCCACATCAGCCTGCGTGAATCCTGCTTCAGCCCGCGCGACAGCAGCAGCGCGAACGGCACCGCGAAGTGCCCCACAATTAGCAACCCTCCCATCGCGCCCCAGTCGCCCTGGATGCGGTCCTGGTACCAGTGGATCTCCTCCGGCAGATTGCCCGACCACACGATCAGCCATTGCGAAAAATTGAAATACGCCCACAGCATCACGAAGGTCAGCATCAGCTTTCCGTAATCGTGGAAGTTCCGCGCCTGCAGCATCCCCGACAGTGGCTCGTACTGCCGCAACATGTGCGCCACCATCACCACCAGGCAGAGCGTAATCAACGCCTGGCCCACCATGAAAATCAGCCCGTAGATGGTGGAGGTGAATTCCGGCGTCAGCGACATCACCCAATCAATCACGGCAAACGTCAGCGTCCACCCGTAAACGATCAGTCCCAACGCGCTCAGCGCTCGGAAACGCGTGTCCAGTGCGCGTTCCGGGGGATGGTCTTGCGCCCGCGACCACGTCAGCAGGCAGTACGCCAGCAAGCCCCACGCCGCGAAGTACAGGACCCCGCGCATCCAGAACAAATTCGGATTCAGATAACGCGCCGCCTGGTGCGCCATGTGCTCGTTGTGCGTCAACTCCTCCGGGTTTGCCCACGGATAATTCAAATGCAGGTACGCGCCGATGATGATCGGAATGAACGCGGCCATCATCATGGGCAGCGTAGCGGTCGCCGCCTCCAGCACGCGCCGCACCGGCATTCCCCACGCCCCGCCGGTGAGGTACCACAACATCAGCAGCGCCATCGAGCCCAGCGCCGGCCCCAAGCAGAACATGAACGCCAGCAGATACGAATGCATCGCCTGCCGCGGCTCAAGGATGAACCCGGCGACCGACCCGACCGCGAACACCAGTCCCACGATCAGCGCGCGCCGCTGCACCGCCGCCACCATCGGCGGCGCCGTGAAGTCCAGGTTCTCGAAGCCCGCGTTGCGGCTCACTGCTTCCTCTCCTGCTCGCCCGCGCCCGTCGCATTCGCCGCCGCGCTCTGGGTCATCTGCAGCGCCCGGATGTACGCCGCGATCGCCCAGCGGTCATGCGTGTTCACCTGCGCCGCGTAATCGGGCATGGCGCCGAAGCCGTTGGTCATGACGTCATAAAAATGTCCCAGCGGCGACTGCCGCAACTGCGGATCATGAAACGACGGCGGACGGCGAAACCCGCGCTGCACGATCATCCCGTTCCCGTCGCCGAGCTGCGAATGGCACGGCGAGCAATAGATGTTGAAGCGCTCCCGTCCTCGCTCCAGCACTTCGCGCGTCGCCGCAAAAGGCATCATGTCGCCCGGCTTGCCGTTGATCATCCCGGCGAACAAATACGCGTCGTCGCGCAACTGCCCGCGCGCAATCGTTCCCGCCGGCGGCGTTCTGGACCCGCGACCATCCTCGAAAAAATCGCTCGGCGTCAGCGGCAGGATCTTGGGCTGCACGTGCATATCGTTGCGGCACGCCGTAAGCATCGCCGTTGCCAGGATTGCGAGCGCGACGCCGGCAATTCGACAATGCGACAATGCGTCAATTCGACAATTCCGCTTAATGCGGCACCTCCGTGATTGTCCTCGGTCGCAGGCTTGCCAGAAACTTATATGTCGTTTCACGATCGAATTTCGGATCCACCGCCTCGATGCACAGGAAAAACTTGTCTTTCGACGCGAAGCTGAAGTTCGGCACGTTGAACAGCGGGTGATACGGCATGGGCAGCCCGTTCATCGCCAGCATCCCCAGTGCCGCCGCCAGCCCGCCGAACAGCACCGTCATCTCGAAACAGACCACGATGAACGCCGGCCAGGAGTGCAACGGACGCCCGCCGACGTTGATGGGATAGCCGATGACGTTCACCCAATACTGCAGCGCGTACGCCGCCGCCAGCCCCAGCGCTCCGCCCACCAGGCAGATCAGCGCCACGCTGTCTTTGTGGAACCCGACGGCCTCGCTCAGTCCCTCCACCGGGAACGGGCTATAGGCGTCCATCTTGCGATAGCCTTCCTCGTGCGCCCGCCGCGCCGCCGTCACGATCTCCGTCGGCGTATCGAATTCCGCGATCAGCCCATGGATCGGCGGTTTCATGACTCCGACTCCAGCGGCGTCTTCGCCTCCGAGCGCGGCAGCAGCGTCTTCATCTCTGCAATCGAGATCATCGGCAGCACGCGGATGAACAGCAGGAAACAGAACGCGAAGAATCCGATGGTCCCGATAAATGTCGCCCAGTCCCAGCGCGTCGGAATGTAAATTCCCCACGACGACGGCAGGAAGTCCTGCGACAGGCTGACCACCACGATCACGAACCGCTCCAGCCACATCGCCACCAGCACAACCAGCGACGCCACCCAGAGCAGCTTCGGCGTGAAGCGCACCTTCCTGGACCACAGCACGTTCACAAATCCCACATTGATCGCAATCAGTGCCCAGTACAGCACCGCATACGGCCCGTGCATGCGGTTCCAGATCAGGTGCTTGTCGAAAAAGTTCCCGCCGTACCACGCCATGAAGGTTTCCATGATGTAGCCGTAATCCACGATCAGCCCCGTCGCCAGCATCACCTTGGCGCAGTTGTCCAGATGCCGGTCGGTGATCATGTCTTCCAGCTTATAGATGGCGCGGATCGGTATCGCCAGGATCAGCACCATGGCGAATCCGGAATAGATCGCGCCCGCCACGAAGTACGGCGGAAAGATCGTGCTGTGCCATCCCGGCACGATGGCAATAGTGAAATCGAAGCTGACCACGGTGTGTACCGACAGCACCAGCGGCGTCGCCAGTCCCGCCAGCAGCAGGTACGCCGTTTCATACCGGTGCCAGTGCCGCGCCGACCCTCGCCATCCCAGTGCCAGCACCGCATACACCGTCCGCGCTACCCGGTTTTGCGCGCGGTCGCGCAACGTCGCCAGGTCCGGCACCAGCCCCACGTACCAAAATACCAACGAAATCGTGAAGTACGTCGACACCGCGAACACGTCCCAGACCAGCGGACTGCGGAACTGAGGCCATACCGTCATCGTGTTGGGATACGGAAACAGCCAGTACGCAAGCCACGGACGTCCCAAGTGCAGCAGCGGAAACAGGCCCGCCTGCATGACCGCGAAAATCGTCATCGCCTCGGCGAACCGGTTGATCGAGTTCCGCCACGACTGCCGCAGCAGCAGCAGGATGGCGGAGATCAGCGTGCCCGCGTGACCGATTCCCACCCACCACACGAAGTTGACGATCGCCAGTCCCCACGCCACCGGCATGTTGATGCCCCAGATTCCAACGCCCTGGTACATTAGGAATCCGACCGCATACAGCAGCACCGCCGTCAGCAGTCCGGCCAGCCCGACCGCCATGAACCAGCCCAGCGGCGTCTGTTTGGTCAGCACAATGGCGCTGATCTTGTCCGTGATGGTCGCGAAAGTGTGCCCTGGCTCCAATACCGGCGGCTGTCCGTGCCCGACTTCCATCGCCTCGACTGGATCTTTGTGTTCCATCAGAAATGCTGTTCCGGCTGCTGTTTCTTCGCCATCTCCGGAATTTCCGGATTCGGATTCAGCACCGCCGCCATGTAGGTGGTGCGCGGCCGCGTGTTCAACTCCTCCAGCACTCCGTAGTTCCGGGCGTGCTCTTTCAACTTCCGCACCGCGCTGTTCGGGTCATTGATGTCGCCAAAGATGATGGCGTTTGCCGGGCACACCTGCTGGCACGCCGTCAGGATCTCCTGGTCGCGGATTCGCCGGTCTTCTTCTTCCGCCGCGATCCTTCCCTTGGTGATCCGCTGCACGCAGTACGTGCACTTCTCCATCACGCCGCGGCTGCGCACCGTGACCTCGGGATTGCGCGCCATCTTGATCTGCGGCGTGTTCCAGTCCGAAAACAGCAGGAAGTTGAACCGCCGCACCTTGTACGGGCAGTTGTTGGAACAATATCGTGTGCCGACACAGCGGTTGTAGACCATGTCGTTCAAGCCCTCGCTGCTGTGCACCGTCGCGCCCACCGGGCACACCACCTCGCAGGGCGCGTCCTCGCAGTGCATGCACGGGATCGGCTCGAAGTACATGCGCGGATTTGCCGGATCGCCCTCGTAGTAACCATCCACCCGCAGCCAGTGCATCTTGCGCCCGCGGATGGTCTGATATTTTCCGACCACGGGAATGTTGTTCTCCGCTTGGCAGGCGACGATGCACGCGTTGCACCCCACGCAGGAATTCAGGTCAATCTCCATCCCCCACGCGTAGCCGACGTACTGATAATCGGGATAGAGCGTGTCCTGCCGCGGCGGCGCGTAATTGTTTTCGTGCGCGAAGTTCGGGTTCTCCTTGTAGGTCGCCACCGCCGCCGAGCGTACGATGTTCCGCCCATCCAGCACCTGGTAGCCTTGCAGCGACGCAACCTTATACGTCGCGCCTGTCTTCGCGATCTTTGCCCCGCTGCCGAAACTGGGCGCGTCCGATGTCCTCACCTTGTAGGCATTGAATCCCTTGTCGTTGCCCGTGCGACCTGCGCGCGTTCGCCCATATCCGAAAAACACTGTCAGGCATCCATCCGGCTGTCCTGGCTGCGCCCACAGCGGCGCCTCCACTTCCTTGCCGTGGTAGCTCAGCTTCACTACCGTCGTGTCCTGCCCCGGAGGCACCCCGAGCCGGTTCGCGTTCGCCGGGCTGATGTACACCACGTTGTCCCACGTCAGCTTGGTAACCGGCTTTTCCAATTCCTGAAGCCACGCGTTGTTCGCGAACCGCCCGTCGTACACGCATGGATCGTGCCGGAAACTCAGTTCAAACTCATCTTCAGAGTGCCCCGGTCTAGCCTGGGCTTGGCTCGGGTGGAGATCTTCCGCCGGGTGCCCCGGTCTAGCCTGGGTTTGGCTAGGCCGGGGGTTTTCCGGAACCGACCGCATCGCCACTTTCACCGCCTTCGGCTTGAACTCCGTCCCCTCCACGAACCCGTCGTGCACAGCGTGCTGCCAGAAGCCCTCGAAATCCGTGCCCTTGTACTGCGACTTCCAGTACCCCCGAACTAGATCGTAGCCCGATGTATCCGGCTGTCCGGCGAAAACCGCGAGCACCTCGTGCGCGCTCCGCCCGCCGTACAGCGGCGAGATCAGCGGCTGCACGATCGTCGCCATCCCGTTGATCGCCCGCGTGTCGCTCCACTCCTCCAGGAAGTGCGTCGCGTTCACATGCCAGTGCGTGTACACCGAGGTCTCGTTCTGATAAAGCCCGTGATGCACCCGCAGCGGCACTTTCCCCATCGCGGACGCCAAGTCCAAGTCCGCCGGCGCGTCGAACATCGGGTTGCCGCCCAGGATCAACAGCACCTCTGCCTTCCCGGCATTCGTGTCCGCGACCAGTTCCTTGACCGACTCAACCTGGCTCACCGGCCCTTCCACCACCGGGTCGGTGTAAATCACCGTCGTGCCCGGTGCGCCCAGCGCCTCATTCATCGCGTGTGCCAGCGCATGTACCATCGCAGGCTGATACTCCCCCGGAATGATCACCGCCCTCCCGCGATGCTGTTGCAGGTCCTTCGCCACCGCATCCAGCCATGCATTGTGCTCCGGTCGTACCGTTTCTTGGGTGCCCCGTTGGGTGCCCCGTTCCGGCCCGGGTTTGGCCGGGGCGGGGGTGTTGCTCACCCCAATTCGCGACGCCAGCGCGCGCGCGTACTGCTCCACCTCCGACGCCCGCACCGGCAGCCGGTGGTCCGCCCTGAACCCCGTGCTGGTGGGCGTGCTCTCGATCGCGTAGGTGCGGTTCATGCCCGCCGGATCGTCCGGATTGCGCCGCTTCGCCCATTCCCGTGTGTGCATCGTGAATCCCGGAAATCCGCTGCTCAGAAAGTCGGCGTCCAGCGACACCGCCACGTCCGCGTTCTCCAGCAGGTACCGCGTTTCCACCTGCTGCCCGAACGCCATCTGCGCTCCGCCGCACGCGCCGTCGCGATTCACCGGCGCCCACTGGTGCCACTTCATCTGGGGAAAAATCTGTTGCAGCCTCCGGATTTGTGCGATCAACGTCGGCGACGACACCGCCTGCGTCAGCAGTCTGAATCCCGCGCCGCCTGCGGCCTTCTGCGCCGCGATCGGGCCCTGCATCGCGCCTACGAAAGACGACCACGGCCGCACTTCGCCGCCGTACGCGCATGTCTGCGAGCGGTCGGGATCGTACAAATCCAGCAGCGCCGCCTGCGCATATACGTCGGTTGCGCCTCTGCTCGCCGGATGCTCGGGATTGCCTTCCAGCTTGGTGGGACGTCCTTCGTGACTGCGCGCCAGCAGCGGCGCCGCGTACCCGCCCAAATCCATCGCCGTCGCGAAGAACAGCGGCCGCCCGGGAATGATCTCTTCCGGTTGCCGCACATACGGCACGATGCTTTCCACCGGCAGCTTGGTGCATCCCGTCATGCCCGCCAGCGCCAGCGACGCGCTCATCAGCTTCAGGAAGCCGCGCCGCGATACTTCGTCCGTCCACTCGCTTGCCAGCGGCGGAAATTCACGCTGCGCCAACTCCTCGTATCGTCCGCTCTCGGCCAGCTCTTCCAAGCTGCGCCAATACTGCGCTGTGTCGCTGGATTCGGCGCCTGAAGCCTGAGGCCTGGAGTCTGCAGCCTGAATCTGCACCAGCTCGTCTTGTCTTTCCGCGCTCATTCGTACTTAGGTACTCAGGTACTCGGTACTATCTGTGACACGTATTACAACTCGTAATGTCGTACACGCTCCGCAGCCGGTACTTCTTCACCAGGTACGTCCCCAGTGAAATCTGGTCGGTGAACTTCTTCCCATCCATTTCCAGCGGGAGGCGTTCGCTGGGCGGTTCGTAGCGCATGTTGAAGACTTCCGCCCTTGGCCGCAGGAACTTCTCTGGCGCCCGATGGCAATTCAGGCACCACTCCATCTGCAGCGTGTTCTCCGCCCACATCAGCGGCATGCGGTCCACCGGGCCGTGGCAGGAATCGCAGCCCACGCCCTTGTTGATGTGAATGCTGTGGTCGAAATACACGAAGTCGGGAATCTGGTTCGCCCGCTGCCACACCAGCGACGTCCCCGAGCGGAAGCTCTCGCGCACCGGCGCCAGCATCTCCGCGTTGGTCCATATCTGCGCGTGGCAGTTCATGCACGTCTTGGTCGGCGGGATGCCGGCGAAGCTGGAAACCTCCACCGACGTGTGGCAGTACCGGCAGTCGATGCCCAGTCCGCCGACGTGATGCTGGTGGCTGAACGGCACCGGTTGCGTCCGCGCCACCCCGCGCCAGCTCACATAGGGCGAGCGCTGCATCTGCTCGACCACGAAGAAGAACACCGCCACCGCGACCACGAGAAGCGCGATCGACAAGCGCGAGATGGTGTTCGTGCTGCGGTGAAATACCTGGGGCATTTGTTCGCCCGTTCCTCGGCGTACTGGGTTTCAGGTCGTCACCAATGCGGCGTGACGTGCGTCACGGAAACTTGTGATTGTAACAAATCGTCTCCGGCTGTCTTGCGCCAAGGAATCCTTTTCGCCGGATTCGCCAACGGATTGCAGAAAAGGTGGAAGCAGATGAGAGTTGCCGATTGCCTGGAGCCTTTCGCCCGGAGCCTGAAGCCTACTGGATGTTCATCACCAGCAGCTTGCGCTCGGTCATTTCTTCAATCGCATATTTCAATCCTTCGCGCCCCAGGCCGGAGTCTTTCACGCCGCCGTAGGGCATCTGGTCCATGCGCCAGCTTGGGATGTCGCCGGCGATCACGGCGCCCACCTGCAATTCCTCGAAGGCGCGGAAGATCAGGCCCGCGTCGCGCGTAAACAGCCCCGCCTGCAAGCCGAAGGGCGAGTCGTTCACCCGCCGCAACGCGTCGTCAAATTCGTCATACGGCTCGACCGTCACGACCGGCGCGAAAATTTCCAGGCAGTTGACGCGCATCGCCGGCTTGGTGCCGGTGAGCACGGTAGCTTCCATCAGCGAGCCTTGGCGGCGGCCGCCGCACAGCAGCTTGGCGCCGGCATTCACCGCCTCTTCCACCCACTCGGTGGCGCGGACGGCGTCGGCTTCGCGGATCATGGGACCGATGTCGGTGGTCTCTTCCATGGGATCGCCGATCTTCAATTTCTTCGCACCCGCGACCAAGTGCTCGGTGAACTGATCCAGCGCCTTGCGCTCGACAAAAATGCGCTGCACCGAGATGCAGCTCTGCCCGGCGTAGCTGAAGCCGCCGGCGACGCAGCGCTCCGCCGCTTTCTTCAGGTCGGCATCGCCATGCACGATGCAGGCAGCGTTGCCGCCGAGTTCCAACACCACGCGTTTCTTGCCGGCGCGCTGTTTCAATTCCCATCCGGCGGCGCTGCTGCCGGTGAAGGTCAGCATCTTGATGCGCTCGTCGGTCACCAGCGGCGCCGCATCTTCATTGCTCAACGGGATGACGTTGATGGCGCCGTCAGGCCAGCCCGCCTGCTGCACCAGTTGCGCCAGCAGGAGCGCGCTGAGGGGGTCCTGGGGCGCCGGCTTCAGCACCATAGTGCAGCCGCAGGCGATGGCGGGCGCCAGTTTGTGCGCCACCAGGTTCAGCGGGAAGTTGAAGGGCGTGATGGCCGAAATCGGGCCCAGGGGAAAGCGCTTCAGGATTCCCCAGCGTCCGGTGGCGGCGGGCGCGGCGTCCAGGGGCAGCATCTCGCCGGAGATGCGGGTGCTTTCCTCGGCGGCAATCTGCACGGTCAGGATGCCGCGGTCGAGTTCGGCGCGGGCGATCTTGATCGGCTTGCCAGCCTCGCGCGCCAGCACCGAAGCGAATTCATCCTTGCGGGCAATGAGCCCATCGGCGACCGCTCGGAGGACGCGCTGGCGCTCGTAGGCGGGCAGGCGGCGGGTGGTCTCGAAGGCCTTGACGGCGGCGGCAATGGCGGCTTCGGCGTGGCGGCGCGTGCCGTATACGACGGCGCCGACCACTTCCTGGTCGTAGGGCGCGCGAACTTCCTTGAGCTCACCTTCGGAAAGCCAGCGTCCGTCGAGCAGGAATCCGAAGGTCTTTACCGGCGACAGTGCGGTGCTCATGGGGAGATTGTAGTCGCTTGGCGGTTTGTCGGTTCTCGGTTGTCGGTTTACGGTACGACGTTTTTAGCCGGCACACCCCGGTCAGCATATCTTCGCTCAGACTAAAGCCTTGGGAAGACAATGGGGCGTTCATCTGACGGTTCAAGCTGTTTGGCCAGAGCTGTTTGGCCAGAGAAGTGGCAGCTCGATCTGCTCACACAGTTACCGTTAGGCATTTCAGTCCGCAACCACATCACCTGCGCGCCGCTGGAAAGCCGCCTCACACGTGTCAGCTTCGATTGAGACTTTTCTATCTCACCAGGTTGGTGGGCGTGGCTCATCGAGCACTTCGCTAGCCAGCAACTGCACGACGGCGTGGCAGACGCGCTGGCGCGCCTCAAGTATGCTGCGGAAAGCCTGGGCGGAGCCGACCAATGATTGTCGATAAATCGGCTTCACACAAGTAACCGGGCCGGGATTCCCGAATCGGGTGTAACTTACGTGAAGCGATGTGGGTGTTGAAAATCGCATTCTGATCGCCGCCGCCGGTCTCACCCAGATTTGACGCGCCGCGATCAGAGGTTCATGGAGGAAAACATGGGTGCTTCAATAGGTCACACAATGGGCTGGGGTGCGTCAGCCATGCTTGGAGTTTGCCTTGTAGTCGGCGTGTCTGCCCCGGCCTCTGACAACGTCATCACCGATTGGGACGAGAAAGCCATCGCTGCCGTTGCGCCACTAGCAGGCGTCGCGCCGCCATACGCGCCATATGTGGCTTACCGGATGATGGGAATCGTTCATATTGCGATGTTCGATACAGTCAATTCGATCGAGCGTCGTTACCGACCGTATCTTGTGCAGTTGCCCGCGGCCCCCACCACCTCAAAGGAAGCAGCCGCTGCTGCGGCAGCGGCCACGGTCTTGGCAACCATTGATGCAAAGACAGCCGGTGAAATGAAAGTCGCACTCGCCAGCTATCTTTCGTCGATCCCCGACGGCCCGGCGAAATCGGACGGCATCAAGCTCGGCGAGGCTGTTGCGGCAACGGTCCTGCAGGCGCGGACGAATGACGGGTCCGAGGCGCCCGATGACTACCGGCCAAGGACCACGCCCGGCGTCTATGTGCCGACGGCAATCATGCGGGGCCCCATGTGGCCGAATGTGAAGCCGTTCGCCATTGCCAAAGGATCCCAATTCCGGCCAAGCCCGCCGATTGCGCTGGAGGGCAAGGAGTGGGCGACGGACTACAATGAGATCAGGGACTACGGCGGACAGAAGAGTGCGAAACGAACGGTGCAGCAGACCGAGACTGCCCGATTCTGGCTCGTCGCTGGACCAATAGCGTATCACCCGTTCGTACGACAGCTCGTGACGGCCAAGCAGATGGGGATCGTCGAGAGCGCGCGCTTCATGACGCTCGCGGCGATTGCGATGAATGACGCATTGATCGCTGTCTTGGATGCCAAGTACCACTACAATTTCTGGCGGCCGATGACAGCAATCCGCAACGGCGACATCGACGGCAACCCGGCCACGGATCGCGAGGCGACTTGGCAGCCGATCGCCGATACGCCGATGCACCCGGAATACCCGTGCGCCCATTGCATCCTGAGCGGCAGCGTCGCAGGCGTCGTCAAGGCGGTGCTTGGGACCGATGACATTCCCGAGATCGCGATGGCAAGCCCGACGGCCCCCGGTGTAACCCACCGTTGGACCAACATGGCGAACTTTACTCAAGAGGTAGCAAACGCGCGCATCTGGGCGGGCTTCCACTACCGCTCTTCGACCCGTGTCGGAACGGATATGGGGCTCAAAATCGGCGAATACGTTGTGAAGAACGTGATGCAGCCAGTCGTCACGCGTTCACAATGAACGGAGCGCTGCACCGTGAGCCTCATCGTGAGTGTAGGGTTCTTGGTCATTACCACAATAAGTGCGGTGGTTCGCATGGCGTTTTCCAAGGCCAAGCTCCCGAAGGGACTCAGCTACCCGTTGAAGAGGTCGTTGTTGGATGCCGCATTGCGCTCTGCGGACGTGTACGACATGGTTTTGTGAACCGCTTTGCCATGCGCAGAATAAGACTGGTAGTCCCGCTGCTGCGGCGATGAGGGCAGAAGTCGGGCGCGGGGGCACAGTCTGGCTTAGATACTATTGGTGCAGCGCCAGCGCCACTACCGCATACCTGTGACGACCACGTACGCCAGCCACAGGACGGTGCAGGCAAACAATAGGAATCGAATCCGGAACATTTGTCGGGCGGTCATGCTCCTTGAGAGTGCACGCCCCCTGCCAAAGATTGGCATGGCTAAGTGCCTGTTTTTAGTTCGGATCCAGTGCGTGTAGGGCAAATATGTGCAACCCTTTGCAGCCCGCAATGGGACAATTTCTCACCCGTGGGGCTACGCCATCGGCGATAGGCAAAGCTCCCAGCGTTCAAGCAGTTCAAAGCCAGAGCAAGAATCGGGGCAGTCCAAATCCCTCTAACCAGCCGCTGCGCGGCTTGATTGGTAACTGGTGTGAAATCGCCTCACATAAGTTAGGGGCCGGGGCCCCCCCGTTTCGGGTTGCCAGTGCCATCGATGCCCCAGAGCCAGAGGACGAGGTGGTACAATGCTGCCCATTTTCAGTCGTGAGGAGGGGTGAGATGCGCTTGACATGGGCCACTGCTTCGATGGTTGGGTTCGCGTTGGTTTGTCTGGGTGCCTCGCCCATGGCGGCACAGCAAGACCTGGATTCCGTAAAAGCGGACCCGACGCACCACAAGGTAGAGTTTGAAAACGACCAGGTGCGTGTAGTGCGTTACCGGCTCGCGCCTGGCGACCAGACTGCCAATCACAGTCATCCTGCCGGCGTGAACATTTATCTAACCGACGCGAACGTGAAAAGCACCACTGCGGACGGAAAATCCACAAATGTGCAGGCCAAGGCCGGAGACGCTGCCTGGCGCCCTCCCCTGACGCACGTCGCCAAGAACCTGGGGGACAAGCCACTGGAGGGAATCCTGGTGGAGCCGAAGAATCCGCATTCGGCCAGGCCCGCCGGTTCGGCGGACGAGACAACCTTCCCCGGCAGTCGTGCCAAGGTGGAATTTGAAAACGAAAAAGTCCGTGTCGTTCGCTATCGATTCCCGCCGGGAGAGAAGAACGGCATGCACGGCCATCCCGATAACGTGCAGATCGTACTGACGGATGCGAAGGCCATGGTCACAACAGCCGATGGCAAGACGACGCCATCCCAGGGCAAAGCCGGTCAGGTCAACTGGCGGCCGGCCACACAACACTCTGTTCAGAACACCGGTGATAAGCCCTTCGAGGGAGTGGCGGTAGAGATGAAAGGCACGCCCGCCGCCGCAAGCAACAAATAGTCGCCGGAGTGTGTTCCGGCCCAACGATAACGCCTAACTGAGAGCTACTTCGGCAGGGATTCAAAATCCGGCGCCGGCGTGCGGTTGCTCGCGCCGGTGGAGCGCCGCTTGGACAAATGCCTGGAAGATGCGCGCGACGGCGATCCGGCGCTCATCACGGACTCCCCGCTCGTAGCTCTTGTCCACGCCGTGCTGCCACAACGAGTGATAAATCGCCTTATCGCGGCGTAACGCTGGCGGCACATGGCAAGTTATTTCAGGTATGTCTGCCCCCACCAATGCCGAGGGCCACTAGACCGGACTGTTGATCGAGCAGCCCCAGGCAAGTGGATGAACGTGTCGAAGAAGTCGAAAGGGACATGGAAGATCCAGTGCGACATCTTCAACTCGGACACGCCCATCCCGACCGGCGTAGCGAAATAGCGGTTCGCGCTTGACGCACGCGCGAGAATTACGGCTCTCGCGAGTGCGTCGCCGCCTCCGCGCATCACTCCAGCCAGGCCACGCCCGAGGTTCTTCAGCAGCTCTTCAGGCCGGGATTGACCAGAAGTCTGCTTGGCTTCGCTCTCGCCCGTTGTCCTTTCACTGACCGTCTTCGTGGTACTTAAAGGACACACTCAGCTTGGTACGATAGACCGGCTTGCCATTCTCAAGGTGTATATCGAACTGCTTGACTTCGGCAACACGCAGGTCGCGCAGCGATTTAGCCGCCGTCTTGAGGGCTACAGCAGCTGCCTTTTCCCACGATTCACTGCTGGTGCCAACCAGTTCAATTGTTTTGTAAACGCTATCGGCCATGCGGCTCTCCTCTCACAGCTTCCAGGCGATTCTACGCTTGCACAGAGTAAGTGGCGCGGAATCGCTTTCAGTAGTATTGAGGGAGCGTTACGATCAGACGGAGCGGGTTCATCAGCATCGATTCCCGTTTTTCGTTCTCGCGGTGTTACACTTCCGCCTGTGATGGCAAAACTGTGGCAAACAGCCCTTCTGGCCGGACTGGCAACGTTGGCATACGGGCAGGGGACTTCCGGTCCCGATGTCCCGGACAAACTCAAAGCCCCTTCCGGCGAAGCAATGGTTCTGCAGGCGCACGCGTCGGGCTCGCAGAACTATGTCTGCAAGCAAGACTCGAACCAGAAATTCGGATGGAGCTTCAAGGCGCCGGAAGCAGAGCTTCATGATCAGCAAGGGGCGATGATTGGGCGGCACTACGCCGGTCCCACGTGGAAGCACAACGATGGGAGTGAAGTCACGGGAAAAGCGGTAGGCCGGGTCGATGCGCCAGATCCTGATTCAATCCCGTGGTTGCTCTTGACTGCGACCGGGCATTCCGGAAGCGGTGTGTTGAGTGGGGTGACCAGCATCCAGCGAATTCACACCAAGAGCGGCCAACCACCTTCAGCAGCCGAATGCAACGCCTCGAAAGAAGGCGTTGAGGTTAAGAGCGGTTACACCGCCGATTATTATTTTTACGCGCCTGCGAAGTGAGGGCTGACGCGTTCCGGTGGCCGTGCCGTCCCTGGGACTCGAGCTTTTTCATTTGCGCTTTTCCCGGCACTCACCCTTCGACTGCGCTCGGGGTTTGTGACTTTTTCGATTTCGCGCAAATTGGAACGCTGAAAACAAAACAGCTTACGCGCGAAAAAGTCGCCAATTTTCAAAAAAGTTACAAACTCTCAGGGCAGGCTGTGCCGGGCTGGATTTTGTCGCCGTTGCGCGGCTGGGTTCCTCACTGCTCAAAATCGCCATTTCACAAGCTTATGGCCGGATTTCCGCCCACGCGTGTATCGCTGCCCACAAGTGTGTCACGGCGAACACGGTCACCTATTGCGTCGGGACCCGTAACCCATCGGAAATCAACGGGGCCTCGACTGGCGTGTGCCTTGCATTTCCATGGGCGGTCCCAAGGAGGCCGTTATGAAAGCAGCCAACACGCACATCGCGCCATCCATCGGCAAGGTCCGCGCTTTGATCTTGCTCGGCACGCTGACCGCCGTAGTGATTGCGGTCGCCTGTTCCTCGAACTCCATGCCGGCAGTGAACTTGAATTCAACTTCGACTTCAACGTCTTCCATGCCCGCCGGCGGCAACTTGCGTCCGGCGGCGCTGGAAACCGGGAACGCCGGCGTACCGACGATGCCGGTGGTCGCGGTCAAGAAGACGACTCCGGGAGCGAAGCCGTCGGCTTCGAAATTGATCATCTACCGCAGCCGCGATTACGGAGTGTCGTTCCTCTACCCGTGGCAGTACGCGTTTGTGAGCGCACGAGCCGTGGCCAACGGGGATGCCTCTTTGCGGCCGCAATCGGACGGTCACGAAGGCCAGTTCACGCTGGCGAGAATCGAGGTCCCCAAGGGCTTCTATGCCGACACCAATTACGAAAGCGGTTATTTCACCCTCAGCCTGAACCAAGAGCTGAGCGAGCAGGAATGCGAGTCGGCGCTGAGTCCAGGTACAGGTGGCAAAGTGGAGATCGAGACCATCAATGGAGTGGAGTTCCGCTGGGTGGAAACCGACAGCGGCGGGCGCGGCCACGCATCCAGGCTGCGCCAGTATGTGACCTTCACCAATGGCACCTGTTATGAATTGGAAATGGGAGTGAAGACCAGCGGTGACAACGGCCTGGCCAGAGAAGTCGATCCCGACCAGGTGCTGCGGCGCCTGGACACAATTCTGCGGACGGTGAAGATTCTGCCGGGAACGGAGAAGCCGGCCGCAGCGGAGGTGGAAAGTTCGACCGCCGCGCCGGCGCCGGTTTCACAGAATTGACGGTGGCGGTGGGAGGCCTCTAGACGATGCCCATCTCGCCGGCAATCCCGTGGTCGCGGGTTGCTGGTGAGATGGGCGATGGTTTGCCAACGGCGGTTAAGCCGGTCGTCCGCTACAACGAGACACTGACGGAAACGGCCACGCCGGGATGCCTGGTGTTGTAGAGGTAGTAGCCGTCATTCACGTAGGCGACATAAACGTCGTCGGTTTCGTACCAGTTCGCGGCCCAGTATTCAGGCCACGGGTCTACGACGCTGAACCAGCAGCCGTGGAGTTGGAATCGTGGGCGTCCGGCCACAACCAGTATGGGAAGAGTGTGGACGCGGAAGCGGTGCTGCGGTCCGAAATGAACAACGAAACGATCGTGAGGGATGCGGTAACCGTGATAGCCGCCGCGCTCATGCCAGGTGCGATGTTCATGCGCCCACTCATGGGCGCGACGCTCTTGCCAAACCACACGGTGTTCGTGGACCACCACACGGCGAGGACCTTGCGGCGCATGCCGAGCCATGTGCGGTTGCGGGCGCGGGGTTACATGCCGAGGAGCTTGCTGAGCATGTTCATGCCGCTGCGGCGCCTGGTGCTTCTCGACACGCTCCGCGCGTTGCGAGTGGTTGGCGGAGTGCTTATCCCCCTTGTCTGATTTATCACGGTCGGCGTGGTTTTCCTGTTTGCCCTGCCCGCCGCCTTGATGTCCGTGCTGGCTATAGGCCGGAAGCGTGGTTCCGAGAGCTGTAATCAAGATTGCTGTACCAAATGTTCCAAACAGTCGCATGGTGTGACCTCCACCGGATCAGTTGTTGCAAACGCAATTCGACCCCACGAGTAGCGTGCAGTTCCTTTGTACTGCGGCGCGGGAAAGTGAGGCAGATTACGGAAGGTTCGCGGCTTTAGGGCCTTTTCAAATGAAGGGCGTAGAGCAACTTGAAGCCGCGCTCAGGGTCAGTCGTCGCGCCTCGGAATGACAACAACATAGGCGCGGTCTTGCGGCACGGCTGAAGCTGCCTTCGACTTCGCTCGGAACAGGTTCCGCCGTGCGCTTTCAAACCAGCTCAATCGTTGAGATTGGCCCCGACCATATCGGGTGATAATGACGGTCTGGATTGAACCGCAGTGAGGCGTCGATGGATGCAAACGACTTCCGACGGATTGCGCTTAGCCTGGAAGGCGCGGAAGAGAGTTCGCACATGGGGAGCCCCGACTTCCGGGTAGGCGGCAGAATTTTTGCGACGCTCGCCTCCGCCGACCAGGGCTACGGGAACTTGATGCTGACGTCCGAACAGCAGGCGGCGTTCGTGGAGGAACTGCCCGAGGTTTTCGTGCCCATCGCAGGTGGGTGGGGTCGAATGGGGGCGACCCACATACGACTGGCCTCGGCGAAAGAGGACGTGCTGGCCGGCGCCTTACGCACAGCATGGAAGCTAAGGCTGGAGAAGAATGCAAAGTCGGGCCGGAGGAAGCGCGCCCCGGCAGAGCGGATGCGGGCAGCGGGAAGCCGTCGCAGGAAACGATGAAGGATCTTCAAGCAAGTGTGATGGGCTGTCATCGCCAGGGACGTTTCAAGTAGCAGAGTGTTTGTTTGTGAGATCGCCTTCTCACCAATAATGCGAAGCGTTCCACGCCTAGTTAGGGGCGCGGCACGTCCACCGTAGGACGGAACTGGGGTGGCTGGCGCATCCCCGACGCCTGTTCGTAGGCGTAGGCGAGCTTGATCAGCACGGGCTCGCTCCAGGCGCGACCGAAGAACGAAACGCCCACCGGCAGTCCGGAAACAAACCCCATGGGAACGGTAATGTGCGGATATCCGGCGACGGCGGGAACGGTCGAGCTGCCGGCAAGAAAGTGATCTCCAAGCACAAAGTCCGTCGGCCAGGCAGGGCTGTCGGTGGGACAGATCAGCGCATCGAGCCGGTGCTTCTCCATGACGGCGTCGATGCCCTCCTGGCGAGAAAGGCGGCGGCAATCGGCGAGATGCTTCTGATACTCGGCGCTGGTGAGCGCGTCCTTCTTCTCGGATTTTTCCAACAGCTCCTGGCCGAAATATTGCAGTTCGCGCGCCCGGTTTTTTTCGTTGAAGGCGATGAGTTCCTTCAAGGTGTGCACGGGCGGCCTGTGGTCCGAGTGAGGCGAGGTAGCGGTTGAGGCCGTCCTTGAATTCGAAGAACAGGACTTGCAGCTCCGGGTCGTCAAGCTTTCCTATGGCAGCGATCTCGACGGGATCAATCAGTTCGGCGCCCGCACTTTTGATGGCATCGAGTGCGGCGGCGAATAGCCGGTCAACGTGGATGTTGAATCCCGCCAGCTTGCGCACCACGCCGAGGCGCGCGCCGCGCAGGCCGTTGGCGTTGAGAAAGCGGGTGTAGTCGGGCTGGAGGTGAGATTGCGCGGCCTGGGTTGCGGGGTCGGCAGGGTCCACACCGGCGAGGACGCCGAGCAGCACGGCGGCATCAGCAACGCTGCGCGCCATGGGTCCGGCGGTGTCCTGGGTATGAGAGATGGGAATGATGCCACTGCGGCTGAGGAGACCGACAGTGGGCTTGATGCCGACAATTCCGTTCAGCGACGAAGGCGAAACGATGGAACCGTCGGTCTCGGTGCCGACCGCAACGGCGCACAGGTTGGCCGAGACGGCAACGCCGGAGCCGGAACTTGAGCCGGAAGGATTGCGGTCGAGCACGTAGGGATTGCGGGTGAGGCCGCCGCGCGCGCTCCATCCGCTGGTGGAGTGCTCGCCGCGGAAGTTGGCCCACTCGCTGAGGTTGGTCTTGCCGAGAATCACCGCGCCGGCGGCGCGCAGCCGCTCGACCAGGAAAGCATCTTTCGGCGGACGCGAACCGACAAGGGCGAGCGATCCGGCGGTGGTCTGCATGCGATCGGCGGTGGAGATGTTGTCCTTGATCAGCACCGGAATCCCGTGGAGCGGGCCACGGGCACGCTTGGTGCGGCGCTGCTCGTCGAGTTGATCGGCGAGGGCAAGGGCGTCGGGATTGACTTCGATGACGGAATTGATCGTTGGGCCGGCTTTGTCCACGGCGTTGATGCGCGCCAGATACTGGTCGACCAGACGGCGGGAGGTGAACTTGCCGCTGGCCAGGCCGCGCTGGAGGACGTCAAGGGTGAGCTCGCTCAATTCGAAAGCGGCGGTGCCGGATTCCGCTGCCTTGGTCTGCGCGGGCAGCCATTCCGCGACGGCCATTGCTCCGGCAGCGGCGGCAGTGGTCTTCAGGAACTGGCGGCGGCCGAGTGGTGCGGGCGTACTGTTGGATGGCATCGCTTCCCCCAAGAATCCGAACGCGCAGTGTAGCAGAGCAGCGGATTTGCGAGGGCCTCAGAACATTGGATCGCAAAGGACGCTAAGGCGAGAACTGGTGAAGCCGAGAGGAAAACACAGAGATCGCTCGATTCGGGTTTCCCGCGCACGACCACCGCGGCACGGCAAGAGCCGGCGTGCCGGGACCCAGGTAAACGTATGACATCGGCTACATGAACAAAAATATGAAACGGCTCTGGGGCGGTGAGGAATGCGCGGAGTTGAGGTCGCGAGGGAACTCGGCGCGCATCTACTTAGTTGTCGAAGGAGAGATACACCATGAACCGCAGGACAAAACTTCTGCTGGCTGCCGCGCCAGGTTGTGGACTTGCGGCGTACGCGCTGGCCGTTCGCCCATGGATGTTGAGATGGGGAGCAAGCGACTTTGAGCTCAAGATGACATGGCCGGGAGACGAGCTGACGCCGCATTCCAGCGGCGGATGCACGCGCGCTATCACCATCCAGGCTCCGTCTGAGCAGATCTGGCCGTGGATCATGCAGATTGGCCAGGACCGCG
>Ga0326726_10000948_pt1 | contig 26910 bp, 22 predicted proteins | sample MHFenrmetagenome_2_FD_207603 | JGI IMG/M metagenome (GOLD analysis project Ga0326726, IMG submission 207603) | Lab enriched peat soil microbial communities from Michigan Hollow, Ithaca, NY, United States - MHF15MN | ecosystem: Environmental > Terrestrial > Soil > Wetlands > Peat | place: USA... | reverse complement strand
ACCCGACACTGACGAGGAGATTTACCCATGAATCCGGTATCCTTAGCCTTCGAGCTCGGCTAATTTGGACAGCAGTGCCTGAGAATGATGAACCAAAACATGAACCGCATATCCGGCTGAGTCATTCCCAACCCGGCACTCACCCTTCGACTGCGCATCAGGGCAGGTGCCGGGCTCGGTTCTGCCGCGCCTGCGGCGCTCAGGGTACGCCGACTCAGCGATGCTTCAGCAACTCCCACGCCTCCATGTACTTTTCATACTTGTGTCCCCGCTTATGCGGCGACAGCCATAGGTTTCCTGCCAACCGCATCACTTTCCGCGCCGGCAAGATGTACCAGATGTATTCCGGCACAATGTACGCGGCGAAGTAATCGAAATCGTGCCGGCGATACCCCCGCTCATGATCGTCCGGAAGCGTCCGGCAAACGTAACTGTTTCCCCTCCGGTGGTAAGTGCATTTCACTTGCACCCGGACCATCCGCCCTCCGTTTTCGACAATTACGTCATATCGGCCCGACTCTCCCCAGGGCTTCGCGACAGATAAACCCTTTTCAGAAGCGCGCGACATGAATTTCAATTCTGCCCATTCTCCACGGCGTTTGTTGTCCCGGATCGCGGGGTTCTTGGAGCGTAAAGTCTCGCAGGGCCATGGATGTAACCGGCGCCGTTCGGCGCGAGCTTCGATTCTGGGTACGATGAGGCCGTGGGCGGCGGCGCGGGCCATGAACTGGAGTTCGACCCATTCGCCCCGGCGTTTGGGGTGGCGAATCATTGATTGTCCTTGATGGCTGAGATTGGGAGTCGCGGAATACGAGTCGGAGACCCGTGCCAGACGGATAGCTGGCAAAACGAGAAAAACCCTCCCGGCCGGGAAGGCTTTTCTCAACTCTCCTTTACATCTTAGCACAACAGGAAGGGTTAATGTAGCACTTCGCCGTTCTATATATCTATTTTAGTTTTAAATAGATACGATGATTCCGGTAATTTCTGCCTATTGACAAGATGTGGCGTTGCCGCCACTGGGGCTCTACCTACTATATTAGTAGTAGTAACGGGAAATTATTACTATTAATGTAGTTACAGCCGGCATGGCCGGGAGACCAACATTTGAAAACCGGTAACCGAAAACCCCTACTCGAATCCGAATCCCTTTTCGGTTAACCTGCCCCTGACCTCCCATGGGCCGCATTCACGTCCTTCCCGAGCATGTAGCCAACAAGATCGCCGCCGGCGAGGTGGTGGAGCGTCCGGCTTCGGTGGTGAAAGAGCTGCTGGAGAACGCGTTGGATGCCGGCGCACGCCGCATACGGGTGCAGGTGGAAGGCGGCGGCAAGAAGTTGATCCAGATCACCGATGACGGCTGCGGCATGGTGCGCGACGATGCCCTGCTCGCCTTCGAGCGCCATGCCACCTCGAAAATCCGCCATGCCGACGACCTGCTGACCGTGGCCACATTGGGATTTCGCGGCGAGGCGTTACCCTCGATTGCGTCGGTCTCCAGGCTGAGACTGGAGACCTGCCCTCGAATCGGAGACCCGGGCCACACCGACCAGAGCGGCACCGTGGTCGAGATCGCCGGAGGAAAGATCCTGCGGGTGGATGAGGCCGGGCTGCCGGTGGGGACCTCGATCACGGTTCGCGACTTATTCTTTAACGTTCCGGCGCGGCGAAAGTTCCTGCGCGCGGAATCCACCGAGCTGGCGCAGATCGCATCGCTGGTGACGCACTACGCGCTGGCGCATCCCGACAAGCATTTCGAATTGCATTCGTCGGTGAACGCCATGCTGATCGCCGCGCCGGTGGCGTCTCATCAGGAACGCATTTACCAGGTCTTCGGGCGCGAGGTGCTGGATCAATTGCTGCCGCTGGCGGCGATGTTGCCGCTGTCGCACGTGGGACTGCCCAAACCTCCACCGTGGGCAAGAAAGTCTTCCGTCGTCAGTCTTCAGTCGTCAGGCGGCGAGCATGCGTCAGCATCGGACGAAGATGAAGGTCAGGCAAGATTCGTTCCCGGTGAGTTGAAGCTGCACGGGTTCGTCTCCAAGCCAGAAATTCAGAAGCTGAACCGGAACTCGATGTTCGTGTTCGTGAACGGCCGGCTGATCCGCGACAGGGTGGTGCAACACGCGTTGACCGAGTCGTACCGCAACATTCTGCCCCCGACGGTGTATCCGGTGGTGCTGTTGTTCCTGGAAATGCCGAGCACGGAAGTGGACGTCAACGTGCACCCGTCGAAAATTGAGGTGCGCTTCCGGCAGCAGGGCGTGATCCACGACTTCGTGCGCGACTCGGTCCGCGCGGCGCTGATGAAGGCGCGTCCGGTGCCGCAGTTCACCCGGGAAATCACGGCGCAGCCGACCGCGTCAGCGGGGCTCTCGCCCGGTGCTAGGTTCCCCGGGTCGGAGACCCGGGCCACACATGCTGCTGCGGATGAGTTTGGCATCACTGAAGACGACGCGGAGTTCGCGCTCAGTGCGCAGAGTGTGCCGCCTGTGTCGCAGCGATTCGAATTTCAGGACGTCATCGAGGTCGAGGCCAACGCGGCCGTGCCCGTGGCTCGCTTCGGAACCGGCAGCGCGGGAATTGCCGCGGCGCCCGACGGCGGATGTACGCGCGACATTCCCGATCTGCCGCCGAGTGACGTGCCGCTGTTGGAGTCGCTGAAGCCGCTCGGCCAAGTGCGCGAATCGTTCATTCTGGCGGTGAACGAAGAGGGGCTATGGATCATCGATCAGCACGTAGCGCACGAGCGCGTGCTGTTTGAAAAAGTGCTGAAGCAGAGGGCGGCGGAGCGCGTGGAATCGCAGCGCCTGCTGATGCCGCTGATCGTGGAGCTGTCGCCGCAACAACAGGCGATCTTTGCCGAGATCTGCGACGAGCTGCGTCGCAACGGCTTCGACGCCGAGCCCTTCGGCTCGCGCACCATCGCCGTCAAAACCGCGCCCGCCGGTGTGGATGCCGGCGACGTGGAACGCATGCTGCACGAGCTGCTCAGCGAGTTCGAACGCGAGCAGCAGGCGCTGAACCTGGAGATCGCGCGCACCCGGATCGCTGCTTCCATCGCCTGCCACGCGGCCATCAAAATCAATACCCCGCTCACGACTGAAAAAATGGAGTGGCTGCTGCGCGAACTGGCCAAGACCGACTGCCCCATGTCGTGCCCGCATGGACGGCCGGTGGTGTTGCGGTATTCTGTGAAGGACATACAGAAGGCATTCAAACGCATTTAGCCCGAAATCTTCATGACAGAGCAGGAGCTACATCAGGCTCGACGCGCGAAGTGGCGGCTCGACGGGCGCGGCCTGCGCACCGTGGAGGAAGGCGCCGAGTTCATGGAGAGCGTCGGGATGGCGTTGATGTATCCGCTGAAGCCGCCGGCGCTGGCACCGACATTCCTGGGCGCGTACGTGGGCGCCGACGAAGGGCTTCCGACCTGGCAGCACGCCTTTGCCGATCCGCGTGCCCGGGAGGCGACCGAACTGATGGTGCGGCTGCTGCGCCAGAGGGCAATTTTCGAAGCCCACGTGTTCGGCGAGACCAATTTTCTGGTATCGGCGTCGGCGTTCCCTTACTTATACGGGCTGGTCGGCGACAAGCATCCGCGGCAAATGCCGAAACCGGGCGCGCACTCGGAGTATTCGCCGCTGGCGCGCGATGTGTTTGAGGCGATCCGCATGCACGGCGCAGTTTCCAAGCCGCAATTGCGCGCACTGCTCGGCGGCGAGCCCTCGGCGCCGGCGCTGGACCGGGGGCTGATCGAGTTGTGGTCGCGGCTGCGCATCACGCGCGTGGATTACACCCCGGAAGAGGGGGCAAAATGGGACGCGCTGTATCGCTGGGCGCCGGAACAGGTGCGCGCCGGGATTCACATCTCCATGCCGGAGGCGCTGTCGGCGCTGCTGTCGAAATACCTGGAGGCGGTGGTGGCGGCGGAGCCGGCGGAGTTGGAGGAGTTTTTCGGACGGTTGGTGCCGAAGTCACGGGTGAAAGAGGCGATCAACACGTTGCTGGGGGCGCGCGAGCTGAGTTTCATCACCGTAGGAAAGAAGACGATGGTGCAGGTGACGCCGAGGAGAGAGGTGGCGGTGGCACCGAAGGCGAGGCGGAAGGCTTGACGATGAAGTTTCAGGTTGCGCGTTTCAAGTTTCACGTTGTCCTCCTTCGGGCTCCTGGTCGCACCCCAGCCCACGAGAAACGAGAAACCTGAAACGTGAAACCTCATTCCTGATGCGGGAAAGCACGAGTAAGGACAGTACGAAGAAATTGGTGATCGCGATTGACGGCCCGGCGGGCGCGGGCAAGAGCACCATCGCCGCGCGGCTGGCGCGCAAGCTCGGCTACGCGAACCTGGAGAGCGGCGCGATGTACCGCGCCCTGGGGCTGACGGCGATCGAGAACGACGTGTCGTTCGACGACGAGGGCGCACTGCTGGAGCTGGCGCGCGTTTCCCCAATCACGCTGGAACCTCGGTTGGACGGAAACCGCGTACTGCTGGACGGACGCGACGTCAGCGAGCGCATCCGCGAGCGCGATGTCACCGAGGCGGCGTCGCGGGTGTCGGTGCATCCGGCGGTGCGCGCCTGGATGGTGGCGCGGCAGCGCGAGATGGGCGCCAGCGGCGGCGTGATCATGGAAGGGCGCGACATCGGGACGGTGGTTTTCCCTGGCGCCGACGTGAAAATCTTCCTGGAAGCCGCGCCGACCGTCCGAATGGAACGGCGGCGGCGGCAACGCGGTGCGGATGCGAACTCAGACTCCAAAATCGCGGCGGAACTCCAGGAGCGCGATCAGCGGGACAGGACGCGGGCGGCGTCGCCGTTGGCGCCGGCGCCGGACGCGCTGATCCTGGATTCCACCCATCTCAGCATTGACCAGGTGGTGGAGCGGGCGCTGGAGTTGGTGAGGAAGAAGCTGCGAGTTGCGAAGTCCGAGTTGTGAGTTGCCGGTGGTCTCAGCCCGACTTCCTGCTCAGGAGCTGCGGTTGCTTGTCTGGCTTTGAACCAAGGAAGCGCCGATCGCCGATCGTGATGCTGCGTGCCGGTTCTGTCTGGGAAGCAGCGGGCGCCCCACCAGCGCCAGAGACCTGGAGCGTCAACTCGCTAACAATTGCCCCCACGGAGCGAACCAACTCCTCCCCTTCCGATCGTTCCCTCCGATCCATGCGGACGACCATGAGCTCGCCAATGAGCCGCAGATTGCGCGCCAGTTCGAGCAAGACCAAAGCAACTCCGTCCGCATTGCCAACAGCAACGCCGTTGCCGTTGCCATTGCCGTTGCCATTGCCATTGCCGTTTGGTCTCATCGGGGTGCGGTGTAGCCACTGATCGAGCTCTTCGCGAAGCGCCAGAACGGCGCTGCGATCCCTTCCCTTTGGGCGATGCACCGGCAAGGCGAAATCGTGCTCCCAACGCTGTACCGTGCGCACGCCGCGGCCGAGGTAGGAGGCAATCTCCTTCCACGAATTAAGCACGGCAGAATGGGCGGGAAACGCAGTCCGCTGTATTGTTGGTGAAGAGAGGTCGGCTGGTAAATTTTGCCAGTTCATGGAACCACACTCTTGGCGTTACTGAAACGATATCGCTCAGAAGCGCAGTTGTCGGTCTGGTATCAGACCTACAGCAAACCAAGGCGCTGATATTCATCCCGCACGGTACGATAGCACTCGCAAGCGGCCTGCTCCAGTGCCGGGCGATTCCTGATGGTGACGTGCCCGCGCGAGTAATCAATCAGGCCCGCCTCATGGAGCATGCCGGCCGCCAAGGTGACCGTCGTTCTCGGGGCGCCCAGCATCTGTCCCAAAAACTCATGGGTGAGCGGCATGCGGTCGGACTGCACGCGATCGTGGCAGGTAAGAATCCATCGCGCCAGGCGCTCACTAATCGCATGCAACCGGTTGCAAGCGGCGTACTGCGCGCTCTGAACCAAGTTCGCCAACAGGTACTTTTGCAGATGACTGCGTAGCTGCCCGGGCCGATCAAATTCGTTCTTCAAACGCTTGGCATCGATGCGAAAGCCGGAACCTTCAACCTGCATGAAGGTTTCCCCCGGCATGTTCTCGGCGCCCAGAAGTACGGGAAGTCCGACAACGCCGTCAATCCCGACGACACCAATTTCGACGGTGGCACCGTCGGCCATGGTCAAGACAACCGATGCCAGTCCCTCTTCCAGGAAATAGGCGTGATCGGCGTGGCCGTCCAGCAGTTGCATTCGCACTTTCAGGTTGATCGGGGACAGATGCGGCGCCAGACGGTCAATTTCCGCTTTCGACAATGCCGACAATATTCGATTCTTGTACTTTGTTGGAGGACGAGCTTTTGCGGGCGGGTTCATGGCTGCTCCTTTCGCCGAAAAACTTCCGGCATCTGGATGCGCAGCTGAACCGACCATTCCGGGGCGGGCGGAGGTGCGTATGAAGATGTGACTTAATTGTACGCCTAAGGTGGCGCTCATTCAGACTTTATTTCCGGGCCTATGTCCGATGGCAGACATAAACTGCTAGAATGCGGCCTAAGTAATGGCCGTGCAGCGTCCCTCCTGGCCCATTACGGAATTCGGGGTGGCCGATGGAGCTGGCGCTTGGCGAGCTGGGGCGGCTCAGGGCACTGGGGCCCTGTCGCGGGTTGCGAGAGCCAATTCAGAGCTGTTTACCGAAGAGGCAACCCGGCCCTTATGTCCGGTATCAGACTAACTTAGTCAAAGAGCGGTCTGGAAAAAGGCCTGGTCCGATGTGACCAACAATCCTAACGCGAGTTCATCAGGTCTCCGGATGGACGGCAGAACAGAAAGACGTTCCGCAGCGTCTGGCGCCGAAGGCAAGCTCGCGGCCTCCATTGCGCATGAGATCAGTAACCCTCTGGATGCGCTGCTGAACCTCCTGTACCTCCTCGAATCCGAGGCTACCCTTACCGTAAAGGGCCACCACTACCTGATGCTCGCCCGCGAGGAAGTCGACCGGGTCTCCCAAATCGCACATACAGCCCTGAGGGATTTTCGCGATACGCCATGTCCCAAGGACACCAGCGTGCCAAGGTTGCTGGGCGCGGTGGTCGATTTTTATCAGTCGCGATTTGATTCCCAAGGGATTTCGGTTAAGACCCGCTACTGTCATCATGGAAATCTAGCGGTCTATGCGGGCCCATTGCGCCAAGTATTTTCCAATCTCTTGCTCAATGCCGCCGACGCCATGCCCAAAGGCGGACGACTGTACGCCAGAGTGGCAGCGGCTCACGAGTGGACGGGGAAGGAGAGGCGGGGACTGCGGGTGACACTCGCCGATACCGGCTGCGGCATCCCCGCGGATAAGCTGCCCAAAATATTGCTGCCCTTCTTCACCACCAAGGGCCCTGCCGGCAATGGCCTGGGACTTTCCTTGGTCAAAGATATTGTGCAGAAGCACCGCGGCGTGCTCCGCATCCGCAGCAGCACCAAGCCGGGCCGTAGCGGCAGCGTTTTCTCCATATTCCTGCCCGCGGCGTAGGGCCCAAGTCTTGTGCCCGCCCCTTTCCTGTTTGCCGCTGGGGCCGGGTGCTGGATGCGACACATCTGACCAAGGTGAAGTAGAAGTGGTGGAGCGGGCGGAGCAGTTGTTTCGCGAGAAGCTGGGGGTTCGGGTTTCGAGTTTTGACGGAGTCGCGAAGCTGATGCAGCGTGCTTACGGGATCGGATGGCGTCTGGTAAATACCTTATCGAGCTGTGTCTTCTCTTTCGGAAAACTATAAAAGTAGTATGAACACTCCGAATAGTTTGCATCTACTGGCTTGAAGTCGGCGTTGCCATTCCATTCATCTGGCGTGGCAATTTTCCTTACGAATTTGTTATTTGGGGTAATCCTCACTGATCAGGAATTCAGATGCCTGGTTCGGGAATGACATCCAATAGTCGTGGACAGACAAGGAATGGGCAAGTTTGAGTTTGTGGTCTCGAAGCCACCTGGTACGATCATCAACGTCTAGTTCTGGGCAGACTTCCAGAACCAGCTGTGTTCCGGCCAATTCGTCACGTGACAGAATCTCACCACTCGTGAAGTAATCGTCCTTGCCCTTCTGCAGCATGCCATCAGAAAATGTTACCCCCCAATTGTCGAACCTAAAATGCCTCTTGGCCAGATTTCCATAGATGTAACCTGAGCCGGTATATGTGGATTCTCCGGCCCACGCGCTTTTCTCGACGTCTAATCGGCCGGTATACTTCCTTAGAAAGAAGCTGAGCTCTCCAACACTGGCATCAATCGCCTCCCTCTCCTTTGGAGAGAGTTCCGGCTTGGATTCATCGATGGGAATGGGTTTCTTGACGATGAATACCCGCGCCCTTATGGTTGCGTTGAGGAGGTCTCGGGCGTCTTTCTCTGTTTTGGGATCGGGCAACCAATTGGCATTCAACTCAGATAGCTCATTGATTCCAGACGGATCATAGTGTGGGGTTCCGAACTTTTTCGTGAGTCTTTTCACGTAAGCCCCCACCTGATCTGTTGCAGGAGCCTTGCTTGGAAGCAAATAGTTCACGTGGAAATATACGTCGCCAAAGGGAGCGAGCAATCGTGCGAACCTCTTTGCCGACTGTGACTCTTCGCTCCTCTTGGTATGCAGGTCCAGTGCCTCGACCGCTATCCCGATCAAGAGAAATATGACTGGCCAAACCCATCGGCGCTGTGGTCGCTCCGGCTTCTCAGTCAACTTGAAAAACGCCCCGAACACTAGCGCAATTTTCAACGCTGCAAACGCAATCTCGAGTACCAACGAACCAGGCTCATAGGGCATCTAAGTACCTCCCTAATGCGCGTTAGTGTTTGTGCAGATCCTGCCTGGAGGAGAATGCTGAACTTGTAATCAGAATCGCAATACCCAATACAAGAGTGGCACATGATACTCCGCGGCACAGGGAGGCGCGAAGGAGATTGCGCCGCCGCACCCAGACCCGAAATCTGCATCTAACTGCCTGATGCCAACCACCGCCCGGCTGCCGGTGGTCGAAGTCAGCGGACTGAGCGAGTGCCTGGACCGGCTGGCGGCGACCAAGGGCCAGAATCGCCCGCTCTCCACCTACCGGATGCAGTTTCATCGTGGGTTCCGCTTCGCGGACGCGCGCCGGCTGGTGCCCTACCTGCGCGCGCTCGGCATCTCGCATTGTTATTCCTCGCCCATCCTGCAATCGCGACCGGGCAGCCTGCACGGCTACGACATCACGGACCACAACCAGCTCGACCCGGAGATCGGCACGGAAGAGGATTTCCAGGAGTTGGTGTGCGAGCTGAAATCGGCGAGCATGGGCATGGTGCTGGACACGGTGGCCAATCACATGGGCGTGGGGCACGGCGCGAATCCGTGGTGGCAGGACGTGCTGGAAAACGGGCAGGCGTCGCGCTACGCGCAGTTCTTCGACATTGATTGGAGGCCGTTGAAGAACGAATTGCACGGCAAGGTGCTGCTGCCCATCCTGGGCGACCAGTACGGCGACGAACTGGAGCGCGGCAACATCGGGCTGCATTTCGAGGACGGCGTTTTCTTCTGCGCGTACTACGAAAAGCGGTTGCCGATTGATCCCCAGACGGCGCCGCTGATCTTCGAGCCCCTGGGCGACCTGCGCATCCGGCAGCCGGAAAGCGACTGGCAGTCGTCGGGAATGGCGGAGCTGGAGGAAATCCTGGGTGAGCTGCGCGACCTGCCGCCGCATACCTGCGACGACCCCGAGCTGGTGCAACAGCGTCAGGCGGCGATTCCACGCCTCCAGGAGAAGGTGAGAAAGCTGGCGGTGCGCTCGCCGCAGGTACGGCTCGCGATCGAGGAGGCGGTCGAGCGGGTCAACGGGCGCCCGGGAGATCACCACAGCTTCGACACGCTGCACCGGCTGCTGAACGCGCAGGCGTACCGGTTGGCGCACTGGCGGGTTTCGGGCGAAGAGATCAATTACCGGCGTTTTTTCGACATCAACGAGTTGGTCGGCTTGCGCATGGAAAACCCGGAGGTTTTTGCCGCTACCCACCGGCTGATCCGGCGGCTGCTGGCCGATGGCAGCGTGCAAGGCATCCGCGTTGATCACCCCGATGGTCTCTACAATCCCATCCAGTACTTTGCGCGGCTGCAGATTCTGTATGCGGCAAGCCAGTGTTGCGGGCCGGAGCCGAAGCTGCGGCAGGCGGAAAACGGCATCGAGACCGACGTGCAAATCATCTTCGGCCAGCATGACTGGCTGAGCCAGCAGCCGCCCATGTACGTGCTGGTGGAAAAGATTCTCGAGCCCGGCGAGGAACTGCCGCAGTCGTGGCCGGTGGACGGCACCGTGGGCTACGATTTCGGCAACCTGGTGAACGGCATCTTCATTGACCGGCGCAATCAGCGCATCTTCACCAGGCTGTATCACCGCTTCATCGGCGGGCCGGTAGAAATTGACACCATCACCTACAACGCCAAGCGGCTGATCATGAAGGTGTCGCTGGCCAGCGAAGTTACGGTGCTGGCGCACATGCTGGACGAAATCTCCTCCACCGACCGGCACGCCCGCGACTTCACCCGCCACAGCCTGTTCGAAACCATTCGCGAGACCATCGCATCGTTCCCGGTGTACCGCACCTACATTGACGCGCGCGGCCACATCAGCGACGCCGACCGCGGCTACATCGAATCGGCGATCGCGCTGGCCAAGCGCCGCAACGGCAACATGCCGGCGGCGGTCTTCGATTTCCTGCGCGACATCCTGTTGCTGCGCTCCGGGGACAGCTTCGTCTCGGCGGAGAACTATCGCAAGCGCCTGCGCTTCACCCTGAAGTTCCAGCAGTTGACCGGCCCGGTGATGGCCAAGGGCCTGGAAGACACGGCCTGCTACGTCTACAACCGCCTGATCTCGGTGAACGACGTGGGCGGATCGCCGAAGGAATTCGGCATTGCGACGGAGGAGTTTCACGCCGGCAACCAGCAGCGGGCGCATCGCTGGCCGAATTCGATGCTCAGCACCTCGACCCACGACAGCAAGCGCAGCGAGGACGTGCGTGCCCGTGTCAACGTGCTTTCGGAGATACCCAGGCCGTGGGCGGCGCAGGTGATGCGCTGGCGACGCGCCAATCGCGGGCGCAGAAAAGCGCTGAGCGACGGCCGCGCGGTACCGGATTCGAACGAGGAATACCTGCTGTATCAGACGCTGCTGGGCGCTTGGCCGCTGGAGATGGCGGACCATGCCGCGCGCCAGGAATTCACCCGCCGCATCCAGCAGTACATGGTGAAAGCCGTTCACGAGGCCAAGGTCAACCTGAGCTGGACGAACCAGAACCCGGAATACGTGGCCGCCCTGGAGCAATTCATCGCGCGCATTTTTCAGCCGGGCACGCCCGGGCGTCCAAACCGGTTCCTCGATTACATGCAGGCGTTCGTGCCCCCGATCGCGTTTTTCGGGTGCATCAATTCGCTGGCGCAGGTGGTGTTGAAGCTCACCAGCCCGGGCATGCCGGACTTTTATCAGGGCACCGAACTGTGGGATTTCAGTTTGGTGGATCCGGACAACCGGCGCCCGGTGGATTACGAACTTCGCCAGCGGCTGCTGGGAGATTTGCTGGCGGCGCCGGACGACCTGGTGGCGTTGTGCGACGAACTGCTGGCGAACTATGCCGACGGGCGCATCAAGATGTGGACCACGCTGCGCGCGCTGCGCCTGCGCCGCGATTACCCCGAGCTGTTCCAGTTGGGCGGCTACTTGGCGCTCAGCGGCAACGGCGAACGTTCGGAGCACCTGGTGGCGTTTGCCCGCGAGCACGACTGGCGCATGGCGATCACCGCCGTTCCCAGGCTTCCTCACGCTTTGTATGGGGGAGAGCCGCGGGCGCTGCCGGAACGCTGGGGAGCTACGCTGCTCGGGCTGCCCTCGAATGCGCCTGCGAATTTTGTGAACGTCTTCACCGGCGAGCGCCTGCAGGCCGCCAACGGGGCGCTGCTATGCCGCGAAATCTTCGCTCACTTCCCCGTGGCACTGCTCATCGGCGGTTGAGACGGAGACGTTGCGATCGCTCACCTCCGATAGCCGCGCCAGGCGCTCTGCCAGCTCTTTGCGCAACGCGCCCGGAAGATTGCGCCAAGTCCAGTTGCCATCGCTCCGGCTGGGCGTGTTCATGCGCGCTTCGCTGCCCAGGCCAAGCACGTCCTGCAGAGGAATCACGCATAACTGGGCCGGCGAGGTCATGGCGACGCGGATAAAAGCCCAGTGCATGCCCGCCGGATCGCAGCCGGCGTACTCCTCGGCGGCGCGGCGTTCCTCGCCCTCAATGGAATTGAACCAGCCCAGCGTGGTGTCGTTGTCGTGCGTGCCGGTGTAGACGACGCTGTTGGGCTCGTAGCGGTGCGGCAGGTAAATGTGCGCGCCGGGATTGCTGAAGGCGAATTGCAGTACCTTCATGCCCGGGACTTGGAGGCGCTCGCGGAAGGCATGGACTTCGGGAGTGATCATGCCCAGGTCTTCGGCGATGAATGAAAACCCGCCCAGCGCCTGGCGCAGGACTTGAAAGAGGTCGTCGTTGGGACCGTGCACCCAGCGCCCGTGGACCGCGGTCGGCTCGTCGGCGGGAATTTCCCAGTACGACTCGAAGCCGCGGAAATGGTCCAGACGCACGATGTCGCAAAGCTCCAGCGCCCACTTCATGCGCTGCACCCACCAGTCATAGCCGCGCGCCTTCAGCACGTCCCAGCGATAGATGGGATTGCCCCAGCGCTGGCCGGTGGAGCTGAAGGCGTCCGGCGGCACGCCCGCAACCACCGTGGGATTCAGGTTCTCATCGAGCTGGAAAATGTCGGGATGGGTCCAGAGGTCGGCGCTGTCGTAGTCCACGAAAATGGCGGCATCGCCGATGACGCGGACGCCGCGGCGGCGGCAGGCCTGGTGGAGCGCGCGCCACTGCTCGAAGAAGGCGAACTGGATGGCGCGCGTGACGTCGAGCGCGCGCCCGAATCGCTTGCGGGCCTGAGCGAGCGCTTGCGGTTCGCGCCGCGCCAGTTTGGGCGGCCACTGGTTCCAACCGCGCTGCGGATAACGCTCGCGCAGGTTGACGAAGAGGACGTAGTCGTCCAGCCACCACGCGTTCTGCGAACAGAACCGCTCGTAGCGGGTACGCGCGTTTCCGTTGGCGCTGGATAGGAAGTTGTCCGCCGCCTCGCGCAACAGCGGAAACTTGTCGGCGTGCACGCGGTCGTAATCCACCGCGGCCACCTGCTCCGGCAGCACGGCGAGCCGCCCGCGGTCAATCCAACCGGCGTCGGCCAGCCGCTCCAGGCTGATGAGCAGCGGGTTGCCGGCGAAGGCGGAGATGGAGGAATAGGGTGAGTTGCCGAGCGCGACCGGACCCAGGGGCAAAATCTGCCACAGCGTCTGCCGCGCAGCGCACAGGAATTCGAGAAACTCGTAGGCGGCGGGACCGAAATCGCCAACCCCGCCACGCGACGACAGCGACGATGGATGTAGCAGGATGCCGGAGGCGCGTTGTTGCATCAAGCTCTTGCTCTTTGCCTTTAAGCTTTTGCTCTTAGCCTTTAGTTGTTACAGCCGTTTCACTATTCTATGCAGCCGATGTCATCCCGAGCGAGGGAGGGGCTCCCGCGCGTTATTACCAGCGCGGGAACCCCGCGTCGAGGGATCTCGGGTTTCTCTCTCGCCTATACGAATCCTGAAACTGCTGTAGTTAACGTTTGCGTTAGATGATGCCATAAAGGACCAGGACACAGAGATCGCTTTTCCCTTCGTGATCCCTCGTGTCCTTTGTGGTTAAGGTTCTGGTTTAGTATCCGGTTTCGGTTCCCTGCGTGGGTGTGGTGATACGCTTCATTTCCTGCTGGTTGATCTTGATCTTGCCGTCCTTCTCCATGCGTTTCTGAAGATTGGTGGCAAAGACTTCGATGAATTCGCTGCGCTTCCTTTGCAGGAGCTGCTCGCGCAGGCGATCCTTGGAGGCGGCAAACTGCTCTGCCGGCGGCTCCTGCTTCTCCAGCAGACTTACCACCACGCCATTGCGCCCGGTCCCAATGGGCCCGCTGATCTCGCCCGCCTTCATGTCGAAAATTCCCTGCGCCGGACCGGTGAGCGACCCGATGTCGGGCACCTGGCTGTTGGGACCGACCAGGTCGCTGGTTTTCACCGCGGCGCCCAGTTCCTTCGCCGCCTTCTTCAGGTCGTGCAGGGAGCGCGCTTTCTCCGAAAGCTCGGCCGTCTTCTGCTGCAGCATCTGGCCGGCCTTGTCCGCCTTGTACTCCTGCTCCACGCGGGCGCGGATTTCGTCGAAGCTCGGCGTGCGCGCCGGCTCGACCTTGGTGACCTGGTAGATCACGTAGCCCTGCGGGATGTGAACGCTGTCCGGTGTGCCTTTGTCGCGGGCGCTGAAGACCGCGGACATAAATTCGGGCGCGTTGCCGATTCCCGGCACTGCATCGGTGCGCGCAAACAGACCGGTCTCGATCACCTCCAGCCCATTGTCTTTGGCGGCCTTCTCCAGCCCTCCGGCGGCGTGCGCCTGCGTCTGGACTTTGTTGGCCAGCGCGTCAACGCGGGCGGCGGCCTTGTCGGCGGCCAGGGCCGGCTCGATCTGCGGCTTCACCTCCTCGAGCGGCTTGACGTGCGCTTCCTGCTTGTCGTCCACGTGAATGATGTGGAAGCCGAAGGTCGAACGCACGATCCCGCTGGTCTGCCCCTTCGCCATGGAGAATGCCGACTGCTCGAATTCGGGCACGGTCTGCCCGCGCTGGATCCACCCGATGGATCCGCCGTTGTCTTTGCTGCCCGGATCTTCCGAGTATTTCTTCGCCAGATCTTCAAATTTCCCGCCGCTCTGCACCTGCTTCAGCACCGAGTCGGCCTTCTCGCGCGCCGCTTTCACCGCCGCCTCGTCCACTTTGCCGTCGGGCGTGGGCGCCGGCGTCTTGATCAGGATGTGACGCACGTTCACCTGCTCGGGCACGCGGTACTGGTCTTGATGCGAGTTGTAGTACTGCTGCAATTCCTGCGGCGTCACCTGCGCCTGCTGCCGCACTTTCGCCGTGTCAATCACCACGTAGCGCGCCTGGCGCTTTTCCGGGACGGCGTTGGCATACTGCTGCTTGTGCTGGTCGAAATAAGTCTTCAGTTCGGCTTCCGTAGGACGGACCTGCTTGGTCAGATCCTCCAGCGTGATCACCGCATAGTCGAATTTCACTTTGGTGTTCTCGCGCTGGTACTGCTGCGCGATTTCCTGGTCGGAGACGGAGACGCCGCCTTCCACCGCCGCTCGCAGCTTGCGAATGAGCAGGTCGTTCATGAGGAGTTGCTCGAACTGCGGCACCCCCATTTGGAAATTCGACTGGACGAAATTCTGATAGTTCTCCTCGCCGACGAAATTGCCGCCGGGGAACAGACTGGAAGCCATCGGGCCGTGCTGCAGTTCGTCGCGGAGCTCGGCGTCGGTGACCCGTAAGCCCATGTGGTGCGCTTCCGCCATCATCGCTTTCTGCAGGATGAGCTGCTGCGCCGCCCGCTGCAGGAGGAAGGGCATGAACTGTTGCGGAAAGCCGCGCGGAAACTGCTGTTTGCCCATCTGGCGCGCCGTCTCCTGGACTTCGACGATGGTTACTTCCTGGTCGCCGACCTTGGCGATCACGTTGCCCCGGGCGCCACTGAAATCCACTCCGCCGCCGACGCCGGGAATCAGGTACACCGTCATGCCGATGATGATCAGGACAAGAATGCCCCCGAGCACGATCTTCTTCATCTTGCCGGGGGTCTGCAGAAATCGAATCATGTGTCTGGTTGCTCCATGAACGAGTGGGTATTACCGCATTATAAACGAGAGATACGGCGGGATTGGACCCGCAGGTTTCTGGTTTGCGATTTGAAGTTATAGGTCCGTTTCCACCACGTTACTGGTGGTGATCGTCATCCCGCGATTCCGTGTCACCTTACCGGCTCGTCCGCAGCCACTCAGCGATGGTAGTGGAAAGGTCTAAGAACGTAAGCTTGCTGTGCTCCAGGGCCAGCGCCGCACAGATATCCGGAAGATCCTCTTGGAATCGTCGGTATTGTTCGATGATCTCACCGCCGCCCGGCAGGCTTCTCCGTTTGGATGTTGCCTGCAACCAATCGCGCACCTCGCGGATCGCTTGTTCCGGATCTCCGGCGTGAGCGTGAATGTCCTGGCCGGAGATGTCGGAGATGAAGTTGCGGTAGCGGTACCGGTCACTGTCGAGAATCAAACACCGCTTCTTGCTTTGATACTTTAGGCCGAAACGCTTGCACCCCAGGAACAAGCCTAATTCCAGCGGCATATTGAACCTGGGCAGTCCTGTAGTCTTGTCCAGTGCCACCGCAGAGAGATCGTTGATACCGAACCTGCACCCTTCGATGATTCGCTCGATCTTGGAGAAACGGAACTCGGCGGCGTCGTCCTCCTCCAAGGCACACCGTGCCACGAAACCCAGAGCATAAACCGTGAATATGATCGCGTCGAAGATGGGCCGATAACTGGCGTCGAAAGGGCAATTGATGAAGACGTGATTACTTCGCACGCGAGTGGGCACGAGGCGGAAGCGGTTCTGACCGCAGACGTTCGAGCACGACCTTGCCGACTGCCTTCGCAATTCGCCCGGAGGGCAGACGACCATTCTTCGGCGGATCTTGGACTTTGGGCATCCCGTACATCCGAAGCTCCTGAATGCGCCCGCTACTTCCATGCACGACGACTTGAGCGCCCCGCGACTTCTTTTCCTCTCGGACAGCTAGCGCGCGCGCGCCTTCGATCGCTTCCCGCTTGGTCACAAAGATTTTTGCCCGCTTGCCACCCTTCTTGACGGCCCAGGCGCCTTCCGATGGGTATACATGGACTGTCTTCGTCGCCATAGTGCCTCCCCACAATTTTACCCGGTTACGGTTGCCCAGCCTAGTGGTGGTGGTGGCTGCGGACTACCTGCGCTCATGAGCCTCGTCGCGCTGGAATCGCCAGCCGCGGGAGTGGCCGCGGCCCGAGAGTCGCCTGAATTCCTCAATACTGCTTTCGGCATCGTCAGCGGCTAGATTTTGCAGGTAGTCTCGGATCGCCTGGTTCAGACTCTTGCCCAGGGCCTTCGCCCGTTTTCGCGCCCGCGCCACGAGCTGTTCGTCGATGGACAAAGTGATATTCATGCTTTCACAGTATATGTGCGCATGTATTTTGGGTTAATCAGCTCCGCCGGCATCCGCTCACAAAGGCGAGCACCAGCGCCGCGGCCGCAATCTTGCCCCAGGGCGTATGCTCCACCCGCGTATTTCTTCCGCGGCGATGCTGTGATGGTAGAGTCTTTCGCAGTCGTGCCCACGATGCTTGGAGCGTCCCACGCCTCCATGCAAAGCATCACCGGAGAACTGCTGGATGAAGGAGAAGAAGAAGCTGCGCTCGCTGGCCACCCGTTACCGGGTGGACGACGGCGAGCAGTTCCGATTGAAGGACTGGGATCCGGCTGAGACTGCCGGGCTTAGCAAGGAGTTCAAAGACGAATCCGAGGCCTTACTGCAGCGCTCCACCAGTCAGCTCGCGGAGTTGCAGGACAAGCTCTACGCGCAGGATCGCTGGGGACTGCTGCTGATCTTCCAGGCCATGGACGCCGCTGGCAAGGACGGCACCATCAAGCACGTGATGAGTGGAGTGAATCCGCAAGGCTGTCAGGTGTATTCCTTCAAGGCACCCTCCCCGGAAGAACTCGATCACGACTTCCTCTGGCGCACCTCGCGCGCTCTGCCCGAGCGCGGCCGGATTGGCATCTTCAACCGCTCCTACTATGAAGAGGTGCTGGTGGTGCGCGTGCATCCTGAATTTCTCGAAGCACAACATCTGCCGGAAGCGTGCGTCAGCAAAGACATCTGGAAAGAGCGATTCGAAGACATCGCATCGTTCGAACGCTACGCCACTCGCAATGGCATCGCCATTCGCAAGTTCTTTCTCAACGTGAGCAAACAGGAGCAGAAGCGCCGCTTCCTCTCTCGCCTGGATGAGCCGGAGAAAAACTGGAAGTTCTCTGCCGCTGACGTCGGCGAGCGCGCCCTCTGGAACCAATACCAGTCGGCTTACGAGGACATGATCCGCCACACCGCCAGCAAGCACGCGCCCTGGATCGTGGTTCCCGCGGACCACAAGTGGTTCACACGGCTGGTGGTCTCCTCCGTGGTGGTGCATGCGCTGGAAGAGATGCACCTGGCCTATCCCGCGCTAACCCCGGAGAAACGGCGCGCGCTTGCCGCCGCCCGCCGAAAGCTGGTGGGCGAGTCGAAGGCGAAATCCTGATTTTTCGCCTCGGCAGACTTCAGCCCTCCTGCCTTCCGTCCCGAGTAACCGGCTGCGACCCGTGACTCGGGACTCGCGACTCGCGACTACTCTTCGATTCCCGTGATCCTGATTCCCGCCGAGTGCACTTTGTGGCGGATGTTGAGCGTGATTAGTAGCGCCGTGATCTGCTCCACGATGCGCGAGTTCTCCAGCTTGCCGCCATCCAGCGGACGCACGCCGGGAATCTTGCGGGCCAGCTCATAGGCGACTTCCCTGGCCTTGGCATCGTCGGCGCACACGATGACGTCGCACTCCACCGGCAAAGCGGTTTCCAGCAGCGTCGCCGAAATGTTGTGAAATGCGCCCACCACCGATACGCCGTGCGGCGCCATCTCCGCCGCCGCCTGGGCCGCCGAGCCCTGCCAGACGCCGAGCACGCGCGAGCCTTTGTCGCCCACGCCGCTGGCCAGCGGGACCGTAGCGCACACCAGGACCGTTCCCGGCCGGAAATGATTGCGCAACTGCTTCAGCGTCTCGGCCTGCGCCTCGAACGGAACCGCCAGCACCACCACCTCGGCGGCGCGAACGGCGGCCGAGTTCTCCATTCCTTCCACCACCGCGCCGGCGACACGTCCGCGGATTTCATCGGCCGTCATGCGGGCGCGGTTCTCGTCGCGCGAGCCGATGATCACCCGCAGCCCGGCCCGCGCCCAGCGTGATGCCAGACCGCGTCCTTCCGGCCCGGTGCCGCCCACGATGGCGACCGTGGTGATCATGAAGCTCGCGTCAATCCGGCAGCCTCGGTTTCGAAGTACTTGAGCTTCGTGTAAGTGGTGTTGCGCTCCGCCGGAATGCGGCCCGACTCGCGAATCCTCGCGTGGAACTCCTCCGGACTGAGGTACTCGCCCGAGGTGGCGCCCGCCAGCCGCGAGATGTTTTCATCCATCAGCGTCCCGCCGTAGTCGTTGGCCCCGGCGCGCAGGCAAAGTTGCGCGGTTTCGCGGCTCAGCTTCACCCAGGACACCTGCACGTTGGCGATCGCGCCGGCCAACATGACCCGCGCCAAGGCGTGGATCTTCAGGTGTTCCGCAAGCGTCGGACCCGCGCGCGCCATTCCCTCCTGGAACAGGAGCGTGTTCTGGTGGACAAATCCCAGCGGCACGAACTCGGTGAAGCCTCCGGTTTCGGCCTGGATTTCGCGCAGCAGCAGCAGCTGGTTGACCCAATGCTCGGTGGTTTCGACGTGGCCGTACATCAGGGTTGACGTGGTGCGAATGCCGCACTTATGCGCGGTGGTGATGATCTCGCGCCAGCGCGCGGTGGAGAGCTTGTTGCGCGAGATGAGCGCGCGCACGTCGTCGTCGAGGATTTCCGCCGCCGTGCCGGGCAGCGTGTCCAGCCCGTTGTCGCGCAGCATGGCGAGGTAGTCGCGCGTGCTCATGCCGGTGAGTTCGACGCCGTAAGCCACCTCCATCGGCGAAAAGGCGTGGGTGTGCATGTCGGGCACGGCCTGCTTCACCGCGCGCAAGATGTCGCGGTAGTAGTAGGGGGGCAGGCCGCGCGGCAGACCTCCCTGGATGCAGACCTCGGTGGCGCCGCGGGCGCGGGCTTCGCGCGTGCGGCGAGCGACGTCTTCCAGGGTCAAAAAATATGCGTCGTCCTCGCGTGGGCCGCGGCTGAAGGCGCAGAATTTGCAGCCGACAAAGCACACGTTGGTGAAATTGATGTTGCGATTGACGACGTAGGTGACCACGTCGCCGACGATGGCGCGCCGCAGTTCATCGGAAGCGACAATCAGAGCGCGTAGGTCATCGCCCTCGCAGGACGCGAGTTGGAGACATTGCGCGCGCGTGAGATGGCCGCCATCATGGGTTTCGAGCACGGCTTCCAGGGCGGCGCGGATTGCGGACGAGGCTTGGGGAGCAATGTCTGCCCAACCAATCGTTCCGAGTTGATAGAAGTCTGCTGCTGCCACGGGCGAACCTCAGCGGCTGAAGCTGGCTCTCATGTTACCGAAACAAATCCCGTTTTGCGGGACGGATCAGGTCGCGGCCGCGGCCGCGCCCGGGCTCAAACTCGAACCCGCGAATGATACACGCCGGCAGGCGCGAGAGTTTGCCGCATGCCAGGCCCGCCAATCCGGCCAACTCGTCGGCCACCGCCTCCCAGCTCACGCGCAGCGGATATCCATAGGGATCGCGCTGCGAGCGGTAGTCGCGGAACGCCTTCATGCCGGCGAGTCCGATGGCGGTTTCCGCCAGCCCTTCGCGCCACGGCCGCCCGAAGGTATCGGTAATGATAACCGGAACGGCGAAGCCCAGGCGGCGCCGCAGTGCGCCATGGATGCGCTGCGCCGACTGGTCCGGATCAAGCGGCAGCAGCGCCGCGGTGCGACCGCCATCGACGTTAGAGAGGTCCACGCCGCTGTTAGCGCAGACGAATCCATGCCGGGTTTCCGTGATCAGCACGTTGCGGCTCTTGCGCACCACGCGCTTGGCCTCGGCCAGCCCGAGCTCGACCACGCGCGCGTCGAGCTTGTGCTGCCGTGCCCGGCGACGCGCTTCCGCCCGCGGCCGAACCGTGTCCAGCGCAACCAGCCGGCCCTCCGCCTTGGAAACGATCTTGTGAGTGATAACAACGATGTCGCCGCGCTCAAACTGCAGTTTGGCGTGCTTCATCGCCGCCAGCATCATCTCCGGAATCGAGTCGCCCGGCTTGGCCTCACCGATTCCCGGAATCGGGATGGCGGAAATCAACGACATAGGTGAGGGATAAATGTATCAGGAGGGATATGGCTGCGGCGTGAACCGCGAAGGCGAGCAGCTATTGGTCGGCGCCATCAGGCGAGATGGTTGAATCCAGGCCGCAGCAGGCGCAGCGCCGCTGCTCCAACCGGTCAGCCACCCAGGTACCGAGGCACAGCGTCATGAAGGAAAGCAGCACGACTGCCAGAAACGAGATCATTGCGCCCTCCGGCGGAAACTGCTGCAACGGTCGCAACCATATCGCGCCGACAGCAGCCACGACAGATGACGCGCGTAACCACGAGTAACGTAGGTAACCTGAGATTTAGCGCTGGTCCGAGCCCACGGCCCGGTGCTTCTCCTTTCAAGCGCTGGCACGGCCTCGCCAGCGCTCCGGCAGGTTCCAGTCGCACAGCAGTTTCTGAGTCCGGGTGCGCATGGGGAAACCGAGCAGTTGCGCCAGGTCGGCGGGACGGTCGATATCGAGAGCGATTCCCGGCAGGTTGGCGTTATCGAGCGCAACGCATGTCTGGCCCGTGGCGCGCGCCGAGGCGTGGTGTGGCAGGAAGCTGTCGTTACCGAAACGCAGCGGAAAGAGCGCGCATGGCCGGCGCAGGACGGCATTGGTTCCCCGCCCGTCGGCTGCCGGCACCAGCACCGAACCCTGGGGCGGCATGGCGGCCAACACCGCTTCCACCTCCGAGGCGCACAGCAGCGGGATGTCGCCGGGCAACACCATGGTGAAATCGGCGCCGAGTTTTTCCGCCTCAGCGGTGGCCATGGAGATGGCCTCGCTCTCGCCCAGATTTTCGCGGTCTTCGATGACCTGGAATGCGTAGTGGCGCGCCAGGCCCACGGCGAAGACATCCTTGGTGACCAGCGCGATCGGCGGGCGCGGCTTCACTTCTGCCAGAGCCGCGCAGACGTCCTTCAGCATGGTGCGCGCCAGCGTGGTGCGCTGCTCCTGGGTCAGCACCGACGCCAGCCGCTGCTTGGCCGTGGACATTTCTTTGACTGGAACCAGGATCATCGCGCCCGACCTGCCGTCCGCATCTGTACCACGGCCGCGATGGCCACGCGGGCCAAGTCTTCCTTCGCCTGCTCGGAAATCATGATGGTGTTCGTCAGCGCGACGCGAATTCCGTGGTCTTCCACCTGCGGGACATCGGCGGCGTCGCAGTCATCGGCGATCAGCACATCGAGGAAGTCTTCGTACGCCCGGGCGACACCCGCAATCGAAACCGGTAGATTCCGCATCTTCATCAACTCGCCCGCTGGACCGGAGACCGCGCCGCCCCCGACAATGGGACTGACCGCGGCGATCGGAGCTTTGGTTTCGCGCAACGCTTCGCGGATTCCGGGCACGCTGAGGATGGGCCCAATGCTGGTGATCGGATTGCTGGGTGCGATCAGCACAGCTTCCGAATCGCGGATCGCTTGCAACACACCAGGCGCGGGTTTTGCCTGCTGTGCACCGGCAAAATGCACCGCAGTCACCGGCACGCCATAGCGCTCGCGGACGAAATATTCCTGGAAGCTCATCCCGCCGCCGGGCGTCGCGATGCGCGTTTCGACGTGATCGTCCGTCATCGGCAGAATGCGTGTGCGCACGCCCATGGCCGCGGCAATCGTGGCAGTGGTTTCGGCGAGTGTGTACGTCTTCAGCAGTTCCGTGCGACGCAGGTGAGTGGCAAGGTCGCGGTCGCCGAGTTGGAACCACGCCGGCGCGCCCAGTTGCCGCATGCGCTCCAAGCAGGTGAAGGTGTCGCCTTCAAAGCCCCAACCGCGCTCGCGGCTCAACACGCCCGCCAGCGCGTAGAGAATGGAATCGAGGTCGGGCGAGACGTGCAGCCCCCACCAGTTGAGGTCATCACCGGTATTCACGATGGTGGTGATTTCTTCCGCAGGCACCACGCGCACGAGTCCCTGCACGAATTTCGCGCCGCCGGTTCCGCCGGTGAGAACGGTGATCATGGTTTCAGTTTCAGTTTCAGTTTTGGGCGCGTCGCGCTCGGTCACGGCTGAAGCCGTGACCGAGCCCGGGCTTCCACCAGGGGCTAAAGCCCCAATTCAATTTGTTTCCGTGCGGCACGACTGAAGTCGTGCCCTGACACGTGCCGCGGGGAAGTGCGCCCGCGCCACAAGGATTCGCGCCCAACTTCAAGTGCGCCCCGGCGAGGCGCCGGGGCCTGCGTTCAAAGTTTACGCAGTCGCGAGGCGCGCGGCCATTAAAGGAGAGATTGCGTATCCTTCGGCGTCCGCGGCGGCCCGCGTTTTCTCCGCGGCCAGACCTCCAGACGCGAAAACATTCGGCAAAAACTCCGGATAGGCCGGCAGACGCTGACGCAGTGTGAATCCGGCGGCGCGTGTGCGCTCCTCCAGTTCGCGCAAATGGGGCCAGGGCCGCTCCGGGTTGATGAAGTCCGGCGTCAACGGCGAGATCCCGCCCCAGTCGTTAATGCCGGCCGAGAGCAACTGCTCGTAATTCGGCGCGGACAAATTCGGCGGCGCCTGCAAATTCATGTGGCGCAGGATGAGCCGAGCCACGGCGACCGTGCGCAGCATCTCGCCCATAGTAGGTTCGTCCCGGCGCGACATGGGGATTTCCGGCTTGACGCGGAAATTCTGCACGATCACCTCCTGGATGTGGCCGTAACGCCGGTGCAGATCGGCAATGGCGAACAGCGAGTCCACGCGATCGCGGCGCGTTTCGCCAATGCCGACCAGGATCCCGGTGGTAAACGGAATTCCCTGCCGTCCCGCCGCCTCGATCACTCCGAGCCGCAAGGCGGGAACTTTGTCGGGCGCGTCGCGATGCGCCGCCTGCCGCATCAGCTTGTCGCTGGTGGATTCCAGCATCAGGCCAACGCTTGGTGACACCGCGCGCAGCCGCCGCAGCCACTGGGCGCTCATCAGTCCTGGGTTCGCATGCGGGATTAAACCGGTCTGGCGCAGCACCAGTTCGCACATTGCTTCCAGATAGTGCAACGTGGATTTGTATCCCAGGCGGCGCAAGGTGGCGCGCATCTCTGGGAAGATGAGTTCCGGCTTGTCGCCCAGGCTGAACAACGCTTCGCGGCAGCCGAGGCGCTCGCCTTCGCGCGCCACGCGCAGCACTTCTTCCGGCGTCATGGTATGAGCGCCGGGCTGGCCTTGATCGCGGCGAAAGATGCAGTAACCGCAGTAGTCGCGGCAAAGATTGGTGAGCGGCAGGAAAACTTTGCGCGAGTAGGTGATGACGCCGGGCTTGAATTGTTCTTTTAGATGGACCGCGGTGGCGAGAAGTTCGGGCAGTCCCCGATCGGAGCAGGCGATCAAGCGGCGAGCCATCGCGGGGGTGACCGGCATACCGTGCCGTATCTCGTTGAGACATGTGCCATCCCCGGCACTGACGTGCCGGGCTGGATTCTGGCGTCCCTGCGGGACTCGGGGCGCCGCGAAAGGTGAAGCCTGACGAGAGGCATTCGGAACGCGGGTCGGAGACCCGCGCCACACATTCCTCTCATATTCGCGCACACGGGCGCGATAGGCCGCCGAGCTGTCCAGGTCGCGCCAGATCGACGCCGTCGCAACATTGACGAAGGTTGCGCGCTTTGGATCGCGGTAGACGATCTCGCGCGCCGTCTCCACTTGTTCGAATTCCGGTCGCAACTCCGCGGCGAAGATCACCGGATGCCCGCCGCGCTTTTTAAATCGCGGAACTGCGATGCTTTGCTTTCTGGTACGCGCGCGAAATCCTGCGACCAGCTTGGCGATCACCTGGCGCGTGAGCAGCGGATAGTCTACCGGGTAGAGCATGAAATCGGCATCGGGCGCCATTTCCGCCAGCGCTGCCCGCAACGACGACATCTGACCGGCGCGCCAGTTGTCGTTCATCACCACGCGCGCGGATTTCGGCACGAAGGGGCGCACGCGCTCGGCCTCGCTGCCCAGGACCACGAGCGGCGTATCCAATCCAGCGCAGTTCTCGACTGCAATTTGCAGCGCAGTGCGGTCGCCGAACTTCGCCAGCGCCTTGGGGAACCTCAGTGTGGAAGCGCCCGCGGCGAGGATGATTGGAACGATTTTGCCGTCCCCACGCATGCTCGCTGAGCTTACATCAAACGCCGGGTGTGGCGCAGGCGAGGGCGAGAATGGGGCTGGTTCGCGCTGAGGGCGGTCCGCCGGAATCCGCACCACCCCGTTGCGGCAGCCGAGGGTGGCTGCCGCAGGCATGAGGTCAGCTTAACGGAAAACCCCGGCCTAGCCAAAACCGGGCTAGACCGGGGCACCCGCAGATCGGGTTACAATCGAGGTCGATGGATATCTACCAGGAGATCGTCGGTCTGCGGCAGGCGGGACGGCGCGGCGCGCTGGCCACCATCACCAACGTGCGCGGCTCGATTCCGTCGTTCCAGACTTCGAAGATGCTGGTGCGTGACGATGGCTCGATCGTGGGCACCATCGGAGGCGGCTGTGTCGAAGCCGAAGTCTGGCAGGCGGCGCGCGAGGTGATGGAAGAAGAGAAACCTCGCACGCTGACTTTCAATCTGAATCAGAATCCGAAGTACGATACCGGCTTGGTCTGCGGCGGGACCCTGGAGGTGTTCATCGAACCGGTGCTGCCCATTCCCGTGCTCTATCTGTTCGGCGCCGGACACGTGGCGTTCAATACGTATAAGGTGGCGCGCGGCGCGGGCTTCGACGTGGTCATCATCGACGACCGCGAGAGCTACGCCAACCGCGAGCGCTTCCCCGATGCGCGCGACGTGCTGGCCGACGATTTCGACCAGGCGTGCGCACGCCTGGCGCCGAGCGAGAATTCCTACATCGTGATCGTCACCCGCGGGCATCGTGACGACATGCGCGTGCTGCGCTGGGCGGTCAACACGCCGGCGCGTTATATCGGCATGATCGGCTCGCGGCGCAAGACTATCGCGATTTACAAAGAGTTGGAAACCCAGGGCATGGATTCCGCGCGGTTCGAGCGCGTCAATGCCCCGGTCGGACTGGAGATCGGCGCCGTAACGCCGGAAGAGATCGCCGTGGCGATCGTGGCTGAACTGATCGCCTTCCGCCGCAATTGCGAGACGGCCGTCGCCCGCAAGAAGCTGGAGCGCTCACAGCATCCCGAAACGACGGAGCAGAAAAGCTGATCGCCCGCACGGTATAATTGTTGAAGCGCGCCCGTAGCTCAGCTGGATAGAGCGATTGCCTCCGGAGCAATAGGTCGGGAGTTCGAATCTCTCCGGGCGCGCCAGATACCCTCTTCCGTTTCTTTCATTTCCACTTCCTTCCGCTCGTTCTGTTCGGCCAATTCCCGGCGGTCTGGGTGCCTGCTTGGGAACGAGGCCCAATATGGTTGCACGGTTTTTCATTGGGCGCGGTTAATCGACCACCTTTCATCGAATGCGTGGTAGTCCTGATTGCCGATGGCAATCCCGGGATGCGGCCTGGCGAGACTGCTTGGGACTGCGGCAGCGTGAGCCGTTCCGAATTTTCGAATGGCGAGTTCCTGCCGCGAACGAGTCAGCGGGACAGCCGAACAGCTCGTGCCACTGCCATCATCGGTCTTGCGGCCAAGGGCCCAAGGCCGGCGATCCATTCGATGGAGCTGTTATGAATTTGGCTGTGACCGGATGCGACCTGGAGCGGCAGGCGTCCGACAAGGTCGAGTGGTACATAATCGAGAGTTCCCGCTCGGGCGTATCTCTTCTTGCGTACCGCGCAACCCAGTTTGGCCCGTTCACTACTGAGGATGAGTGTCGTGCTTTTCTCGACAGCACGAAACAGATGCGCAGCTTCAGTAGCTCCATTTTCGAGATCCACAAAAGACGGGAGCGTCGAGACAAGCGACTCAAAGTTGAATACCCTGTGTGCCTATGCCAATCGGGTACTGACCACACTTTGCAGCTTGCCCGTACTATCGATGTGTCATTCTCCGGTGCACGTCTTGGC
>Ga0326726_10000947_pt1 | contig 26912 bp, 22 predicted proteins | sample MHFenrmetagenome_2_FD_207603 | JGI IMG/M metagenome (GOLD analysis project Ga0326726, IMG submission 207603) | Lab enriched peat soil microbial communities from Michigan Hollow, Ithaca, NY, United States - MHF15MN | ecosystem: Environmental > Terrestrial > Soil > Wetlands > Peat | place: USA... | reverse complement strand
CCACCACGCGCCGGAGCGCGTGGCCAAATGGAGTGTCGGTGGTGATGTGATGATACTGGATACCGCTGGTGCGACAGGCGCGCCGCCAGGCGGTCACCACACCCTGCACCGTCTGGCGGTAGGCCTCGGCCCAGTCCTTCGGCCGGAGCGTGACGCCTGCCCGGGTCTCCGGATCCTCGAAGCGCGCCTCGGCCGGGCCACCCAGCTCCAGCTCGGCCGGATCCATCACGTGCAGCACCAGCACCTGGTGCCCGCGGTGTCGCAGGAACTTGAGCGCCCGCAGCGCCAGCTCCCGCTCCAGCAGCAGGTCGGAGATGAACACCACCAGGCCGCGCCGCCGGAGCAGATCCACCACCCGCCGGAGCGCCGGTTCGGCTGCGGTCCCCAGTCCGGGCGTGAGCCCGCCGAGGATGCCCAGCAGCTGGTACCAGTGGGAGGTGCGCGCCCGCGCCGGGACCACGGCGCGGACCGCTTCGTCGAACGCGATCAGCCCCGTGGCATCGCGCTGGCGGAGCAGCAACAGCGCCAGCGCCGCGGTGAGCCGCTGGACATACTCGAGCTTGGAGAGCACCAGCTCAGGGTTGCCGCTCCACGCCATCGACCGGCTGATGTCCGTCACCAGCATGGCCCGCAGGTTGGTCTCCTCCTCATACTGCTTGACGTACAACCGGTCCTTCCGCCCCAGGAGCTTCCAGTCCACGTAGCGCAGCTCGTCTCCCGGCTGGTACATTCGGTGCTCGGCGAACTCGACCGAGAACCCCCGCCGCGGTGAGCGGTGGAGTCCGCTGAGGAATCCTTCAACCACGCCTTCAGTCAAGAGCTCGAGCCCGGCGAGCCGCGCTGCTTCGCGCGGGTCAAGCAGATCGAGTCGCGGGCGGGCTGGTTTCGCGGGGGCCGACATGGGGGCCGCAACGTATCGGGTCCGTGCCGGTGAAGTCAACGCGAGACCCTCCTGTCCCACCGACCGGACAGGCTCCCGCCGTCCCGCCGTCCGGCCCGCCCGTCTAACCGATTATCTCCCATACACTTATTCTAGTGGGCCCAAGTGGCATACCCCCTGCTCTTCCTCCAGGTGTCCACTCCGCTGTCCTGGAGGTCTATATGTCCGCTGCCTTGAGTATTGCCCTGGCCGCCCTCACGGCCACTGCCCTGCCTGCCAGGACTCCAGTCCCGGTCGAACCCACCGATGTCATCGCCCGTTGGGTACGGGCTACGGGCGAAGACCGGCCGCGGATCAGCGTGTGGCTCAATCAGGATGATCCCTACCAGCGAAGCGATCAGGCGCGGGTGTATTTCAAGTCCGATCGCGATGCCTACGTGACCGTCATCCGGATTGATACAGACGGACGCATGCGGGTGCTGTTTCCGATCGATCCCTGGGAAGACAACTTCGCCCGCGGAGACCGCACCTTCGAGGTGCTGGGGCGCGACCGGGACGAGGCCTTTCGAGTGGATGACTATCCGGGCGTAGGCTACATCTTCGCCATCGCCTCCAGCGATCCGTTCAACTACGATGATATCGTCCGCGGCGACCACTGGGACTACCGGGCGGTTTCCGACGGCCGGGTGCGGGGCGACCCGTACGTTGCGGTCTCCGACCTGGCCGACCAGATCGCCCGCGAGGGCGACTATGACTACGACGTCGCCAGCTACGACGTCGAGCGGCATTACGACTATCCCCGCTTCGTCTGCTACGACTGCCACACCTACGCCAGCTGGCACTACTGGGATCCGTACAGCTCGTACTGCTCCCGCTTCCGGATCGTGATCTACGACGACTGGTTCTACTACCCCTATCGCCGGTATCGCGGTGGCGTGGTAATCGGGCGTCCCTATCGGCCGGGCCCGCGGTACGTCTTCAAGGACACCGACGGGCGGAACAACTACATCACTCGCGTGGCGGAGCGGCCTCGCGGTGGTGACCAGGGCCAGGGCCCCAGGCGCATCGGCGAGCGTGACCGGACCAGTGCTGACATCGGCGGACGCGGTTCGATCCCGACCCCGGTGTCGCCCCGGCGTCGGACCGGCGACGACGGCAATCGCGGTTCGAATCCCGGCCGCTCGCCCTCGGACGACAACCGGCGCCGGCCCGACACCGGACGGCCCGAGGTGCAGCCCGGAGGCGAGCCCCGTCGCCGCACGGACGACGGCAGCAACAAGCCCGAGGTGCAGCCCGGAGGCGAGCCCCGTCGCCGCACGGACGACGGCAGCAACAAGCCTGAGGTGCAGCCCGGAGGCGAGCCCCGTCGCCGCACGGACGACGGCAGCAACAAGCCCGAGGTACGGCCGGACAACGAGCCCCGTCGCCGCACCGACGATGGCAGCCCCAGGCCTGACGTACGACCGGACAACGAGCCCCGTCGCCGCACCGACGACGGCAGCAACCGGCCGGAAGCGCGGCCCGATCGGAGCGCCCCGCGCTCGGGCAGTGATGAGAGCCCGCGGCGCCGCGGCATAGAGGAACGGCCCGACCAGAGTCCCCGGATCCGGCCGGATGATCGCGGGTCGCGCTCGACCGAGCGTTCGTGGCGACCCGAGCGTGCGCCGGATCGGCGCCCAGAGAGCCGTCAGCCACGGGCGGAGCCGGATCGCGGCTCCTCTCGCCCACCCCGCGCCGAGCCCAGGGCCGAGCCGCGGCAGGCCCCGCCGGAACGCCGCGCCGAGCCGAGTTCCAAGCCGCAGAGCGGTGGCGCGCCCGAGCTCCGGCGCCGCAAGCCCTGACGGCACCCGAAACCTTCGCAGCGCCCGTCCGTAGCTCCAGCGGCCGGGCGCTTATCTTTGGTGCCGCCGGCCCCGTTGCGCCTTCCTCATCCCGGACTCTCGATGCGCCGCCTGCTGCCGCCGCTGTCGCCGCCGTGTTCCAGGTCGATCCGCTGGTCCGTCGCGCTGCTCTCACTCACCGTGCTGCCGTCGCAACCGCTCGCCGGCCAGACCGCGGCACCGCTCCAGAGCGCCGCCGCGACCATCACACCCGCCGACATCAGGCAGCGGATCGGTATCATCGCGGATGATTCCATGCTGGGCCGGGATACCCCCAGCCCGGGCCTCGAGAAGACCGCCCAGTATGTGGCCGATCAGTTCAAGCACTTCGGGCTCAAGCCTGGCGGCGAGAACGGCGGCTGGTTCCAGCGATACACCATTTCCCGGAGGCGGATCGATGCGGCCGCCTCCCACGTGGGCTTCATGATTCACGGCAAGCAGGCCCGCGCCGATCTCACCCGCGACGCGCGTTACGCCTTCGGCCTGGTCCCTCCCGGAGAGGTGACGGCGCCGGCCGTCCTGGTGGGAGGCGCATTCACCCCTGACGACATCCGCCATCTGGACGTGCGTGGCAAGGCGGTGCTGCTGGTGATGGACTACAGTAAGCCGCTGCCTTCCACCGCCCTCGCGATGTTGCAGGGCCTTGCCGCGGGCGGCGCCGCTGGAATCGTGACCGTCTCCAACCGCGACTCCGCCACCTTTGCCCGGATGGTGGGGGCCACACCTCCGACGCGCACGGGAGTGGACGGGATCAATGACGGCATCCCCCCGGTGGTCGAGGTGCACCAGCGGGCGATCGGGGAGATCCTGACCGAAGCCGGGGTCCGGCCGGAGGAGATCCGGGCGGCGGGAACGCTGGTGAGCATGCCGTTGCCGGACCTCACGGTGGGTTTCGGCATCAAGGATGAAGTGCTGAGCTCGGCCACCGCGCCCAACACCGTGGGTATCCTCGAGGGGAGTGATCCGGCGCTCAAGAACGAGTACCTGGTCTTCTCGGCACACATGGATCACGTGGGTGTTGCCGGACCGAACGGCACCGGCGGGTGCACCGCGCGCGGGGCCGACAGCATCTGCAACGGGGCGGATGACGACGGCTCCGGCACCGTCGGCGTGATCGAGCTGGCGGAGGCCTTCACCCGGCAGGGCGCCCGGCCCAGGCGCTCGGTCATCTTCATGACCGTCAGCGGGGAGGAGAAGGGGCTCTACGGCAGCAGCTACTTCACCGAGCATCCCACCATCCCGCTCAGCCAGGTGGTGGCCGACCTCAACATCGACATGATCGGGCGCAACTGGCCCGACACCATCGTCGCCATCGGCAAGGAACACTCGGACCTGGGCCAGACGCTCAACCGGGTCGCCGGGCAGCACAAGAGCCTCAACATGGCGGCGATCGACGATCGCTGGCCGGAAGAGAATTTCTACTTCCGCTCGGATCACTACAACTTCGCCCGCAAGGGCGTGCCGATCCTGTTCTTCTTCAACGGCGTGCACCCCGATTACCACGAGGTGAGCGACTCACCGGACAAGATCAACGCCGAGAAGATGAGCCGGATCGTCAAGCTGCTGTTCTACCTGGGGCAGGAGGTGGCGAACAGTCCTACCCGGCCCAGATGGAACCCAAAGAGCTACGAGAAGATCGTGCAGAAGAAACCCGCGGCGTAGGCGGTCAGGCGGTCAGGCGGACCGGCGGACCCAAAGTGGCCCTCCACCGCCTCGGTCAAGCCTCACGATGCTCTCCGAGAGCTCGGTAGAGACCCCACACCGCCCGTGCCGCCCGTTCGCGCACCTTCTCGAGCGCCGCCGACTTGTCGCTCGGGAGATAGCTCAGGTCGCACGCCAGTCGCATGCAGTAGCCGACCTCCGCCAGAGAACCGTTCACGATATCCAGGTAGCGCCTGAACTCCTTTCTTCCACGCTTCGCCGAACCCTCGACGATATTCAGCGTTGCTGAAGTCACCGCGCGTCGCGCTTGGGCGGTAAGCCCGAATTGCTCGATCTTTGGCCAACACGCGGTGATGCGGTAGACTTCCAGCACCAGCCGGTGGCAAAGCTGCCAGGCATCGAAACGCTCATAGGGTTGCGGCATGGCCCCCAAGGTAGGGGACTACCGTCAACCGAGGCTCAACTCACCGACCGTCCGCCGGTCCGCCCGTCCGCCGGTCCGCCCAGACACCATGCCCGACCCTACCGCGAACTCCATCTCCGACTTCAATGCCTTCCGCACCCGGATGAACGACCTCGTCCTCAATGCCGGCAATCTCACCATCAATCGGTTCTTCGCCCTGGACCACCGCTGCTACGAGCCGGGGGCGCTGGGGACCAAGACCAAGGAGATGCTGGGGCTGGTGTCGAGTCTGGTGCTGCGCTGCGACGACTGCGTGACCTATCATGTGTTGCGCTGCCACGAGGAAGGGACGACCCGCGAGGAGTTCCTGGAGATCTTCTCGGTGGGACTGGTGGTGGGGGGCAGCATCGTGATTCCGCATCTCCGGCGCGCGATGGCCCGACTCGAGGAGCTCGAGGCTGCGGCGCGGGGATAGAAGTTCCGAGTTCCGAGTTCCGAGTTCCAGGTAGAGCGAATAGACGGCGCCTGCCGCTCGGCGCCGCTACTCGGCACTCGGCACTCGGAACTCGGATCTGACGTTGCCCAGCACGACGCCCCCGATGATCAATCCTCCGCCCAGCAGATGCGCCAGCGTCGGCCGCTCGCCAAGCACGGCCATCGCCACCAGGGTCGCGATCAGCGGCGTGATGCAGGTGAACAGCGCCGCCCGGGATGGGCCGAGGCGCTGGACCGCCCGGCTCCACATGATGTACGCCGCCACCAGCGAGAGCAGGGTAGAATAGGCCAGTCCGACCCAGGCGGTGGCGCCAACCGCCGACCAGCGTACCCCCAAAAGACTCGGCACCCCCAGCAGCACCAGCCCCGGTGTACCGGTGAGCATGGTGACCGCGGTGACCCGGAGGGCCGACAGTCGCCCTGCCAGACGCCTGAGCCCCAGCGTGTAGCCGGTCCAGCATGCCACCCCGCCCAGGATCAGCAGGTCGCCGACCCAGTCGCCCGCGGCGGGAGAAATGCCCCGCGCCGCGATCACCGTCACCACTCCCAGTGTCGCCAGCGCCAGCGCCCAGCGCTGCCGGCTGGCGATCCGCTCCAGGCCCAGCACTCCGGCGCTCACCGTCAGCACGGTGGGCATGGCGCTCAGGATGAGCGAAGTGTTCGTGGCCGTGGTCCGGGCGAGACCCAGGGTGAAGCACACCTGGTACACCGTATTGCCGATGATGCCGAGCAGCACCAGCCTGCCCCATAGCTCGCGCGGAGTGTCGCCCCCGGGCTCGAGCCGCTGCAGCAGGAGCCACAACATCGCCGACCCGATGGTGAACCGGATCGCGTTGAACGCCAGCGGCGGCAGATCGACGAAGGCCAGCTTGGTGAAGGTGAAGTTGCCGCCCCAGAACAGGACGACGAGCAGCATGCCGAGATGCGGCGACCGGAGGCGGGACATGGGCCGGTAAACTAACAGTTCCGAGTTCCGAGTAGGCGCGCACAGCCGTGCGCGCCTACCCGCGGAACGCGGAACGGGCACGCGGAACCGGGAACGGGGAACGCGGAACGGCTATATTCCGGCATGCGTCAATCACGGATCCGGAACTTCTGCATCGTCGCCCATATCGACCACGGCAAGAGCACCCTGGCCGACCGCCTGATCGAGGCGACCGGGGCGGTCGAGAAGCGGCTCATGCGGGAGCAGCTGCTCGACACCATGGACCTCGAGCGCGAGCGCGGCATCACCATCAAGCTCAACGCCGTCCGCATGTCGTACACCGCCCGGGACGGCCAGGAGTACGAGCTCAACCTGATCGACACGCCGGGACACGTGGACTTCACCTACGAGGTGTCCCGCTCCCTCGCCGCCTGTGAGGGGGCGATCCTGGTGGTGGACGCGTCGCAGGGGGTGCAGGCCCAGACCCTCTCCAATCTGTTTCTGGCGATGGACGCCGGGCTGGAGATCATCCCGGTGCTCAACAAGATCGACCTGCCGGGCGCGGAGCCGGAGCGCCGGGCGAAGGAGATCATGGACCTGATCGGGGCTCGCCGGGAGGAGATTCTGGCCGTCTCCGCCAAGGAAGGCACCGGGGTCCCGGAGCTGCTGGAAGCGGTGGTACAGCGGGTGCCGACCCCGAGAGGCAGACCCGACGCCCCGCTCCGGGCGCTGATCTTCGACTCGTACTTCGACCGGTACCGCGGCGCCATCCCCAGCGTGCGGGTGGTGGACGGCACTCTCCGGCAGGGCATGGAAGTCGCCTTCGGCGCCCACCCGGACGACGTGTACACCGTGGACGAGGTCGGCTACCTGCAGCTGGGCCAGCACCCCACCGCGTTCCTCGAAGCGGGCGAAGTGGGCTACGTCGTGGCCAATACCCGCAGCGTGGGAGACACCCGCGCCGGCGATACCATCCTCGATGCCCAGGACCGCGCGGCGGAGCTGCTCCCCGGCTACCGCGAGGTGAAGCCGATGGTCTTCGCCGGACTGTATCCGACCGATTCGGAGCAGTACGAGGCCCTGCGCGACGCGCTGGCCAAGCTCAAGCTCAACGACGCGAGCCTGCAGTACGAGCCGGAGACCAGCACCGCGCTCGGCTTCGGTTTCCGCTGCGGTTTCCTGGGACTGCTGCACATGGAGATCGTGGGTGAGCGGCTGGAGCGGGAATTCAACCTGGATCTGATCACCACGGTCCCGACGGTGGAGTATTTCGTGTACCTCACCGACGGCAGCATGATGCTGCTGGAGAACCCCACCAAGCTCCCCGATCCGGCCACCATCGCCCGGATCGAGGAGCCGTACGTGAAGGCGCGGCTGATGGCGCCGGCCGAGTACATCGGCGGCATCATGAAGCTGGGCACCGAACGGCGCGGGGTGTACCACGGGATGAAGTACCTCGACACCAGCCGGGTGGAGTTCGATTTCGACTTCCCGCTGGGCGAGATCGTGCTCGACTTCTACGACAAGCTCAAGGGCATCTCCCGCGGGTACGCCGCCATGGACTACGAGCTGGCGGGCTACCGCGAATCCGATCTGGTCCGGCTCGACATGCTGATCAACGGCGAAACGGTGGATGCCTTCAGCGTCATCATCCACCGCGACAAGTCGTACGAGTACGGCCGGAAGATCGCCGAGAAGCTGAAGGAGCTGATTCCCCGGCAGCTGTTCGTGGTCGCCATCCAGGCGGCGATCGGCAACAAGATCATCGCCCGCGAGACCATCTCCGCCCTCAGGAAAGACGTGCTGGCCAAGTGCTACGGCGGCGACATCACCCGCAAGCGCAAGCTGCTGGAGAAGCAGAAGGAAGGAAAGAAGAAGATGAAGCAGCTCGGCCAGGTGGAGATTCCGCAGGAGGCCTTCCTCGCGGTACTGCAGGTAGAGTAGTTCCGCGTTCCGCGTTCCGAGTTCCGCGTTTCTTCAGGGAGAGCCGGTCAATCCTCGCTGAGTCTGTGACCGCCACCGAGCCACACGGAACGCGGAACGCGGAACGCGGAACGCTTGTAGTCCAGACCGCCTACCTCGGCGACCAGGTTCTCACCCTTCCGCTGCTGCAGCGACTCGCGGCCCGGTTCGGCCCGGTGGATGTGGTCACCACCCCGGTCGCGGCGCCGCTCCTCGCTGGCGAGCCGGCCGTGCACCGGGTGATTCCCTACGACAAGCGCGGCACCGATCGCGGCGTCACCGGCCTCCTTCGTCTGGCGGCCCGGCTCCGGGCCGAGGGCTATGCCCGCGCCTTTCTGCCGCACCGCTCGCTCCGCACCGCCCTGCTCGCCCGCCTGGCCGGAATCCCCGAGCGGACTGGATTCGCGGGTGGCTGGGCCGGACGGTGGCACACCGCTCGGGTGGAGCGCCCCGCCTCTGGCCATGAGTCGTCCCGGCTGGCGGCGCTCGCGGGCCTGGCCTCCCCGCCCGCCGCTCCCTGGCTCACGCTCACCCGGGAAAGCCGCCGGACGGCGCAGGCCTGGCTCGATGCCCACGGCATCGGCCCGGAGTTCATCGTCCTCGCACCCGGTGCGCGGTGGGCAACCAAGCGCTGGCCCTCCTTCCCGGAGCTCGCCCCGACCCTCGCCCAGCCCGTCGTCGTGATCGGCGGCCCCGAGGACCGGGAGGCGGGGGCCAGAGTGGTGCGCGCCGCGCCAGACCGGAGCTGGAACGCCGCCGGCGATCTCACCCTCCCCGAATCGGCCGCGGTCATCGACCGCGCGGCGCTGGTCGTCACCAACGACTCGGTAGCCCTGCACCTCGCCGTCTCCCTGGCGCGACCGGTCGTGGCGGTGGTCGGTCCCACCGGCCCCGCCCCGGGCTTCGAGCCAATGTCCGCGAGCGACCTGGTGGTCGCCCACCCCGGCCTTCCCTGCCGTCCCTGCTCGCTCCACGGCCACGACCGTTGCCCGCTGGGACACCACCGCTGCATGCTCGAGCTCGGAGTCGACCGAGTCGCGGCCGCGGTGGCGGCCCGCCTGGCCCTGATCGCGGGCAGCCAGACGCGCAACGCGGAACGCGGAACGCGGAACCTGCAGTAGTCGGAATCGACCTGCCTTTCTATCATTCATCCGGTTCCCTGTTCCCTGCCCCCCCGTTCCCTGATCCATGCGCTTCATCGTCGGCATCGACCTCGGTGGCACCAACATCGTGTCAGGCTGCGTGGCCGAGGATGGCTCGGCCCTGCACGGAGTGCGGAGCGTGGCCACGGGGGCGGAAGAGGGTTCGGATGCCGTGGTCCGCCGGATCATCGCCGCGGCAAAGGAAAGCATGGCGGAAACGCTCCGGGCGGTGCCCGGCGCGGAGCTGGTGGGAATCGGGGTCGGAGCGCCAGGGCCGCTCGACACTCGATCGGGCATCGTGCTGCTCACGCCCAACCTGGGCTGGGTCAACATGCCGCTCCGGGCCCGGCTGCACGAGGGACTGGGCCTCAATACCGCGCTCGACAACGACGCCAATTGCGCCATCCTGGGCGAGTGGTGGCGGGGCGCCGCGCGCAACACCCGCAATGCCATCGGTCTCACCATCGGGACCGGGATCGGCGGGGGCATCATCATCGACGGGCGGCTCTATCACGGCTCCTCCGACATTGCCGGCGAGTTCGGGCACATGACGATCGACGCCAACGGCAGGCGCTGCAAATGCGGCAACTACGGCTGCATCGAGGCCTATGCCTCGGGGCCCAACATCGCGCTGCGCGCGGTGGAGGCGCTGGAGAGCGGGGCGGAGTCGTCCTTGCCGTCCTATGTCGGAGGCGATCTGCGCCTGATTACGGCGCAGACGGTCTACCAGGCCGCTCACGCCGGCGACGAGCTGGCCCTCGAAGTGGTGCGCGATACCGCCAAGTTCCTCGGCGCCGCCGTCGCCTCCCTGATCAACATCTTCAACCCCGAGGCGGTCGTCATCGTCGGCGGCGTTACCCTTGCCGGGGACAGTCTGTTCGAGCCGCTCTCGCGGGAAGTCTCCCGCCGCGCCTTCAAGCCCGCCGTGGCGGTCTGCCGCATCGTCCCCGGCACATTGACCGGGGTCGCGGGGGTGTACGGCGCGGCGCGGGCGTATCTGGAACAGGTTGAGGCGGGGATTGTATGAGTTCCGGGTTCCGCGTTCCACGTTCCGCGTTGGGCTGCCCAGCGTTTAAGGCTTGTGTGCTCTGCGTCGCTATCCCTGGGGAACGTGGAACGCGGAACGCGGAACACGGAACGATCTTCGATGCCTAAGCTCGGTATCGTCGGAAGTCTGGTCTGGGACGTCATTCATGGCCGCGATCCGGCGGCCCCGCCGGTCGAGGAGTGGGGCGGGATCGCCTATGGGCTGGGCGGACTGGAGGCGGCGCTGGCTCCCGCGTGGCAGCTCGTGCCTCTGATCAAGGTCGGCAGCGATCTCCGGGAGGAGGCTGCCGCCCTGCTCAAGTCTCTCACGCACCTGGTGCCGGGCGGACGTTGCGTCGAGGTGCCGGTCGCCAATAACCGGGTGACCCTGCGCTACCAGTCGGCGGAACGGCGTTGCGAACGCATGTCGGGCGGTGTGCCGGGCTGGACCTGGGCCGAGCTCGGACCGATGGTGCGCGATCTCGACGCCCTCTACCTGAACTTCATCTCCGGCTTCGAGCTCGAGCTGGGCACCGCGCAGGCACTGCGGCAGGCGTTCCGCGGTCCCATCTATGCCGATCTGCACAGCCTGTTCCTCGGCATGCCCCAGGACGGGGTCCGCGTGCTGCGGCCACTCGCCGAGCCCACCGCCTGGCTCAGCTGCTTCGACGTGGTGCAGATGAATGAGGACGAGATGGCCCAGTTCGCTGCCGACCCACTGGCGATGGCCGCGATGGCGATGGCCGCGGGCGTGAAATTGCTCGTCGTGACTCTGGGACCGCGCGGCGTCGTCTATTTCGCGGCCCCCGGGTTTGATGGCTGGGCGGGATGGCGGGACGGCGGAATGGCGGGATCTGAAAGCAGTGGCTTCCCGCCTTCCCGCCTTCCCGCCTTCCCGCCCAGCGGGGGCCCGATTCGCACCGCGCTCCTCCCCGCCCCAGCCGTGGAGGCCATCGACCCGACCGGGTGTGGCGACGTGTTTGGCGCCGCGCTCTGTGCCCGGCTGGTTGCCGGCGACCCGGTCGAGACCGCCCTCAATGCCGCGCAGAGCCTCGCGGCGCGGAACGCCACGCTCCGCGGTGCGACGACGCTGGGCCGGCTGCTCAGGGGCGAGCTCGCCACCGCGGGGGCACCGGCGTGAGCCGGGTGGTCGAGGTCCCCGCATCGTTCGACGACCGGAGCTTCGAGCAGTTTGCCGCCTCGTTTTCGGCCGGACCCATCGCCGACCGGATGGTGTTCGACGCCCGCCCCGCCCAGTGGGCCTCACCCTTCGGCCTCGTGGGCATGCTCACCGCGGGTCAGGCCATCCGGGAGGCCGGTGGTCCCCGGCCGGACTTCACCGTCCCGGCGGCCGACGAGGTCCGGCGTTATTGGGCCCGGACCGGGTTCTTTCAGCATGCCGCCGAACTGTTCGACCTGCACGGCAAGGTGCCCCGGTTGAAGCCGGACGAGCAGTCGGATGTGCTGCTGGACGTGACGCCGGTGCGCGCCTCCGAGGACGTGCACGCAGTGGTCGGGAAGATTCAGGCCGGCGCGGCCCGGATCCTGACCCACGAGCTGGGGATCGACGCAAAAGCGACCATGGGATTCGCCATGGCACTTTCGGAGGCGTGTCAGAATATTGTGGAGCACGCCGGAACCGGCGGGTGGGTGGCGGTGCACGCGTATACCTTTCGCCGCCGGCTCGGCCGCCGGGTGGTTGTGATCGCGGTCAGCGACGCGGGCGTCGGGTTCCGCCGCTCGCTGGAGGTCACCCAGGCGCGCCGCTTCGGTGACCGGTGGGGTGACGGCGCCGCGCTGGAGGCGGCGGTCATCCAGAACGTGAGCCGCTTCCGCGACCCGGGCCGCGGCCAGGGTATCGCCGGCATCAAGCGCTACCTGGGCCGGTGGAACGGCAAGCTCTCGATCCGCAGCGGCACCGCCCGAATCGCCATCGTACCCGAATGGGACGACGACGTCCCGATGACCGAGCATCTCGCCGCGTTCCCCGGCGCCCAGCTCCAGATCGTAATCCCAGCTCAGGAAAGCGCCGGCGGATGATACAGACTATTCGGGTCGACCAGCTGCTCCGCGAGGCAGTGCAGGGTCCCTACTGCGACCTGGTCACCCGCTCTACCGGGCGCGCGGTCCGCACCAGCATCCAGCAGCGGCTCAGCTCCCGGCCCGGCTCGCTGGCCCTGATCGACTTCTCCGAAGTCGGGCTGGTCGATTTCAGCTGTGCCGACGAGGTCGTCGCCAAGCTGCTGCTCGACCCGCTCACCGAGACCATCATCGTGCTGCAGGGCCTGCGTGAGGAGCAGCTCGAGGCGATCGAGCACGTGCTGGAGCACCACGACCTCGCGGCGCTGGTGCAGGACACGGCTGGCGGCGTGGCCCGCATGGTGGGCAGGGTGAGTCCCGACCTGCGCACTGCCTTCTTCACCCTGCAGCGCACCGGTCCCGCCACGGTGCAGGCCCTGGCCGAGCAGATCGGGTGGGCCGCGGAACGGGCCGAAGCGGCACTGCTCGCGCTGGTGCGCCTCCGGCTTGCCCGGACCGGCAGCGAAGGATTCGTGGTCCCGCTCGCCCCGGAGCCCCTCTCCCCCTGACGGTCGCCTGATGAAGCGGAAGCTCGGCCTCTCCACCGTCGCCATACACGGCGCGCCTGCGCGCCAGGGCGACTGGTCCCCCGTCATCGCCCCGGTCTACCAGAGCAGCACCTTCACCAACCCCGTCGGCTCCGGCGAGGAGGTGATGTACTCCCGCTACGGCAACAATCCCAACCAGGTGTCCCTCGGCGCCAAGTACGCGCTGCTGGAGGGCTCGGAGGCGGCGATCTTCGTCGCCAGCGGAATGGGGGCGACGGCGCTGGCCCACCTCGCGGTGCTCCGTCCCGGCGACCACCTGCTCACCAGTGGCTGGATCTACGGCGGCACCCGGCGGCTGTTCGACGAGGAGTTCACCCGGCTCGGCATCGAGGTGACTTACGTCAACCCGGACCAGCCGCGGCAGTGGCGCCGCTCGGTCCGCAAGAGCACCCGCGCCATCTTCATCGAGACCCCGACCAACCCGGTCATGCGGATCGTCGACCTCACCCCCATGGCGCAGATCGCCCGCGACGGCGGCCTGGCGTTGCTGGTCGACGCCACCTTCGCCAGCCCGATCAACTTCCGGCCGCTGGAACACGGGGCCGACATCGTCATCACCAGCGCCACCAAGTACCTCAACGGCCACAGCGACGTGATCGCCGGGGCGGTCGCGGGGAGCGTCTCGATCATCGAGGAGGTCACCCGGCTCATGATGCTGTGGGGCCAGTCGATCGATCCACACGCCGCCTGGCTGGTGGAGCGGGGCATGCGGACGCTGGACGTGCGGATGCAGCGGCACAACGTGAACGGCATGGCGGTAGCCCGCTGGGCCGAGACCCGCGACCAGATCGTGCGGGTGCATTACCCGGGACTCCCCTCCCATCCCGACCACGCCTACGCCGCGTCGGTGCTGGACGGCTTCAGCGGCATGGTGGGTCTCGAGCTCAAGGGCGGGGCCCGGGCCGCGGAGAAGTTTCTGAAGAAACTCAAGCTGGTCACCCACGCCCCGAGCCTTGCCGGGGTCGAGAGCCTGATCTCCGAGCCGCGGCTGACCTCGCACCGCAGGATGACCGAGGAGCAGCGGAGCCGACAGGGGATTCCGGACGGCTTCGTGCGGCTTTCCTGCGGACTGGAGAACGCGGAGGATATCATCGCGGATCTGGAGCAGGCGCTGGCCTGAGGCGCCATCAGCCATCAGCCATCAGCCAACAGCCTTCAGCCTTCAGTCCACGAGCGCGGCCCTGCTCTCCCCGAGGAGCCGGATCCCTGCTCCAGCTGACGGCTGTCGGCTGACGGCTGATGGCCCGTCGCTTTACTGGCCCCTGAGCCGGACCTATCTTCTGACCTGTGATACGCTTCCACCACGTCAGCAAGGACTATCCCAAGGGCGTCGCCCTCAAGGACGTGTCCCTCCATATCGCGAAGGGCGAGTTCGTCTTCCTCACCGGTCACTCCGGGGCGGGGAAATCGACCATGCTCAAGCTCATGTATGGAGCGCTCCGGCCGACAGTGGGGGACGTGCGGGTGTCCGGCTTCAACATCGGCACGCTGACGCCCTCCGAGATCCCCCGGCTCCGGCGCCGGCTGGGGATCGTATTCCAGGACTTCCGCCTGCTGGAGGATCGCACCGCGGAGGAGAACATCGCCTTCGCCCTGGAAGTGACCGGCGCGCGGGCCGACGCCATTCCCGCCAGGGTCATGCGGGCGCTCACCCAGGTCGGACTCGCGGCCAAGGCCCACGCCTATCCGCAGGAGCTCTCCGGTGGTGAGCAGCAGCGGGTGGCCATCGCCCGGGCGCTGATCAACGACCCCACCATCCTGCTGGCCGACGAGCCCACCGGCAACCTGGACGAGCGGGCCACCCGGGGCGTCTTCCAGCTGATCCGGGAGATCAACGCCACCGGCACCTGCGTGGTGATGGCCACCCACGACCTCGATCTGGTCAAGCAGACCACCTACCGCACCGTGGAGATCCGGGACGGTTCGGTGGTCTTCGACAGCGGCCAGGACGACGCCGATGCCGAGGAGGAGATGGCATGAGGCTGCTGCTTCGCGAGGCGTTTATGACCTTCCGCCGGGCACCGCTCCTGTCCGTCCTCTCCATTACCACCATCGGCTTCTCGTTGTACGCCGTTGGGCTGTTTGCCCTGGTCGCGGTGAATCTGCGCGAGGCGCTGCGGATCGTGGAGCAGCGGGTGGAAGTGGTGGCCTACCTGCTCCGCGGCACGCCCGCCGAGACCATCGCCCAGGCCTCGCAGGATATTGCGGCGTTCCCCGAAGTGCAGCGGGTGACGTTCGTGAGCGAGGACGAGGCCCTTAAGCGGGCCCGGGCCGAGCTGTTGGAGTTCCGCGATGCCTACCGGGACCTGTCGGTCAATCCGCTCCCCGCCTCGCTGGAGATCCAGCTCAAGGACGGGTTTCGCGACGCGCAGCACACCTCCGCCGTGGCGGACCGGCTGCGGGGCTACGGCTTCATCGACGACATTCGCTACGGGCGGGAGTGGATCGAGAAGCTCGACCGGCTGCGCAACATCGCCGGGGTGGTGGGACTCACCATCGGGCTCGCCTTTGCCGCCGTGGCGGTGGTGATCATCGGCGTCACCATCCGCATCACGGTGCTGCAACGGGCCCGCGAGATCAGCATCATGCGGCTGGTGGGTGCCACCAACGGCTTCATCCGCGGACCGTTCCTCGTCGAGGGCGCCATCAAGGGTCTGCTCGGCGGCATGGTCGCCATCCTGCTCAGCTACGGTACCTATCTCCTCTTTCGCGGCCAGGTCGAGCTCGCCACCTCGGGCATCGTGTTCCTCAAGTCGGCGCAACTCGCCATGGGGATGGTCTTCGGCGTTGCCATCGGGCTGGGCGGGAGTCTGGTGAGCGTGGGGAGGCACCTGCGGAATGTCTGAGGCGGTCAGGCGGTCAGGCGGTCAGGCGGTCGGGAGAATAGGAACTGTCCGCGAGGTACACGTCCGCCTTGTCCGCCCTGCCAACCGAATTCTGGCCGTCGCCATTGCCCTGTCCGCCCTCCCGCCTTCCCGCCTTCCCGCCCAGCAGGACCTCGACGATTCCCGCCGCCGGCTCGAGGAGGTCCGCCGCGAACGGGCCCGGCTGGAGACGGAGCGGACCCGGCTGCAGGGCCAGGTGCACGATCTCGGCGCCGAGGTGGAGAACCTGGAGCGGCAGCGGCAGACTACCAACCGCATCGTCAACGAGCTCGAGAGCCAGATCGGCGGGCTCAACGGGCACGTGGACCAGTCCAGCGCGGACCTGGTCCTCACCCAGGACAACCTGGCGGAGAAGCGGGCCGTGCTCACCCGCCGCCTGGCCGAGATCTACAAGCGCGGCACTCTCTACACCTTCGAGGTGCTGGTCGCGGCGCAGTCCTTCGGCGACCTGCTCTCCCGCTACAAGTACCTCTATCTCCAGTCCCGGCAGGACAAGGCGTTGGTCGGCGACGTGGAGAAGCTCGCCCGCCAGGTGGAGCGGCGGCGGCGGGAGATCCTGCAGATCCGCTCGCAGCTGGACCGAAGCAAGGAGGAGCGCGAGGCCGAGCTCAAGCGCTACGGCCGGCTGGTGGAGGAGCGCGGCGCCCGCCTGCGAGAGGCCCGCCGCTCCGCCCGTACCACCGAACAGCAGCTCTCCGCGGTCCAGCGGGACGAGACCCGGCTCAACGATCTGCTCGCCACCCTCGAGGCCCGGGCCCGCGCCCGGCAGCCCGCCGGCCGGTCGGCGGCCAACGGGCCGGGAACCCTCACGACCGCGGACATCGGCAAGCTCGACTGGCCGGTGGACGGGCCCATCATCTACGGCTTCGGCCCGGAGCGGCTGGCCAGCGGCGCCACCATCCGGCGCAATGGCATCGCGATCGGCGCGGACGTCGGTACCCCGGTCAAGGCGGTCGAGGCCGGCACAGTGGAGCTGGTGCAGAACCTGGGAACCTATGGCCTCACCCTGATCGTGGCCCATGGCAACGGCTACCGGTCGGTGTACACCAACCTGAGCGAGGCGAAGCTGGCGCTGGGCGCGCAGGTCACCAAGGGTCAGGTGGTCGGGACGGTAGGAGGAGAGAACACCGACGAGGGCGCTCATCTGTACTTCGAGATCCGCGGCGAGCGGGGGATTGCGCTGGATCCGGCGGATTGGCTGAAGCGAAGGCGGTAGGACGGGAAGGCGGGAAGGCGGGCAGGCGGGCAGGCGGGCAGGCGGGAAGGCAGGCAGGCGGGCAGGCGGGCAGGGCGGGCAAGGCGGGCAAGGCGGGCGAGGCGCGCAAGGCACGCGAGGGTCGAGGTGGTCCCGGAGCGGGCGTTGGTTCGCCCGTCCCGACCGTGATCTACCCCTGCACGCGAATAAGGGCCCGCGGAGGGACCACCTTGACCCGAGCGCAATGGAAGCACCGCAAGCAAATGCCTTGGCGCCCCTCACCCATCACGCCGCTACCGAGTCCGCCGTCCCAATCCGGCCATCGGTCTGCGCCTTGCCCCGCAGCAGCGCCGCCTCCACCAGGGCGAACAGGTCCTGGCTGTCGCTGGCGGCTGGATGCGGGAAGGTGACGATACCGGCTGAGAGGGTAGGCCGGTCGGCGGTGGCGAGGTCGGGAAACTCGTGGCCCTCCACCCGGGCCCTGACTCGCCCGATCGACGCCCGGGCGCCGGGAATGTCGGTTTCCGGCAGAACCAGGGCAAACTCGTCCCCCCCGTAGCGGCCCACGTAATCCGGAGCCCGGATCTCCCGCTGCAGCAACCGGCCCAGCTCGGCCATCACCCGGTCGCCCATCGCGTTTCCGAAGCGCTCGTTGTACCCTCTGAGCCGGTCGACGTCGAGCAGCACCACGCTGAAGGTCAGGGCGTAGCGCCGCGCCCGGTGGAACTCCTCCTGGACCCGGCGGTCCAGCGCGTCGAGGGTGCCGACCCCCGTCAGCACGTCGGTGACGACCGCGCTGGCCTGACGCCGCGCCGCGCCCGCCCGGCGCTCCTCATTCTCCAGCATCCGGGCGGCCGCTCGCAGCAGCCGTTCGGCGAACTGCAGCTGGTCCTGACTGAGAGGTGGATCCTCCCGCCCGGTACGGAGCAGGAATACCCCCGCCGGCCGGCCGTGCAGATTCACCGGAATCACCGCCACACTGCGGACGTCGGCGCTGACACCGAGGTCCTTCCACAGGGGGCGCAGCTCCTCGAAGAAGGGATGGCTCTCGAGGTCGGGGATGAACACGGTCTTTTCAGTGCGGAGCGCTTCCCGGATCTCGGGATAGCGGTACAGGTCCACCCGGAGGTCGCGGGTCGAGGGTTTCTCCAGCACCGCCACCACCCGGCCGTAGCGCTCCCACGGCGAGGCCAGCAGGAAGGAACAGCGGGACAGCTCGAGGGCCACGCCCACCCGCCGCACCAGCGTCTCCACGATGCTCTCGGAGCGGAGGGCGGCGGACAGCTCCTCGAGGATGTCAAACATCAGCTCTTGCCGCCAGGCCGCCTCGCGGTCTCCGGCGCCGATCGGAAGGCGTCGCAGCCGGGCGCCGATCCGGGCGATGAGCTCGGGCAGGTGCACCGGCGCGGGCATCGCGTCGTCGGCGCCCATGCTCAGCGCCTTGTACGGGCCGTCGCTGTCCCGGGAGCCGAGCACTACCATTCGGGGGATGGCGCGCCAGGCTTCACCGGAAAGGGCGTTGAGCGCCTGTTCCAGTCGCTCGTCGGCCCGGGCTGCGACGACCAGAACCAGGTCTGGCGGGGCCGCCGCGTGGTGTTCCACGGAAAGCCCCTCGACCTCCAGCAGGTGGTATCCTCCCCGCGCCAGGGCGCGCTCCAGCCCCGCCGGTCGAGCGGCGGCGTCGCCGAGCAGCAGGATTCGGCGCGGGGTGGTCAGCTCAGTCACGACAATCGGGATTCCAGCGGGGCGGCCGGGAACGTAGCCGGGGCCCACGTCCTGTCAAGGAAAGCGGACATGGAACTGCTCGGAGCGCACGTCTCGACACAAGGTGGAGTCCACGCGGCGCCGGCGCGGGCGGAGGCGATTGGCGCCACCGCCCTGCAGCTGTTTACCAAGACTCCGAATCAGTGGCGCGAACCTTCGATCGACGACGAGACCCGGGAGGCGTTCCGCCTGGAGATGCAGCGAACCGGGATGAGGGTGGCATTATCGCACGATTCGTACCTGATCAACCTCGCGTCCCCGGACAGGACCCTAAGTAACCGCTCCATCAAGTCTTTCATTGCAGAGCTCAGCCGCTGTGAGAGTCTCGGCATTCCCTATGTGGTGTCGCATCCAGGCAACTACATGGATGACAGGGACCGCGGCCTCGCCCGGAACGCCGCCAACTACGCCCGCTGCCTGGAGGCGGTGCCCGGCAAGGTCATGGTCCTGCTGGAGACTACCGCGGGCACCGGCACCGCGCTGGGCAGAAGCTTCGAGGAACTCGCCGCTCTCAGGGATGCCATGCCCGCCGCGGCCCGCCCGCGAGTTGGCTTTTGCGCCGACACCTGTCACCTCTACTCCGCCGGCTACGATCTGGTCCGCCGGTTCGACGAGGTCTGGGAGGAGTGGGAGCGGATCCTCGGACTCGCCCAACTCCGCTGTCTCCACCTCAACGACTCCAGGACGCCCTTCGCCTCCCACAGAGACCGGCATGAGCTCATCGCCGAGGGAAGTCTCGGTCCCGCGCCCTTCCGCCGGCTGATGCGCGATACCCGGTTCGATCACGTCGCCAAGATCATCGAGACTCCCAAGGGCGACGACGACGTCACCTTCGACCGCAAGATGCTGCGCCGGCTCCGTGCGTATGCCCGGGGTGGCAGGCGTCCCCAACGTTGACCCTGGCCTACTACCGACGGCATCATTCACTCCATGCGACTGCTTACGACGACTCTGGCCCTGGCGGCCCTACTCCCCAGCGCTCTCGCCGGCCAGGCCCGCTATTCGGCCTCGTTCGGTTTCACCAGCGGTACCAAGCTTGCCCAGGACAGGATCTTCCAGGATATCCAGATCAATCAGCGACCCGCCCCCACTGTCACCATCGGCGCCTCCCTGCCGGTCTCCCCCCGCGAGCGGGCGGGCCTCGAGATCGCGCTTGGCTTCGGGCAGACCCATGTGAAGGAGGCCGGCTTCCCGACCATCAATGGGCCGTCCTTCAAGACCCTTGGGTTCACCGCGGGAGTCGACGGGCCCTTGCTCGGTCCACTCCGCTACCGCTTCGGAGCCGGCCTGGTCAAGTATCTGGCCTCGCACGAGGGGATCTTCCGTCAGGGGGCGCCGCTCCTCCTGACCCTCACTCTGGGGACCGACTGCCACATCTATACCGCCGGCAAGGTCGGCGTGGCGGCCAGGCTCAGATACGACTACCAGCGTTTCTCCACTGACGAGCTCCGCTCGGCCGGCTTCGCGCGCACCCAGGATGTGCACCGGGTCGGCCTCGGTCTAGCAATCGAGTATACCCGATGACCCGCCCGACCCTCCTCGCCCTCGCCGCCACTCTGGCGGCGATCACCGGCGTCGCCTGCAGCGACATCGTCTCTCCCAGCCGCACCCAGCGTTACGACTGGCGGCTGGTGGTCAATTACGACAGCGCGGGCCTGCCGCTGGTCGACACCCTGAGCTTTCACTGGCCCCGCACCCACCTTCCGGTGAAGATCTGGGTGGAGGACCAGTTCGGCGTCCCCGATCACGTTCGTGAAGGAATCAAGTTGTGGCGTACGGCCTTTCTCTATGGCGAGTGGGATGGGGTGGTGGTGAGCGATTCGAACACCGCCGACGTCATCGTCCGGACGGTGCAGCCCCCGCCCCAGACCATCCCTGCGTCGGTGCCTTCCTGCGTCGGCGCCACCGATGTGGACACCGTCAACACCCGGTTTCAGCTGCGCGTCCCGATCCGGGTGTACGTCTTTCCCAGCATTCCGGGGGCGCCCGACCTCGACCAGTGCCTCCGTACCGTGTCCGCCCACGAGCTGGGCCACTCCCTGGGCCTGTTCCAGCATTCAACCGACTCGACCGACCTGATGTACGGCGTACCCAGGATCGACGCGCTGTCCGACCGGGATGTGGGGGCCGCGCTGAACGCCTATCACTTCAAGGCGGACATGGTGCCGGTCAGACCCTAGCCAGCGCGCCGAAGGCTCGATAAGCCGAACAAGTCCCGAGCGCAGCGAGGGATCTCCGAGTCTGGGGCCACCGCGGGGCAATTCGGAGATCCCTCGGTCGCTTTGCTCCCTCGGGATGCCATTACCCTTCCTTCCCCGCGGCCTGCATAATCATTCAACTTTCTGCAATCCCGTTGCTTCAGGCGGCCCCGCTGCCGAAATTTCCGGCCCTCACGCGGATCGCCCGGCCAGCCCCGGCGGCGATCCGCGGCCATTCAACGGAGTCTCACGAATGACCGTCACCGCCGAGCCGCGGGCGCTGTCACCCGACTGCCCTTCCTGGGTGACCAACCCCCGCCTCAAGGCCTGGGTCGCGGAGATCGCGGCCTTGACCGTTCCCTCCGCCATTCACTGGTGTGACGGCTCCGCAGCGGAGAACGATGCGCTGCTGGAGCAGATGGTGGCGTCGGGCACCCTGCGGCGGCTCAATCCGGCCAAGCGGCCCAACTGCTTCCTGGCGCTGTCCGATCCGGGCGACGTGGCCCGGGTGGAGGATCGGACCTTCATCTGCAGCCAGCGCCGCCAGGATGCCGGCCCCACCAACAACTGGATCGACCCGCGGGAGATGCGTGCCACGCTCAAGCGGGTATTCACCGGCTCCATGCGCGGACGCACGATGTACGTGGTCCCCTTCAGCATGGGGCCGCTGGGTTCTCCGCTGTCGCAGATCGGCGTGGAAGTGACCGATTCGCCCTACGTGGTCGTGAGCATGCGGATCATGACCCGCATGGGCCGGGCGGCGCTCGACGCCCTGGGCGACGGCGAGTTCGTGCCCTGCGTCCACTCCGTCGGCAAGCCGCTGGCTCCGGGCCAGCCGGACGTGTCGTGGCCCTGCAACCGGGACGAGAAGTACATCGTCCACTTCCCCGAAGATCGGAGCATCTGGTCTTACGGCAGTGGCTACGGCGGCAACGCGCTGCTGGGCAAGAAGTGCCTCGCGCTTCGCATCGCCTCGGTCATGGCGCGGGATGAAGGCTGGATGGCGGAGCACATGCTCATCCTCGGACTCAAGAGCCCCGAGGGCGAGAAGCGCTACGTGGCCGCCGGCTTCCCCAGCGCCTGCGGCAAGACCAACCTCGCCATGCTCCAGCCGCCCAAGGGGTGCGAGGGCTGGAGCGTCACCACCGTCGGCGACGACATCGCCTGGATCCGCCCGTCGGCCGATGGCCGCCTCCACGCCATCAACCCCGAGGCGGGCTTCTTCGGCGTGGCGCCCGGCACCTCGATGAAGTCCAATCCGACGGCAATGGCGACGATCCGGGCCAACACCATCTTCACCAACGTCGCGCTCACCCCCGATGGAGACGTCTGGTGGGAGGGGATGACCGATCATCCGCCCCCGGAGCTCACCGACTGGCAGGGCCAGCACTGGACCCCGGCGTGCGGCCGCAAGGCCGCCCATCCCAACTCCCGCTTCACCGCGCCGGCGGCCCAATGCCCCTCGATGGACCCGGATTGGGAAGACCCCGAGGGCGTGCCGATCAGCGCCTTCATCTTCGGCGGGCGGCGCGCCTCCCTGGTGCCGCTGGTCTACCAGGCGGTGAACTGGAATTTCGGCGTCTACCTCGCCGCCACCATCGGCTCGGAGACCACTGCCGCCGCCACCGGCGCGGTGGGCCAGGTGCGCCGGGATCCCATGTCGATGCTGCCGTTCTGCGGCTACCACATGGGCGACTACTTCAATCACTGGCTGCAGATGGGCCGCCAGATCGCGGACCCGCCCCGGATCTTCTGCGTCAACTGGTTCCGCAAGGATGCCGACGGCAACTTTATCTGGCCGGGATACAGCCAGAACCTCCGGGTGCTCAAGTGGATCTTCAACCGGGTCCGCGGCCGCGCAGGCGCCACCGAGAGCCCACTCGGCTGGATGCCGAAGTACGAGGAAATGGACTGGAAGGGATTGGAAGACTTCGGACCGGAGACCTTCCGCGACCTGATGTCGGTTCCCCGCGAGGCGTGGAAGTCCGAGGTCCTCTCCCACCAGGAGCTGTTCGAGCGGTTGTACGACCGGATCCCCAAGGAATTCATCCTCATGCGGGAGCTGGTGCTCTCCAGCCTGTGGCGGTCAGGGGAGGAGTGGAAGCTGGCCCACGAGACCGAGGAGGGCTGAGCACGGCGGGAAGGCGGACGGGCGGACGGGCGGACGGGGCGGACGGGGCGGACAGGGCGGACAGGGCGGACAGGGCGGACAGGGCGGACAGGGCGGTCCAGTGTACGGGGAGGGCGAGTCCGGGGACAGCCCGCGTGCTCGCCCCTCGTTTTGTTGTCCGCTGCCCGCCTCGCCCGCCCTGTCCGCCTTTTCATCGTACCTCCCCTAAGCCATACTTTGCCCATGCGTGACTTCGAGGTCATCCGCGATCCGCTGTGGGACAACATCCGGCTCGACGGTGCCGCGAGCGCCCTGCTCGACACCGCGCCCATGCAGCGGCTTCGCTACGTGCGCCAGCTGGGGCACGCCTTCCTGGTCTATCCCGGCGCGACTCACACCCGCTTCGAACATGCGCTCGGCGCCTACCACCTCACCCGGCGCGCGCTGGCCGCGCTGGAGGAGCGGGGTGAGCTCGGGCCGGTTCCGGAAGAGGACCGGCTGGCCGCCCGGCTCGCCGCGCTGCTGCATGACATCGGCCACTATCCCTTCTCTCACGCCCTCGAGGAAGCCGGCTTCCCTCATCACGAGCGGCTCGGCGTGGCCCGGCTGGGCCGCGAGCCGCTGCTCGGCGAGCTCACCCGGGTGGGTGTGGCCGGCCTCGGCGAGCGAATCGGCCGGTTCATCACCGGCCAGAGCATCAGCCCCCTCAAGGGCCTGATCTCGGGCTCGCTCGACCTCGACAAGATCGACTACCTGAGCCGGGATGCCCGGATGTGCGGGGTGCCCTATGGCGCGGTCGACGTCGACCGGCTGCTCGCCTCGCTCACCCTGATCGAGGTTGCGCCCGGCCGGCTCGAGCTCGGGGTCCAGGAGAAGGGGATCAGCGCCCTCGAGTCGCTGCTCTTCTCCAAGTATCAGATGTACCGCAACGTGTACTGGCACCATGCGGTGCGGAGCGCCACCTGCATGTTCAAGCGCGCGGTGCGAGCGGCGATCGCCACCCGTGCGCTCACCGCCGAGGCGCTGGCCGACGCCACCGACGACGCGCTCACCGAGCGGCTGTTCGCCGCCGACCCCACCGGACTCGCCCGCGCGGTGCATGGCCGCCGGCTGTTCAAGCGCGCCCTGGATCTCCCCGCCAGCGAGGTCCCACCTGAGCGCGACCCGTGGATCCGGAACCGGGTCGACCTGCTGGAGCAGGTGGAAGACCGGCTGGCCCGGGAGAGCGGGCTGGAGCCGGGAGACTTGCTGCTCGACTTTCCCAGCAACCCCTCCATGCTGGCGGTGGACCTGCCGCTCCGTGCCCGCGGTGGCACGGTGGAGCGGCTCACCGGCCAGGGGCGTGCCGGCCAGTTCGGCCTGCCCCGCGTGGCCGAGGAGTTGTATCAGAGTGCCCGGCGGCTGCGGGTGTTCACCGTGCGGCCGGTGATGGCGGACCTCACGCCGGCGCGCGAGCTCGTCGAACTCACTCCCGGGGAGCTCGAGGCGCGGCTCGGCGACGGCCGGAAACTCCTCTAGTATTCGCGTCCGCCGCACTTGCCTGTCAGCCTCTCTGGCCCCAGCATGTAAGGACCGCAGGTGAGGGTCTGCGATGCTCTCCAATTGCTTCTTCTGTGGTGCTCCGCTCGACCAGAACGAGGACATCGAGTACTGTCCCGTTGGCCGTCGCCTGGCCTTCGATCCCCTGCAAGGCCGGCTCTGGGTTGTGTGCGGCGCCTGCGCCCGGTGGAACCTCACGCCGGTCGACGAACGCTGGGAAGCGATCGAGGAGTGTGAGCGCCGGTTCCGCGGCTGCAGGGTCCGGCTCTGCACCGGGGAGATCGGCCTGGCGCGGCTGCCGAGCGGTCTGGACCTGGTGCGGATCGGCCGCCCAGTGCTACCGGAGTTCGCCGCCTGGCGGTACGGTGACCAGCTGCTCCGTCGCCGCGCCTGGAGTGTTCCGCGCCAGGCCGTCCAGGCGCTCGCCTTCCCGGGGGCGCTCGCGGCCGGCACAGTCATCGCCGCCTCGTTCGGCACCGGGGGTGCGCTCGCCTGGGCCTGCACTGCCGCGCTGCTCATGCACCGGCATCGCCGCCGGCCAGCGATCTCCATCCCGCTCGAGCAGGGCGGAACACTCACGCTGGCCCGCGAGCAGGTCCACTCCGCCGAGCTGATACGGGCGGAGGACGAATCGGAGCAATGGGCGATGTGGGTGGGATGTGAGCCTGACCAGGCCCCACCGGACGCGCGCGTGGAGTTCACCGCAGCCGGCGAGCCCCGTGCCCTGCTCATTGGTGGAGATGGCCGCATGGCCGCGGCCCTGATCCTGCCATCGCTCAATCCTCTCGGAGGTGACGCGCGGATGGTGCAGGCCGCGGTGGGCTGGCTGCAGGCGGTGGGCGGCCCCTGCCAGGCGCTGCATGCCTTCGCCCGCTCCCGCCTGGTTCGGGCCCCGCTCGACAACATCGGCCGAACCCTGGCCAGTCTCCATCCGGAGGCCCGTCTGGCCCTGGAAATGGCGCTGCACGAGGAGGAGGAGCAGCGGGCGCTTCGCGGCGAGCTGACGATCCTAAGGTGGGCCTGGCAGCGGGAAGAGCTGGTCGCGGCCATCGCGGACGGGTTCTAAGTGAGAAGGAAGAAGTGAGAAGTGAGGAGTGAGAAGTAAGGGGTGAGAAGTGAGACGGAGGGTAGGCAATAAGCCAGCAGTGACAAGCTTGACGCCCGGCGCTCGGCGATCCTCTCCGCCTTTCCGCGTTCCCGCCCGTCCGCCGGTCCGCCGGTCCGCCGGTCCGCCCGTCCGCTCGTCCGCCCGTCCGCCTCACTCGTGCCGTATCGCGTCGATCGGCGACAGGCGCGCTGCCCGGAGCGCAGGGTACATCCCGAAGCTGATGCCGACCATCAGCGCCGCCAGCGCCGAAACCGCCAGGGTGCCCCAGCTGAAGGCGGCATATACCCTGGCCTCCGATTGCTGCCGGATCAGCGCCGTGACGCCGAACGCGCCCGCCAGCCCCAGCAGAGCGCCCAGCATACTGCCCAGCCCGGAGATGGCCACCGACTCCGAGAGAAACTGAACCAGGACATCCCGGCTGCGAGCGCCGATCGCCTTGCGGATCCCGATTTCCCGGGTGCGCTCGGTCACCGATGCCAGCAACACGTTCATGATGCCGATCCCACCCACCAGGAGCGAAATCCCGGTGATCGCGCCCATGAAGCCCTTGAACACCAAGATCGCCTGGGAGGCCTGAGCCACTCTGGCCTGATTGGCCGTCACCCGGGCAATCCGTTTCCAGTCGCCGTAGCGCGCCGCCAGCCAGGCCTCGGCTCCGCGCTGCACCGCGGGCACCGCTTCCACGTTCCGCGCCTGCAGCACCAGCTCGGGTGCGCGAGGCCGGGGCGTCGGCGCCAGAGCGTCCGCGACGGCTTCGAGCGGAACATAGGCCGTCCCACCGGTCTCGTGCTCCAGCCCGGCGCGCACTCCCACGACCCTCCGCTCCCGCCCCCTCAGCCGGACCGTGCGGCCGATGGCCGATTCGGCCGCCCCGCCCATGAGCTGCGCCGCCAGCCTGTGGCTCAGCACGATCACGGGCGCGTTCGATCGGGCCTCTTCGGCGGAGAAGTACCGGCCCGCGGCCAGCTTCATGTCGAACAGTTCGGCCGCGCTCGACAGCGTGGCGACGACCAGCACGGAGACCGAGTCGGTCGCGAGCCCAACGATCGGTGATTGGCCGGTGAGAGTGATCGCGACCCCCCTGGACTCGGGTATCGCGTGCAGCAGGGAG
>Ga0326726_10000946_pt1 | contig 26912 bp, 21 predicted proteins | sample MHFenrmetagenome_2_FD_207603 | JGI IMG/M metagenome (GOLD analysis project Ga0326726, IMG submission 207603) | Lab enriched peat soil microbial communities from Michigan Hollow, Ithaca, NY, United States - MHF15MN | ecosystem: Environmental > Terrestrial > Soil > Wetlands > Peat | place: USA... | reverse complement strand
GCATCAATAACATGCTGATCGCCATGCCCTCTGCCAGCCGAGCGAGGCGCAATGAAATTGTCCAGCGCTTCAAGAAGCTGCCGGTACGCATCCAGATGCTGCCAGGCCTTGAAGAGCTTGCCGACGGTAGGGTGAGCGTATCTGATGTCCGCGAGGTGGAAATCGAGGACCTGCTCGGACGCGATCCTCTCAAGGTGAATCACGAGCGCATCAAACAGAGCGTTGCCGGCAGGGTAGTGATGGTGACCGGTGCAGGGGGGAGCATCGGCAGCGAACTCTGTCGCCAGCTCCTTGCAGCCAGCCCGTCGATGCTGCTGCTTCTGGAGCAGGCCGAGCACAATCTGTACATCATTCACAACGATCTCGAGCAGCGCAGCACGCGGCTTGGCTCCGAAACCCGGGTTTTACCCCTGCTTTGCGACGTTACTGACACTGTACGCATCGCGGAGATCTTCAGTGTCTTCAATCCTGAAGTGATCTACCATGCGGCAGCATACAAACATGTACCCATGGTCGAGCACAATCCCGCCGAAGGGCTGCGCAACAACGTGTTCGGAACACGCTGCGTCGCCGAGGCTGCCATTCGTCAGGGGGTGTCGAGTTTCGTGCTGGTCAGCACCGACAAGGCGGTGCGCCCAACCAACATCATGGGGGCCAGCAAGCGACTCTGTGAAATGATTCTGCAGGCATTTGCAGCCGAACCGGGGCATAACACCTGTTTTTCCATGGTGCGCTTCGGCAATGTGCTGGGTTCGAGCGGTTCCGTGGTGCCGCTTTTCCGCCGCCAGATCAAGGAGGGGGGACCGTTGAGCATAACCCACCGCGACATCACCCGTTATTTCATGAGCATTCCCGAGGCTTCTCAGCTGGTCATCAAAGCTGGTACCTTCGCAAAGGGGGGAGAAGTTTTCCTGCTCGATATGGGCGAACCGGTAAAAATCATCGACCTTGCCCGCCGAATGGTGGAGCTTTCTGGTTTGACAGTACGAGACGAAGCGCATCCCGATGGAGATATTGCTATCAAGGTAACGGGGCTGCGCCCCGGCGAAAAGTTGTACGAAGAGCTGCTGATTGGCAACAACCCCGAACCGACGCTCAATCCCCGCATTTTCAAGGCAAGCGAGCAGTTCATGCCATGGGCTGAGCTCGAACCGGAACTGGCATGCATGAAGGAGGCCATCAGTCATAACGACGTCAGGGAGATCAAGATGCTCTTGAAGCGGATTATTCCTGAGTACCAGCCTTCAACAGAAACAAGCGATCTGGTCTCCATGGAGAAGGATATCGACGTTATGCACCATAAATCAGTTCCGGAGCCGGTTGGCGTCAATGCAAAAAAAGAGGTTCATTTTCGCCCGCCGAAGCCTGGTGTACAGATGCGGAAGGAGAAGGAAGGGGTATCAGTTTTTTTAAGACCGGTACTTGACGGCATTGGTTCCGAATCGCAGAGTTCCGGACCAGGTCACCGTCCATTTGTTCCCGACCAAACTATTCTGATCGTCGAGGACGACAACGTAACTAGTCTTATTCTCAAGACCGGTCTGAAGGGAGCAAACATAGCTACCCTGCATGCAGGTAGTGGTCTGGACGCAGTTGAGCTGGTGAAGCGTCATCAGGAGGTGAGCCTTGTGCTGATGGACATCATGATGCCGGGGATGGACGGATTCGCGGCCACAAGGCTCATCAAGGAGCTACGGCCAGAGCTTCCGGTCATAGCGCAGACCTCCTTGACACTGCAGGCCGACAGGGATAAAGCAACGGCGGCAGGTTGTCAGGGTTTCATCTCTAAGCCCATTGACAAAAAAGAGCTGCTTAAAATCATGCAATCTTTTCTTTGATGATTCTCAACATTCTTGTACAGCAATCAAATTTTTCCCCAATGCATAAGTCAGCATCCAAAATATAGAATTGACTCAGAACAAATAATAAGTATCATTTGAGCTCCTTACCCTCTATTCCTGACCTTCTCAAACGTCTCTGGTACCACATCAGTCCGAGGCGGCGTGGGCAGTTTGGCCTGCTTCTAATCCTGATGATCGGAGCATCGTTTTCCGAAATTCTCAGCATAGGCGCAGTGCTTCCGTTTCTTGCGGTTTTGACCGACCCGGAGAGAATATTTCAACTTCCCGCTGCCCAACCTTTCATCCGGGCTGTAGGAATAACGAGAGCCAGCCAGCTCTTGCTACCACTCACTATTACCTTTGGTTTTGCGGCCCTCATATCCGGTGCCATGCGCCTCCTGCTCCTTTGGGCCAGCACCCGCCTCTCTTTTGCTACTGGGGCCGATCTCAGCATGGGTATCTATCAACGAACTCTTTACCAGCCCTATGCTGTGCATGTTGCACGCAACAGCAGCGAAGTCATCAACGGGATCTCATCAAAAGCAAACGCTGTCATTTCCAGCGTCATTGTGCCTGTCTTGACCATCATCAGTTCAAGTATAATGCTGATCGCCATCCTCGTCGCGTTGTTGACGGTCGATCCTGTAATTGCATTAACCGCTTTTTGCGGTTTTGGTCTGATCTATGCGGTAATCATCAAGCTTACCCGAAAAAAGCAATTGATTAATAGCCAGTGCATTGCCAGAGAGTCCACTCAAGTTATTAAATCTTTGCAGGAAGGGTTGGGCGGGATACGAGACGTCCTGATCGATGGGAGTCAGGCAGCCTATTGTCAAATCTATCGCGATGCTGATCAACCATTGCGCAAGGCTCAGGGGAACAATTCATTTATCGGTGCAAGCCCACGGTTCGGCATTGAGGCGTTGGGGATGATGCTCATCGCGGTATTGGCCTATGCACTTGCAAGGCAGCCAGATGGAATCGCTAAAGCAATTCCTGTTCTCGGGGCACTTGCGCTTGGTGCCCAGCGTTTGTTGCCAGTATTGCAGGGAGCTTATGGCTCATGGTCAAGCATACAGGGTGGGCGGGTGTCACTGCGAGATACACTTGAACTGCTTGATCAGCCGTTGCCAGAATATATTGATCAACCGGTCACCGAGTCCTTGTCGTTTCGCGGAGAGATCAACCTGAAAAAACTCTCATTTCGCTATACGTTGCAAGCTCCTTGGGTGATCAAAAACATAGATCTTAATATTCAGAAAGGCAGCCGCATCGGCTTTATAGGAATTACTGGAAGTGGGAAGAGCACTCTGTTAGATATTTTTATGGGACTCCTGACACCAACAGAGGGAACAATTGAAATCGATTCACAATCACTGACAAAAAGTAATAATCGATCCTGGCAGGCTCATATTGCTCATGTTCCACAAACCATCTTTCTCGCAGATAGCACTATTGAAGAGAACATAGCTTTTGGCGTACCTAAAGGGAAGATTGACCTATGCAGGGTCAAGCAAGCCGCGCGCCAGGCACAGATTGCTGATATTATAGAAGGCTGGCCAAAGAAGTACCAGACTTACGTAGGTGAGCGAGGTATACGACTATCTGGAGGTCAGCGCCAACGTATCGGTATCGCCCGTGCACTTTACAAACAAGCAGACGTAATCATTTTTGATGAAGCCACCAGCGCACTCGACAATGAGACTGAAGAGGCTGTGATGCAGTCCATTGAAAGCCTTTGTGGCAATTTGACTGTATTAATTATAGCCCATAGGCTTACAACATTGCGAAACTGCGATAAAATTGTGGAGTTGGGGGATGGTGGAGTTAAATGTATTGGAAGTTATCAGGATATTATTACAAGAAAACAAGATAAGACGGGGGTTAAAGCAATAGTTTAAATGCTTTTTTTAATGATTTGAAAAGAAAGAGATCCAGGAAATGAGTAAATATTGAATGTACGTTATGAGTATGGATTATGGTTGGTATAGTTTTAATTATTGATTAAGAATTTGGAGATAGATAAATAAAATAATAATAACAAGAATCTTTAATATGAGTATAGAGTTTGACAATGAAAAAATAAGTGTTAAGGCTAGAATTATTGCATTTTATTTACCTCAATTTCATCCAATAGATGAAAATAATGAATGGTGGGGAAAAGGATTCACTGAGTGGACGAATGTCGGAAGAGCAAAACCGCTATTTAAGGGCCATTATCAACCTCGTGTTCCGGCAGATTTAGGGTATTATGATTTAAGAATGCTTGAGGTTCGCGAAGCTCAGGCTGAAATGGCTGCTAAAGCTGGCATATTTGGATTTTGCTATTGGCATTATTGGTTTGGAGGTGGTAGGCAATTGCTAGAAAAGCCATTTAATGAGGTTTTGATTAGTGGTAAGCCAGATTTCCCATTTTGCTTGGGATGGGCAAATGAATCGTGGGAGTCTAAAATATGGAGTGCAAACGATACCAAGAAAAATAGGGTATTGATCGAACAGAAGTATTTAGGTGAAGAAGATAATGAGCTTCATTTTATGACGTTATTGAGTGCTTTTAAAGATAGTAGATATATAAAGATAGATGATAAGCCTGTTTTTTTAATATATAAGCCAGAAAAATTTAAGGACATAGGTTTATTTATAAGACAGTGGAATGATTTAGCGATTATAAATGGTATTCAGTACGGTTTTCATTTTATTGCGCATACATCAAGTTTTTTAGAATATGATAATTTAATAAAATGTGGGTTTGATTCGATAACTGTTAATCCTATGTCTAGAGTGATTAATAACTATAATGGATCAAAATCTAAATTGTATAAAAGGTTAGATTTTTTATGGTCAATGCTCAATAAAAGAAATAAGATGAAGGTGATTGAGTATAAAGATGCTATAAAATACTTTATAAACAAAGATGAGGATTCGATACATAATGTTATTCCAACAATTATGCCGAATTGGGATCATAGTCCTCGTAGTGGTAGATATGGATATATATTGCATAATTCAACGCCGAAATTGTTTGAAAAATGCGTTAAAGATGCGTTAACGTATGTAAAGAAAAAACCCGAGGCTAATAAAATTATATTTTTAAAGTCTTGGAATGAATGGGGTGAAGGTAATTATATTGAGCCTGATAAGATATATGGATATGGATATTTGGATGCAATTAAAAGAGCTATAAGCAATTCCTAGAGGTGCAAAGTATTATTTTATTAACCAGAAGATGAGTATATGATTGATCCGCTTAGCCCTTTACCTTCGATTGTGGCTCTTCTGGTTGTAATGATGACTATGTCAGCTCTTGTGAGAATGTTTGGTGCGCCTGCTATTCAAGGGAGATTTGCTTCAATTGATGGTCTTCGTGGTTATTTGGCATTTTTCGTTTATTTACATCATTCAAGTATCTGGTATTTCTATATACACACTGGCCTATGGAAAAAGCCACCATCGAATCTGTATGTTCATTTCGGACAAGATAGTGTTATATTGTTTTTTATGATTACTGGTTTTTTGTTTTTCTCTAAACTTTTAAATGGGAAAGAGAAGCCTCTTGATTGGAATAATATATTTATTTCAAGGTTATTGCGTCTTACACCATTATACTTTTTCGTAATATTTCTTTTGCTTATTGTAATCACATTTGTTTCTCATTTGAGTTTAAATGAGCCAATTGAAAAAATTATTATTGAGATAACTCGATGGATTTCCTTTTCAATACCAGGTGCTCCTGATATTAATGGAATAAAAAATACATGGTTAATATTAGCTGGTGTTGTATGGACTTTGCCATACGAGTGGTTTTTCTACATAAGTCTTCCGATTCTCGCTAGACTTATGAATGTAAAGGTCTCTAACATGTACATTGTATTTAGTTTTGTTGGTTCTGGAATCATTCTAAGGTTATGGCATCCCGATTATTTGCGTCTTTTGCCTTTTATGACAGGTATGATAACAGCGGTTCTTGTTAAATCCGATTTGTTTAAAAGAATAGCGCTTAAAAAGAGCTCTTCATTTATAATATTGAGTTGTATTTGCGTTGTGGTTATGTTTTATTCTGAAGCTTATGGGATTATTCCAATAATTCTATTGTCGATTTCTTTTGCGTTAATCGCAGGAGGAAATTCAATATATGGGTTATTGCTTAGTCCAGTCTCTCGTGCATTAGGTGAAATTACTTATAGTATTTATTTGCTTCATGGGATCACTCTTTTTATTATTTTTACATTTATTCTTGGAATAAATAATGCCAAAGTCTTATCTCCAATACATTATTGGCTTTTGGTTATATGTATTTCTCCAATTATAATATTATTCAGTTTTTGTACTTTTCGAATAATTGAGAGGCCCGCTCTGAGATCTACTAAAAAAATTACAGTGTGGTTGCAAGGCGTTTTATCAAAGTAATGAATAGTCGATAGTCATAAATTCAATTTATTCTAATTAGATAAAAAATCCTGCATATTTAATGAATTCTATATATTTTAATTACAATTTGTCGACTATATGCAAAATAATTATTATTGATATGTGAGATATGAAGGATCTAATATAATTCAAATTAAGCTAATGCGTATTTGATTGAATTTATCCAGTTCACTGGATCGCCGGCATTAATGAGTATTTGTTTTTGTATCAGCGAATTCCAACGGTGTCAGTCCTCCAAGTGCGTTGTAAGACCTGACGTTGTTGTAATTGTTTCGCCAGTCTTCGATAACCTCTCATTGGTATGACTCAGACTTAATAACAAGTTGTCAGTTAGGCACTCGTTTTGAGCTGTGAAGGGGACCCGCCTCTATGGACGAAAAACTGTAGCATTAAAGCTAATAAATCAGAGTTCATGAAACTGAATGGCTCTGTCCTAATTCAATGAATTTATCGATGATCCTTGCTCCGCAACCTATTGCTGTTACGTCGACATCCTCGGGTGTTTGATAGACCAGAGACTGATGCAGCCGCTCGGTGTTGTAGAACTGGAAATACTCCCGTAATCCTTTTTGCTATTCAACACCTTACGAGTAGTTTTTCAGATACAGATCCTCATGCTTGAGGCTACGCCACAGGCTTTCGATGAAAACGACGTCCAGTGACCGGCCTAGTCCATCCGGTATGTTGAGTATGTCAGGATATTCCCGTATGGCCCAGATAAATGCTTTGCTTGTGAACTGGACAACTGGAACAGTATTGAAGAATTCTGGTGTTCCGTACATACAGGATGCATCCTGCAGGCAGCAAACACTGAACGTAGAGTCCATTGTGTTAAATAATCGCCAAGCAAGAACCTTTAAAGAATACCTGTCGACAATGGTCTCCAAATAAATGAATCACAGAGGCAGTCAACAGTACGTGATATCGGCGCTCCAGACCTGGCTTGGACGGCTGACCTGTACACCTCGTAGCAGATACGGGTATGTCTTGTGTTCTGAATGTGGATTGCTGGTTTTCGAATTCGTCTTGAAGTCAGCACTATCGAGCTTGAGCATCGATCGTTGGACTCGCTTAACTCATACTTGCTCCTTGATTTTGAGCAAGCAGCAAACTTAAATCATTGTCTAAAACTCTGGTTTATATCCAAGAACGGTGATTTAATTGCAATTATCAAAATCTAGGCAGATATTGATTTTAAATAAATGAATATATACTTATGCAGGTATTACAAGTGGGTCACTCTGACTTAATCGGTAAGCGTTTTAATGGTCATGAATTACAAAAATCAATTATAAAAAGAGGTGTCCAATCATATCATTGTGTTTGGAATAAGATATCAGATGATAATAATACCTTTGAGTTGTCCAGCGTAAAAAACAAAAGGTATTTAAGTAAAATATTTAACCATATAGATAGTAGATTATCGCTCCAATCATTGTTAACGCCATGGGCATTTAACTTGATGTTTAAAGAGCAATTTAAGTTATCAGATCTTGTTCATTATCATGTAATTCATAATGGATATTTTAATATTGCAAGCTTGCCGATATTAACACATCAAAAACCTTCAATTTGGACATTGCATGACCCATGGGCAATTACAGGTCATTGCATACATCCTTATCAGTGTAACAAATGGATAACTGGATGTGGTAATTGTCAAGATCTTGATGTCGAATATGCTGTATCTAAAGATCGCACAGCATTAATGTGGAAGATTAAGAAAAATATTTATAATAAATCAGAAATTGATATTGTTGTGGCCTCGAAGTGGATGCTTAATCTAGCTCAACAGTCTCCATTGCTTTCAAAATTTAAAATACATCATATATCACTTGGAGTTGATTTAGAGAAGTTTCGGCCTATGGATAGTGAAGGAGCAAAAAAAGATTTTGGTGTGACGCCTGGGAGTGTAGTTGTTTGTTTTAGAGCTACAAATTCTAAATTTAAAGGATTGTCATATATTAAGGATTGTTTGAGATTATTAAAAACCGATAAGCGAATATGTTTAATGACTTTTAACGAACGTGGGCTAATAGATGAGTTTATAGGAAAATATCAAATAATAGATTTAGGATGGGTCAATGATGATGAAAAGATAGTAAAAGCTTACAATGCGGCTGATATATTTCTTATGCCCTCTACTGCTGAATCCTTTGGTATGATGGCTATTGAAGCTATGGCTTGCAGTAAGCCTGTGATCGCATTTGATGGCACATCGTTATCTGAAATTATTATGCCTCCAGTAGGAGGTGTTTCAGTTTTACAGGGCGATGTCAGTGCTTTAGTTAGTGCATTGGAAACTTTAATTGATAATAAGGAGATGCGAATAAAAATCGGTGAAAGTGCTTTGCGGTTGGTTGAGGAAAATTATGATGCTATGGAAAATACAACAAGACATATTGAACTTTATAATGATGTTCTGTCTAGGAGAAAGAAAAAAAAAATCTGATTTTTTTATAGTTTTATATATTGTTTACTAATATTATTTAGGAAATGAAAGTTATACTTATTAACCCACCAAGAGAAGTATTACAAGTTGCAGATTATCCGCCTCTCGGTCTGGCATATATTAGTGCAGCTTTAAGACAGGATGGTCATGATGTAAAAATACTTGATGCTGCATCATGGAGTTGGGAAAGACTTGCAAATGAAGTTGAACTTCAATCACCTGAAATTATTGGTATTACGTGCTGGACTATTGAGCGGGGTCAAGCTTTCAAAACAGCTTGTATAGCAAAACAAGTTGCTCCAAATGCAAAGATTATTATGGGTGGGCCACATGCTACGGCATTTCCGAGACATATGTTTATTAAGGCTCCGGTTGATTATGTGGTATTGGGAGAAGGTGAAATGACTATAAGGGAGTTAATTACTGCGATTGAGAGACGATCAGATATGTCACATATTAAAGGAATTGCATTTAAAAGGAATGAAGATATCGTTATTGCCGAGCGAAGGGATATGATTATTGATATTAATTCTATTCCTATTATTAATCACGCTGAATTTGAATACAATCAATATAATGGACTGCCAGATACTACAAGAAAGGCTGCTGCAATTATGACATCAAGAGGATGTCCCTTTCGTTGTATTTATTGTTCTTCTACAGTTTATTGGGGTAACAAGTATCGGACTCGTTCTATTGAAAGTGTTATGTTAGAGATTGAGAATCTATATGAAAAACAGGGGATACGTGCTTTATTGGTATTTGATGATAATTTATTAATTGGTAGAAGTCGATGTATTGAGTTTTGTAAGGCATTGATTGCGAAAGATTATGATCTTATCTGGGCTGCAGAAGGAACTGTTAAAGTTGATGAAGAGATGCTGGTTTGGATGAAGCGTGCGGGTTGCTATAGAATCGATTTTGGTGTAGAGTCTGGAAGTCCTGAAATTTTGAAGAATATTAAAAAACCATTTAAAGTCGAAGATTCAATAAATGCATTTAAGCTTTGTAAAAAAATTGGAATAAAAGCAAACGCATATATGTTATTTGGGGCTCCAGGTGAGACCGTTAAAACAATTAAAGAAACAGTGGGTTTAATGCAGGAGATTCAGCCGAATTGTAATGGATATGGACGGCCAGGTGTTTGGATATTGCCGAATACGGAGATATATGAAATGAGTAAAACAAATGGTGTTATAACTGATGACACATGGCTGGAAACAGATGAGATATTATATTATAATGTAGAACATACTACTGTACAATTGATGAATTTGGTTCGTAAATTTAATCTCGGTATGTTAAAAAAACGAAGTAAATATAAATATTATTTATTGTATGTGATTGGATTTTTTCCATATGAGGTTGAGCTTTTGGGTCGTGCGTTGTATAAAAAAATGTTGACTTATTTTAAGGTATGAATTACTGATATGATATTATTCGCAATATTTTGTATTGTTGTGGTGTTGTTTGCCTATTTGGCAGATGCATTCAAATCTGATTATTATCTCAAGCTATCATTTATTATAATCTTTATTTTTCTCGCTCTAAGATATGAGTATGGGAATGATTATATCTCATATATGGATTTGTTTTACAGAATTGATCACCTTGATATAGGCTCTCATATTGAGGTTGGATGGCAGTTGTTATGTCTATTGTTTAAGCCATTTGGTTTTTTTGTGATGGTGGCTGCGCTTGCTTTGATTCAGTGCGTTGTATATTATGATTTTATAAAAAAATATGTCCCGTCAAGATATTATTCTCTTGCTTTATTTCTATATCTTTTCACTCCAACTTGTTTTTTGATTTTATCTTCTGCTATGCGTCAATCAGTATCAGTGATGATATTTGTTTTTGCCATTAGGTATATATATGAAAAAGATATTATAAGATATTTTGTAAGTATAATAATCGCCATGATGTTTCATGCTAGTGCTATTGTGCTTTTTCCGGTTTATTTTCTTGGAGTATTTAATGTTAAGATCAATAGAGCCGCTGCTGTTTTATTATTTATTATATACCCATTAATGTATCTTGTTTTACAGTATTTGCAGATTCATCTTGGGGAAGTTGTGTCTTTATATTTTAGGGATTATGAAATGTATCTTGATGCGGAAATGAGTAGTTTTGGTACAGGTCTTGGTTTTATATTTAATTTATTTGTACTGGCGCTTATTATAACAAGACATGGGTTGCAAAATAAAGAGCACAAACTTATTTATAAGTTAGCGATATTAAGTTATTATGTTATGCCATTCTCTTATATTAACCCTATGGCGGGTAGGATTGGCATGTATTTTCTGCCTGTTCTTATTGTCGCATTTACGAGTGTTTTAATTAATGTTAAAGGTGGTGTTGTTAGGCATTCAATTGCGGCAGTATATTCTTTTATTGCCATTATTGCATTTTATAAATTTTTTGAATCGGATATATGGGCTGAAGGTTTTGGTGTTTACAAAACCATATTGTCGGCGAATGGGATATATTAGAGTATAAATAAAAATAGGTTTTCTGTGTTGGATGCCCGATGTTCCTTCATAAGTACAATTTTCACACATCGCTTCGAATGTCACTCATGCAAATATAAACAATCCTTTCGCATCTGTGGGTACTCTTTATAATAAATATATTGTTCTTAGACCTCATATGAATATGAGATCTTCGGAAATACTCACTGACCATATCAGCCGGCGTTTTCCTGATATAGAGCCATGTTGAAGGTTCAAGTTGTAATAATTATCCCATTCAGTGAGTTTTTGTTGAAGAGTTGAGCTTATTATGACAACTGTTCAAAAGAACTCATCAAATGCGGTTTTCTGTGCCCATTCAACCTCTCCATTCAAGTATCGAGATGTAGCCTAAATAGACCAGAACTTGATAACCAGATTTATCAACTCTTTCAGAAACTTCTCCACAAACAACCGTCCATACGTTCGTTTTGAAATCACTTAATCTGAAAGGGCTAATCTTCCATAAAATATTCAAAAAAAATGAGCGTGTTTGCTACATTTATGCATATAAAAAATGGCCATAATAATGTAACGTGACCAGTCTTCGATGCCATTTGCCGAACCTTGCCTAGAGCGATTATGAAGACAATGAGTTTATTCGATCACATTGTCGTTACATAGATGTTGTCTCTACTGAGGAGAATGTATTTGAATTATTCGAGAGCCTTATAGATGAACATACTGAAGAAAGTGTTGCCGCTAGAGAATAGAAATGCAACAGAGGTCAACCGTGACATTGGGATCAACATCAAGACTATAAAGATTTGGATTGTGAAGCATGATTCTGGTCGTTATTACGATGTAAGTGTAGAAATTGACAGTGGTTCATGACGCCGAAGGAGAAGCATCAGCTACTTCTCGATGCATCAAGGCTAGATGAAGATGACTGTTTGTGGGTATAGCATACATTCGGATCATCTCATCATCAAGGACTAGAAGCTGCTATAAATGATCGGCAAGAAACCCGATCCAAAGGTTCATGAGCTCAAGCTATGAAGGAAGAAGTACAAGGTGCCGTAAAAGGAACTCCCGCGCATGGAAAAGGCGTTTGCCGAAGCGGTCGCCTTGCTGATATTGAAAACAAACTCGATGCGTTTACGAAGTAGAACGCGGACGACTGATCTTGGTGAATCACAATTTCGAAATCGTGGAGCTGATCGAAGAGGCTCATGATCATGGAGTTCCGTACAGCAAGAACTGTCAGGTCGTCGGGATCTCGCTTCGAACTATGCCGTGCTGGACGCGTTTTGGCGTCCAAGACCACAGGAAAGGATCAGCAAAGCGATTTGTTCGGAAACTGACACAGGAGACTCGGCAGGTAATCATAGAGCATTGAAACATGGAACCCTTTCAGGATTTGAACCCATATGAGATCGTGCTGCTCTAGCTCTATGAAGGCATTTATCTTGCATCGGTGAGCACGTTTTACCGAGTGTTGAAAGTTCAAAACCTAATGCACCACCTAAGCAACACGCTGCCAAGCAACAGTTGTTGCAAGCCATCGTAGCATCTTGCGACGGAAATCGGATCAGGTCTACAGCTGGGACATCACTTGGCTGCAAAGAACGCGGTCAGGGGTCTCTGCTCCTATGCCCATGTTGTCATCGATATTTTCAACAAGAACGTTGTCGGTTGGTCTGTGCACGAAAAGGAACGCTAGCGGCACAGCATAGACCTGTTCTAGCTGACCTTGCAAGGTAAGAAGGTGAAGTTGCAGGCCCTGGATGCAGACAACGGACCTCCGATGAAGGGGATCACGTTGATGGCGATTCTAAAAGAACTGAACGTCGAGGTTTGTCATAGCTGACCGCAGGTGAGCAACGACAAACCGTTCATTGAATCGCACATAAAAACCCATAAGCCCATATGTAAAGGGTCAACTACCCGCTGCATTTCCTTGATTTGGATTATGCGAGGTAGTTGTTGGCGAGTTTCTTGAACTGTTACAATACGGGATTCCTGCATTCGTCGATCAGCCGTGTGACATCGCAGCAGATTCGAACCGGGGAAGCGGAACTGTTTTCCGAGCAAATGAACGCCGTCATGCGGTAAGCTCAAGCTGTACATCCTGAGCGATGGGGATCACTGTCGAAAAACACTGGGCGTCAACATGACAGGTCGTGCAGAACTCTGACCAATAATGCTGATTATTTCAAAACCGGTAACATCTATGTTGACATTAAGCGTTAATGATGAACCCAATAAAAGTTGATTGTTAATACCTCCAAGTTCGCATTGACGAGCCATAGATAAAGGCTATTCTGGCTGGTTGACTTTTGCACTCATTAAGCGGGAAAACAGTTTCCGAGGATGTCTAATTCTCAGTCACAAATCTCGGAATAGATTTTCTTGGGAACATCGATCAGATCAACTAGTTGCGGATCCCGTTTGTGCTCGAAAAGCATCTAACGATACCGGTAAAAAATCCTCATTCCAAATATTTATCTGTATGAATGGAAGTCTTAGTGCTTAATAATCACGTTGAGAGTTGTCAAAGCATTAATGGCTTCTGGGCGACTTGGGCGTTGAAACAGGATTAAAGTGTTTTCTCTTTATTCTGTTAATATTTTATTCGTAATTTTATAATATGCTACAAACATTAATTGTTGTCAATAAACCTAGGATAATTTTAATGGTTGCCGAAATTATAAATAAATTTTCGAATTCCTGAAGCGTTTTAAGTAGTGAAATATGTTAGCATTTCTTGAGAAATTTAAATTAGTGTATATGGACTGCATCATTTGCGTCAATTGCATAATATATTTAAATAAATCCGATTTATGAATAGACCAAAGGTTTCTGTGGTGATGGCGGCATACAATCGTGAAGATACGATTGCAAGAGCTATAGATAGTGTTCTGATTCAGGATGAACTCAACTGGGAACTTATAATAGTGGATGATGGATCAACGGACAATACTCGATCTATTATAGAATATTATGTTAAAAAAGATAGTCGTATCATTGCTGCTTTTCATAAACAAAATATGCATGTCCATTCAGCCAAAAATACAGGTTTTGATCTTATGAAGGGGGAGTGGTTTACTACATTAGATAGTGATGATGAAATGTTTCCACATGCATTAAGTGATATGTTGAATGTTTTGGAGGATGTTGATAACTCAATTGAAGCTATTACCTGCAATTGTTTGGATAGTACTACAGGGGAGTTTTCTGGTAAGGGCATTAATAATGATCAATGGCTTGACTTTGAAACGCTTGTTACAAAATGCAATGGCGAACATTGGGGTTTAACAAGGTCTTCATTACTTGGGGTGAATCGGCTAAATTGCAATATGCGAGGCGGAGCAGAGTCTATTCTTTGGTGGAAAATAAGTTTAAAGGCAAAACGTTATTATATTCATAAGGCTTTACGAGTCTATCATACTGAGGGACAAGATAGATTGTGTAGTAATAATCGTAAAGTAAATATAGAAGATCGAATTGGATATTATTCTGAAATGTCAAAGGAAAAAGAATACCTTGAACTGTTGAGGGTTTATAAACCAATTGAATATATCGCTGTGCAACGTAATATAGTTATATCAAAAGCGGTTTTAGGTGAGAATAAAGATGGTTGGAGGGTATATGAAGAAATAAAGATGGGGTTGCGACTACCTGAGAGAATTGCTGTTTTATGTGCTTTGATTGGTGGGGTCTATGTGGCTAAGATGGTTGTAGTTATAGTATTAAAAGCAAGGAAGAATTTAGGGAAAGGGAGGAGTTGTTTATGAATATTATTATTACAGGTACCGGCTTTGCATTTCCTGATGGTACAGGTTCAACTTCTCGTGTTATAGCGTTTTCAAAAGGAATTTTAAAAAATGGCGGATTTGTTAATGTTATATGTCCTAAGCCGACTGAAAATCATGAGACTGGAGATAGAAATATTCAGTTAAAGGGTGTTTATGAAGGTATTCCGTTTGAATATACCTGTGGAAGACGATTAATTGCAAGTACTCGGTTTGGCGCATTGTTTCTATATTTAAAGGGATTGTGGCAATCATATATTGCAATCTTGAGGATTCATAAAAATATGCCAGTGAATGCTATAATATTGTGGTATGGTGAACTGCCAATGAATTTTATATTTTATTTTATGGTGGCAAGGATTATAGGGGCTTTTTTGATTCTTGAAAAAAGTGAGTATCCGTTTGTTTATTCTAAGAAAACAATATCAATCAATATGTTAATGATGTTCTATGAAAAAATAACACTTAAAATTATTGATGGGGTGATAGTTATTTCAGGGTTTTTGAAGGATTATATTGATAAGCATATTGGCGAAAGTGGTAAAATAATAGAAATACCAATTATGGTTGATATTGAGCGATTTGTTTTTGATGATCAGAAAAAAGGGCCATTGAAAAATAAAATTATATACTGTGGGAATTTGGATCATCATTCGGAGATAATTAATTTGTTGAAATCATTTAAACTGATAGCTAATAATTATCCTCAATGGTCTTTAGAAATTATTGGGCAAATGCCGGATTTGAGTACAACAATACATTTTAATCAATTTCTGAAAGATAATGTTTTGGATGGTCGAGTGATATTTGTCGGTGCTGTATCGAGTGCTAAAATACCGGAAAAGTTAATAGATGGAGACATAATGGTGTTGCCAAGAGCCTCAGGAATATTCTCTTCAGCAGGCTTTCCTACTAAGCTAGGGGAATATCTTTCAACAGGAAAGCCAGTTATCGTTACTACAACTGGTAATATTAGTAAATACCTTTCTGACAGAAAAAATGCATATTTAGTAAGCCCAGATAATGTAGACGAATTTGCTGAAGCATTGAAATACGTTATTATTCATTATGATGAGGGGATTGAGGTTGGACAAAATGGTCGAGAGGTTGCAATTCGTGAATTTGATTTAAATATACAGTGCAAGAGACTATTGTGTTTTATCAAAGATCTTAATAATACCAAATAGAACACGTAATAATGCGGATTCTTTGTCTAATTGATTCGTTGGGTTCTGGTGGTGCACAGCGTCAAATGGTGACACTTGCAATCGGATTAAAAAAGAGAGGACACAATATTCGTTTTTTGGTTTATCATACTGATGATCATTTTCTCCCTCTTCTACTGAAAGAAAATATATCATTTCAAGTAATTGAAAATTGTTCTTATATAAGGCGAGCTTGGAAAGTAAGACGTATTCTTAGAGACGATTGGCAAGATGTAGTATTGGCATTTATGGAATCGCCGTCACTATACTCAGAATTAGCTCGTTTTCCGTACTCTAAATGGGGTTTGGTTGTCGGAGAGCGTTTGGCATATCCACGAATGAAACGTGGTATGAGTATTATATATAGACAATTCCATAGGTTAGCTGATTCGGTTGTTTGTAATTCATATACTAACAAACTTATGCTTGAACGTGCTTATTATTTTCTTAGAAATAAAAATTGCACAGTATATAATATAGTAGATTTGCGATTGTTTAATCCAGATAAAAAGATATCGAATATCGCTGCTGCTTCTGGTAGATTAGAGTTTCGTATCGTTGTAGCTGCAAGTTATCAAGAGAAAAAGAATATGATAAATGTAGCTAAAGCTGTTTTGATTTTAAAAAATAATAACTTATCTCAATCAATTGTTATTGATTGGTTTGGTGCAATGCCCTCTGGTCCTGCTGCATTCACCAATGCTAATAAATTTATAATTGATAATGGATTAAGTAATAATATTCGCTTACACTCAGTCACTAAGAGTATAGAATCTGAATATTATAAGGCAGATGCAATAGGATTGTTTTCTTTTTATGAAGGGCTTCCAAATGTCATTTGTGAGGGTATGGCTTGTGGAAAGCCTATTCTAATGAGTAATGTCTGTGATGCCGGTAATTTGGTTCAAGATGGAATAAACGGTTTTCTTTTTGATCCAGATTCACCGGAAGATATTGCTCAAAATATTTTAAAAATGGCCATGCTCAGTTATGAAGATCTAAATAGAATGGGAGTTCAATCTAGAATTCTAGCTGAACAATTATTTTCTGAAGATATTATAGCAGGATTTTATGAACGCATTTTGGAGTTGGCTGTAAATAAGACAAAACTACCCATTGATTGTAATTGGCCCAACGGCGTTCCTGATTCTGCTTATATGACAGTTAAAAAGTGGAATAACTGTTAAATACAATGTTTGATAACGCTATTTAAATTATAATTAATATTATGCTATACGGTATTTTTTATCTTTTAATCGTTATTTATAAAATCTTTTATCGGTGAATTATTAGTCGTGAAATTATGTTTTTTTTTAATAATATATTTGGATATGTGTTTCAAGATTGGTCAGCTAATCCTGATTCATTAAAATCTCGGCTTGTTCTTCTTTTGTTTAGATATGTTAAGTACTTGAAAATCCATCCAGGAGTGATTTGTAAAATAATTTCTGTCCCTTTTTCTGTTTTGTACACGATTATTGTGCACTGGATTATGGGAATAGAGATCCCTATTGAAGTGATTATTGGAAAAAATCTTCAATTATTTCATGGAGTTGGACTTGTTTTACATCCTGCAGTTGTGATCGGAGAAGGTTGTGTACTCCGGCATTGTACAACTCTTGGCTCGAAAGTAACTGCGGGTTCAGGTCCTCAAACTGCCCCTGTACTTGGAAACTATGTTGATGTTGGCTGCAACGCTGTGATACTTGGACATATATCAGTTGGGAATAATTCAATTATTGGCGCAGGTTCAGTTGTTGTTCGTGATGTTCCGGAGAATGCTGTTGTATGCGGTAACCCTGCAAAAGTAATTGATATTCGGGAACCAAAAAAATGAACGTATTGAAAAAGCGAATTCTCATTCTTGGCCCCACAGAGCCATCAATCGGGGGTATCACGACGGCTGTCAATAACTTGATGGGATCTAATCTCAAAAATGAATATGATTTACGGCTAGTTACGAATTCGAATCATAGACCAATGAATAAAAAGGGAGTTATCGATCTTCACAATATTATTAGTGCAATAATTATCATTTATGAGTTAGTTAAGGAGATCTATTTTTTTAGACCAAACATTGTTCAGGTAGAGACAGCCGGAGAGATAGGTTTTCTCAAGCAATCCATTTATATACTAATATCAAGGTTGTTGCATTGCAAGGTCATTGTATCTTTGCATTGTGCTAATGATGCTGAGCCGCTTACAGAATTTTATAAACATAGTCGTATTTCGAGGTGGTATTGCTGTTATGTGTTACGACGTTGTCAGATGATTAAGTTATTATCATCCAAATGGCGAAATAGTTTTACTAATCGCTGGGGGATTGATTCAGAAAAGATTATTTGTATTCAAAATTGTCTTGATAATGAATTTCCTTGGGGAACAGCATTATCTCATTCGCTTCGATTGGAATCTATTATGATTGTAAGTGTCGGTTCTGTCGGTGAGAGAAAAGGAAGTTATCTTCTTATAGAGGCTATAAGAAGAATGTCTGATGTTGGAATTAACGCATCACTCTTCCTTGTTGGTCCTGAAGAAAGGAACGGCGGAATACTCGCTCTTCAGGAAGCTGCTCGGTTAGGTGGGGTTGAGAATAGAGTTCATCTCTTAGGTGGACAAACACGAGAGCATACTTTGGAAATACTCTCGAAAGCTGATGTATTTGCTTTGCCATCTTATGCTGAAGGTATGCCTTATTCAATAATAGAGGCGCTAGCTATCGGTTGCCCTGTTGTTGCAAGTGATGTTGGCGCGATAAGCGATATTATTAGAAATGAGGAAACTGGATTGCTTATTGAGGCAGGAAATGTAGAGCAATTATATGATGCTTTATGTAGGATGGCAGAGGATGGAAATATTCGTGCTAATCTATCTGTTCAAGGAAATAAGTATGCTTGTAAAGAGTTTAGTATAAATAAACTAGAGTCTTTGTTAAGATCTGTCTATGAAAAAATACATTAAAACTAAGTTTATGTTTAATAGAAAAGTGCTTTTAATTACAGGCGGTACTGGTACTTTCGGTAACGCGGTTTTGCGAAGGTTTCTTGAAACCAATATATCTGAAATCCGTGTATTCAGCCGCGATGAGAAGAAGCAGGATGACATGCGCAAGGAGTACAGTAACCCAAAACTCAAGTTTTACATCGGTGACGTGCGTAATGTCGACAGTTTGCGTGATGCCATGGAGGGCGTTGACTTTATTTTTCATGCAGCTGCCCTGAAGCAGGTTCCCTCGTGCGAATTTTTTCCGATGGAGGCGTTGCGCACTAATGCGGTAGGAACCCATAATGTGCTGACCCAGGCTACCGCTGCTGGAGTCAAGCGGGTGGTGGTACTCAGCACTGATAAGGCGGTGTACCCGATTAATGCCATGGGTATATCCAAGGCTATGATGGAGAAGGTAGCTGTTGCACAATCACGCGTTTCGGGACATCGTACGGTGATAAACGTGACGCGGTATGGTAATGTGATGGCAAGTAGAGGGTCGGTGATTCCGCTCTTCTTGAAGCATATTCAGGAAGGAAAGCCGATGGCCGTTACTGACCCTAATATGACCCGCTTTATGATGAGTATTGACGATGCGGTTGATCTGGTACTCTATGCCTTTACTCACGGTCAGCCTGGTGATACTTTTGTGCAGAAGGCACCGGCGGCCACTATTGAAACGCTTGCACTTGCGCTCAAGAAATTGATGAAGACCGATGTTCCCGTTACCATTATTGGAACCCGTCATGGTGAAAAGCTTTACGAGTCACTTTTGACCCGTGAAGAACTGGCCGTGGCAGATGATCTTGGCGGTTACTATCGTGTTCCTGCGGACAACCGCAATCTGAACTATGCAGCATTTTTCAGTGAAGGTCGTGAGGAGGTTTCACTGAAAGAGGATTATAACTCCCACAATTCTACGAGAGTTGATGTCGATGGCATGTGCGAATTGCTCTTGAAGCTTGAATGTGTAAGATCGGCCATGAGTGGCGAAAGGATAGCCGTTTAACAATTCAAAATTCATTAATCCTGTCAGCTGATGATAAATGTTTTGGTGACCGGTGCTCAAGGGTTTGTTGGGAGGAACCTGTGTTCGGTTTTGCGGACTATGGAGCAAGTTCGTGTTATGGAGTTCGATTGCGGCAATACCCCTGAGGAGCTTCATGGAATGCTTCTGGGGGCGGAGGTGATTTTTCATTTGGCTGGGGTGAACCGGCCTAAGAGCGAGGAGGAGTTCAGGACCGGAAATGCAGGGTTGACAGAGGAGATCAGTGATACACTCAGGAATCTGAATCGGACGCCGAAGATTGTCCTCGCTTCGTCCATTCAGGCTGATCTCGACAACCCATACGGACAAAGCAAGCTGCTGGCGGAGCATGCGCTCAGGGCGTTTTCCGATGTTACCAGCGCACGCACGGTGGTTTACCGTTTCAAGAACCTTTTCGGCAAGTGGTGCCGCCCGAACTACAATTCGGTGACCGCCACTTTCTGCCATAATATTGCACACGACCTGCCGGTTACCATATCCGATCCGGCTCGCTCGATCGAGCTGACCTATATCGACGATGTGGTTTCGGCCCTGATCGGTGAAATCCCCTTCATTGAGGGCTCTCCGGAAACGGGATTTGCTTTCGGTACTGATCTTGCTTCATATTCCATTTCGCTTGGAGAGCTTGCGGAATTGATCGGGTCGTTTCGCCAGTCGCGTCGCACCCTTGTTCTGCCTGGCTTCGACAGCAGGTTTGTGAGGGCGCTCTATGCCACCTATCTCAGCTATCTTGACGGCAATGATTTCGCTTACCCGCTCACCATAAAGAGCGACGAGCGGGGGAGTCTTGCCGAGATGATGAAAAGCGAAGCGTTCGGGCAGATTTTCGTTTCGCGCACCAAGCCGGGGATTACCCGAGGCAACCATTACCACCATACGAAAACCGAAAAGTTCATGGTGGTTGAAGGCGACGCGGTGATCAATTTCCGCAGGATCGACGGCACGGAGGTGATCGAGCATAGAGTTTCTGGCCGTGAGTTCCGGGTTGTTGACATTCCGCCCGGATATACTCACCATATCACTAATATTGGCGAAGGGGAATTGGTGACGCTGTTCTGGGCCTCAGAAATTTTCAATCCCGAGCAACCGGATACCTTTTTTCTGAAGGTCTGATTATTTCATCTACGACTTAACGCGGCTTGACCCAAAAGAAGCATGGGCTTATTGATCCGACCACTAAAGGTCTTAATCATACTGAAAAGCGAATTGTCATTCTGAGCCCGACTTGTAGGGAGAAGAATCCATAAGGCACTATTTCAAAAGAGGCTGGATTCTTCATTTCGCTTCGCTTCATTCTGAATGACAGCCGGTAGCCAAGTTTACCTATGCGAATTTTAATGTCCGGAGTAATGAATAGTCAGAAGTCTTGAAAAGTGGACAACCCTCATCCCTATACAACAGTGAAGAAACTGAAGGTTATGACCATCGTCGGTACCCGGCCGGAGATTATCCGGCTTTCAAGGGTGCTGGCAAAGCTCGATGAGCACACGGAGCATGTGCTGGTGCATACCGGGCAGAATTACGATTACGAGCTTAACCAGATTTTTTTTGACGATCTCGGGATCCGCAAGCCTGACCATTTTCTTGAGGCGGCAGGCTCCACTGCGGCTGAAACCGTTGGTTTGATCATCGCAAAAACCGACAGGGTGCTGGAGCAGGTAAAACCTGATGCGCTGTTGATTCTCGGCGACACCAACTCCTGCCTTGCCGCATATCCGGCCAAGCGCCGGAAGATTCCTGTATTCCATATGGAGGCGGGTAACCGCTGCTTCGACCAGCGGGTTCCTGAAGAGATCAACCGCAAGATTGTCGATCATACGGCCGATATCAACCTGACGTACAGCGACATCGCCCGCGAGTACCTGCTCCGCGAAGGGTTGCCGGCTGACAGGATCATCAAGACCGGGAGCCCCATGTTCGAGGTGCTTTCTCACTACCGTGAAAAGATCGACCGTTCCGATATACTCAAGCGTTTGGGCTTGGAAAATGGCGACTACTTTGTGGTAAGCGCCCACAGGGAGGAGAACATCGAATCCGACAGGAATTTCGAACGGCTGGTGGACATTCTGAACGCTCTTGCCCGGGATTTTGGCAAACGGGTGATCGTTTCAACACATCCAAGAACCCGCAAAAGGATCGAGTCAGGCGGGGTCGTGTTCGATGAGCGGGTAGAGCTGCTCAAGCCGCTTGGTTTCAGCGATTACGTCTATCTGCAAATGCATGCAAAAGCAGTGCTTTCGGATAGCGGCACCATTACCGAAGAGTCTTCTATCCTGAATTTCCCCGCCCTCAATATCCGCGAAGCCCATGAACGTCCGGAGGGGATGGAGGAGGCAAGCGTCATGATGGTTGGGCTCGATGTCGAACGGGTCATGCAGGCGCTGGCTATTCTCGAAACCCAGTCGCGCAGGGCGCAACGCAGCCTGCTCCAGGTGGCTGATTATTCGATGCCGAATGTATCGGACAAGGTTGTTCGTCTGCTGCACAGCTATACCGATTATGTGAATCGGGTGGTATGGAAGAAAAATATATGACACTTAAGAGCTTCTTTAAGAGATGAATATTCTGATGCTGACACAGTTATTTCAGCCAGAACCCAATCATCTCAAAGGGCTTTATCTGGCTAAGGATTTGATCGGTCGTGGTCATGGCGTCGAAGTTCTTACTGGATTCCCCAATTATCCCGGTGGGCGAGTCTATAAAGGTTATAGGCAAAAGTGGCGAATGCGGGAAATGATTGATGTTGTTCCGGTTATAAGAGTTCCTTTGTTTACCGATCATAGTAGTTCTGCACTGCGGAGAATGTTGTGTTATTTCAGTCTCGCTTTTACTGCATGTGTCCCTGGAATCCTTTTGGTAAAAAAACCTGACGTTGTCCATGTTTATCAGGGCCCAGCTACGCTTGTGCTACCTGCTATTCTAATGAAAGTATTTTTCGGAGTTCCTTATGTTCTTGATGTCCAGGATCTTTGGCCGGAAAGCGTTCTTGGTTCGGGCATGCTCAGGTTCAAGTTTTTTGACTCGATATTGCATTTCTGGTGCGATCTGACATACCGTTTTGCTACACAGATTGTTGTTTTATCGCCAGGTTATAAACAGGCTATTACACTTCGAGGAGTTCCGGAAAATAAAATCAAAGTTATCTATAACTGGTGTGATGTTTCTCAGGAGATTACCACGGATAATCAGGAATACAGTGATCCGTTCGATTTGAACGGTCGATTTAACGTGATTTATGCTGGCAATTTTGGAGGCGTACAAGCCCTGGAATCAGTTATCAGAGCCGCGGCCATGCTGAAGCTAGAACTTCCAGATGTCCGTTTTGTGTTTGTGGGTGATGGGGTTGATGGTGACAGGCTCAAAAAAATTGTTGATGTCGAGAATATTGACAATGTCAGATTCATACCACGTCAACCTGTTGAAAGAATTCGTACAATACTTGATAAATCAGATGTACTGATTATCCATCTTCGTAATGATCCTTTATGTCGCATCGGAATTCCTCAAAAAACGCAGGCCTATTTAGCAGCGGGCAAGCCCATTATTATGGCAGTTAATGGTGACGCAGCTGATTTACTCAACAAAGCTAAAGCCGGAGTCACATGCGAACAGGAAAATCCCGTTAGTATCGCTGATGCTGTGCGTAAGCTTTATCGTATGTGCCCTGAAGAGAGAGCTGTAATGGCTTTAAATGGGCGCAGATTTTATGCTGAGAATCTATGCTATTCAGTTGGTTCAAGCAAACTAGAAAAAATTCTATTAACAGTTGCTGGTGGATAATTGCTTGGAAAATATATTTCCTACAAATAAAAGACATATTAAAGATGTCGTTCTGGTTCATATATCCAGCTTTCCGGATTTTTTTCTGTCTGAGCTTGGCAGTAAGTTTCTGTTTCTTTTTTATTCTAGGATCGTTGAAGCTTCAGAAGGAATTGCATTCGTCTATCTGAACGATTCAGGTATCCCAACTGGTTTCGTGGCGGGAACGTCAAATCCTCGCGGGTTTTATTCACGTCTATTGAAACGCGATTGGCTTGCATTCGCATTAGCAGCAATTCCTACGGTTTTACGTAAGCCTGCAATTATCGGAAGAGTGGCAAGAGCTGTGTTCCATCCATCAGATAATCCTGTGGGGAATGATTTGGCTGGACTCTTTTCCATTGGGGTGTTACCGGAACAGCAAAGAACAGGGGTAGGGAAAAAACTTGTACAGGCATTTCTAAAAGAATCGAAACGTCGGGGTTGTAATCGGGTTTTCCTTACGACTGACCAGGATCACAACGATGCTGTCAATGCTTTTTATGTGAAGCATGGGTTTTCCGTGAAGCGCAGGTTTGTGACGCCTGAAGGCAGAAGAATGAACGAATATTGGATAACATTACCAGAACATGTACTATGACCCCATTTCTGCCTTTTGCGCTTCCCGATATCGGCGAAGAGGAAATAAACGAGGTAGTTGATTCCCTGCGTTCAGGCTGGCTTACGACCGGCCCTAAAACGAAGCAGTTTGAAATGGATTTTGCCGCTTTCGCTGGCGATGCTGCTGAAACTATAGCTGTCAACTCAGCCACTGCGGGTTTGCATCTTGCTCTTGAGGCATTAGGGATTGGTCCTGGTGATGAGGTAATCGTTCCGGTATATACCTTTACGTCGACGGCAGAAGTTGTTCGCTATTTGGGTGCAGAGCCAGTATTTGTGGATATGGATCCCGAAACTTTCAATATCGATCCGGCGAAGATAATAACCGCCCTGACCTCCCGTACCAAGGCGATAATTCCCGTGCATTTTGCTGGGCTGTCGTGTGCAATGGACGAGATCATGGCCATTGCACGAAAAAATTCGTTGAAGGTGATCGAGGACGCAGCCCATGCCCTTCCGACGACGTTTAACGGGCGCCTGATCGGGGCTCAGGAAAGTGATGCTACGGTCTACAGCTTTTATGCCACCAAAACGATAACCACAGGTGAGGGCGGCATGATTGTTACCCGCAATGCTGAGCTTGCAAGGCGCTGCAGGGTGATGCGGTTACACGGTATCAGCCGGGATGCTTTCGACCGATATACATCAACTAAACCGTCATGGCATTATGAGGTTGTTGCGCCAGGGTTCAAGTATAACATGACCGATCTGGCGGCTTCCCTTGGTATCCAACAGTTGAAAAAGGTCCATATGTTCCAGCGGAAACGTGCAGCACTGGCCGCACGGTATGATGAGGCCTTCCATGAGTTGCCTGTGATGCTTCCACCACAAGCTCGTTCAGGCGATATGCATGCATGGCATCTCTATGTGCTGAGGTTTACCGATGCAGTGAACGTGTCACGTGACCGATTCATCGAACTGATGGCTGAAGGTGGTGTGGGATGCAGTGTGCATTTTATTCCCCTTCATCTTCATCCTTACTGGAGGGACAGATACAATTTGAAAGCGGAGGATTTTCCTCAGGCGTTTCATACATATCAGTGTGCAGTAAGCCTTCCGATCTACACTCGTATGACTGACGCCGTTCAGGATAAAGTCATCGCAGCAGTCCGAGAGATTCTTTCGTGAACGGCAAACGTATCTTTGATATAGCAGCGTCTTCTTTAGGGCTTGTGCTGCTTTCTCCTTTTTTGCTGCTTGTCTCCATCGCCATTAAAATCGATTCCCGTGGACCAGTTTTTTTCAGGCAGGTTCGTGCAGGGCAATCCAAAAAAACGTTCCGGATTCTCAAGTTCAGGACTATGGTTACCGATGCGGAAAAGATTGGTGCCCAGATCAGTTCGGGGGACGATCCACGCATAACGACGGTTGGCCAATTTCTTAGAAAATACAAGCTCGATGAATTTCCTCAGCTGATCAATGTTTTCAAGGGAGAGATGAGCATTGTCGGACCGAGGCCTGAACTTCCCCGGTTTGTTGAGGCCTACGATGATGATTACCGCGAAATTCTGACGGTGAAGCCTGGCATTACCGACTTTGCGTCGCTTGAGTATAAAGATGAAAACGAGCTTCTGAAGGCTGCTGAAGATCCTGAGCGGCAATATCTGGAAGAAATACTGCCCATTAAGATCAGCTATTATCATAAATATCTGAAGGAACAGAGCCTGAAGACCGATGTGACGCTGATTCTAAAAACCCTCTGGAATATTATTTTCAGATAGCTCTTAGCTCTCGCATATCCTTTTATCTAAGGGCCTTATTGCGTCGGACATTGTTCTACAACAGTCAGGATGGTCGTCCGCTGATTTTCTAAATCTTTACGACCTTAGTAGTCCATGGAAAGGATTTTGATAGTCGGTGCCGGCGGCCATGGCCGTGCGGTTGCCGAGGCCATAGAGTTGGCGGGGAATTTTGAGATCGCGGGTTTTCTGGACGACTGTTACCCGCAAATCAAAGAGGTCTGGAGCTATCCTGTGCTGGGGACTGCGCATGAATTGAGCGGTTTTGCCTCTTATGCGGGAGCGCTGATTGTGGCCATCGGCAACAATCGGGTGCGTGAAACGGTTTTCGACAGGGCGAAAGCAGCGGGTTTTACCATGCCTTCGATTGTACATCCTTCTGCGGTTGTTTCTCGCAGAGCGTTGACTGGTGAGGGCTGCTGTATTATGGCAGGTTCGGTTTTAGGTACTGAGGCGACTCTCGGTCGCGGGTGCGTGGTGAACGTCAATGCATCGGTGGATCATCACTGCAGGCTCGACGATTTCGCGCA
>Ga0326726_10000945_pt1 | contig 26922 bp, 28 predicted proteins | sample MHFenrmetagenome_2_FD_207603 | JGI IMG/M metagenome (GOLD analysis project Ga0326726, IMG submission 207603) | Lab enriched peat soil microbial communities from Michigan Hollow, Ithaca, NY, United States - MHF15MN | ecosystem: Environmental > Terrestrial > Soil > Wetlands > Peat | place: USA... | reverse complement strand
TCTCGGCTCGATGGGCGCGAGCGTGCAGCACATCCTCGCCGTGAACCGTGGTGCGCTGCGGCCCGGCGATGTCTTCATGCTCAACGCGCCGTACCAGGGCGGCACCCACCTGCCTGACATCACCGTCATCACGCCGATCTTCATCGAGTCCGACGCCGCGCCCGCGTTTTTTGTCGCCTCGCGCGCGCACCACGCGGACATCGGCGGCATCACGCCGGGGTCGATGCCACCGGACAGCCGTTCGGTCGAGGACGAAGGTGTGTTGTTCGACAACTTCCATCTTGTCAGAGGCGGCCAGTTCGCCGAGCAGGCCCTGCACGAGCAGTTGACGCGCGCGGTGCACCCGGCACGCAACCCGGCTCAGAACATCGCCGATCTGAAGGCACAGATCGCCGCTAACGAAAAAGGTGTCGCCGAGCTGCGCCACGTCATTGCCCAACATGGCCTGCCGCTCGTGCGCGCCTACATGCAGCACGTGCAGGACAACGCCGAGGAGTGCGTGCGGCGGGTCATCGGGCGCCTCGGAAGCGGCGCCTTTCGTTACGAGATGGACAACGGCCAGGCGATCGTGGTGCGGGTCGAGGTCGATCGCGCGACGCGAAGTGCGGTCATCGACTTCACAGGCACTTCGCCTCAGGCGCCGAACAACTTCAACGCCCCGAGCTCGGTTTGCACCGCCGCGGTCCTGTACGTGTTCCGCACACTCGTCGAGGAGGACATCCCCCTCAATGCCGGTTGCCTCAGACCGCTGCAAATCCTGATCCCTGAGGGCTGCATGCTGAATCCCCGCTATCCTGCGGCCGTGGTCGCCGGCAACGTGGAAACCTCGCAGTGCATCGTCGATGCGCTCTACGGCGCACTCGGCGTGATGGCAGCCGCGCAGGGCACGATGAACAACTTCACCTTCGGCAACGAGCGGCATCAGTACTACGAAACCATCGCCGGTGGCTCGGGCGCAGGCCCGGACTTCGACGGCACGTCCGCAGTGCAGACCCACATGACCAACTCCAGGCTCACGGACCCCGAGGTGCTCGAGCTGCGTTACCCGGTGTTGCTCAGAGAGTTCCGGATTCGTGAGGGCTCGGGGGGCGCTGGCCGGCATCGCGGCGGCGACGGCACGATACGGTGCATCGAGTTTCGCGAGGCCATGACCGCATCGATCCTGTCGAATCACCGGCGCATCCGCCCGTTCGGTCTTGACGGCGGCGAGGCCGGCCGACCCGGGGTGAATCGCGTGCTGCGCACGGACGGTTCTCACAGCGAACTGTCCGCCACCGCAAGCGTGACAGTCGCGCCAGGCGATCAGTTCGTGATCGAGACACCGGGGGGCGGCGGGTTCGGCGCGCCCGATACTGTTGCCACGACCGACAGAGGCAAGCCGCGATGACCGCCACACGGCAACCGACGGCGCTGCGCTATTTTCAGAAGCTGTCGCGCTGGCCTTGCGGTCGATGGCTGTTCGCGCGCGTCATCTGCTTCAAAGCACCGTACTTTTCGAGCATCCGTCCGCGTTTCTTCGAACTGCGTCCTGGTCTGTGCCACGTGGCTCTGAGCAAACGCCGCGCCGTGCTGAATCATGTTGGCACCGTGCACGCGATTGCGATGGCCAACCTGTGCGAGCTGGCAGGTGGCATGCTGATGGAGGTCTCGATCCCAGTGACGATGCGCTGGATCCCGCGTGGCATGACCATCGAATACCTGCGCAAGGCCGAGGGTGGAGTGGCGGCGATCGCGCGCCTCGACAAGACCGAGTGGACACCGCCGGAAAACGTCGGCGTGCCGCTGACCGTGACCGATAACACAGGGAACGAAGTCGTGCGCGCCGTGATCACGATGTACGTGAGCGAGCGCAAGGCGGGCTAGCGGCCGAACGTCTCCTGTTCCATCTCCTCGATGAGCCGCCGCCCTCCGGTCTCGAGGCGATTCACGCTAACCGGCCGCAGCCGGGTGCCCGCAGGATGATGTGACAGCAAGTAGGCGTGGTACTCGCCTTCGCGCAGCGCCGCGAATCCGAACAGGATGTTTACCGTGCCCTGGTACAGATCGCTGGCGCTGTTGACGCGTTCGTCGCAGATGACGAAATAGGCTTCATCGTGGGCGCGCCCGACGAATGCCCCGTCCGTGTCGAGTTCCGACAGAAAAGTTTCGACCTGCGCGGCGACGTGCCGCCACAGCTCAGGTCCGTTGGTCTCGAACACGACCCAGCGCGTGCCGCGCTCGATGCAATCCACGATGAAGAGCGCCAGCCGCCGCGCAGCGAGGTACTTCCAGTCCGGCGAGCCGCTGCTGCCGCCGGCGAGCGTACGCGCGCTTAGATTCGAGCGCGCCGGCGAGCGCACTGCCTGCACCGTATTGACACCGGACTGCGCCAGCCGCGCCCGTTCCGCCTCGGTAACCAGGCAGGCGGGTCGATACCCCGGGCGCAGCAGGACCTCATCACCGGCCGAGGCGCTCCACAACGGCCAGAGCTCATCGGAACGCGCCAGCATCCCCGCGGCGGCCCCGCAGGGTGCAAACTGCTCGAAGCGCCCGCGCAGGCGGTCGTAAGCCAGCAGTCGCGGGAAATACATGAGCGCGTTCTCATTGCGGAACTGCCAGTCGCGCATGCCCTGCATCGCGGCTTCCGTCGAGGTCCATGCGCACGGCGGATCGATCACCAGCATCGCGTTGTGCTCGCGACAGAAGCGCCCGGCGACGAGCAGTACGCTCGTACCGATATCGACATCGCGCGCCACGGGTGGAATGCAAAGCAGATTGAAGCGATCGGCCGCCTTCAAGGCGAAGAGCCCGGTGCCCTGCGCAGCCGAGCCGATGAGGTCGTAGTCGGTAAGCGGCGCGCCGTCGTCGCCGTCCGGATTCGAATGCACGTAACCGATGCCACCACGCGCATCGTGCCGCAGCGTGCGCTCGGGCCGCGTGACCGGAACCTCGCCGATGACGCGGGCCAGCGCCGACTCGGCGAGGGCCGCCCGCACTTGGCGGCTTGAATCGGCCTTGATCGAGACGCGCCGAAAGATCTCCTGATCCTCAACGTGCTCGGATCCTGGAGCGCGCACGCGTTGCAGCACCAGGTTGAAGCAGTCGTGCTCATTGCCGCCGATGCCGTCGTAGTCGACCGATGCGCGCAGGTATTCACGCGTGCCACAGGCGAGCGCTTCCAGGCGCAGCGTTTCCGGTCCGGCGCGCAGGTCCAGGGTCGGTGCACGCGCACCGTTGACGATGCGCACGACGATGGCTTGTCGGCCGCCATTGTCGAAGTAATGCTCGACGGCATAGCTCACCATGCTCGGCTGCCACAAGCCGCCGAAGATCGACTGGTAATCCGCGAAGCTGGAAATGGAGACTGGGCGGTTGACGGGACCGCGGAGCGTTCTGCCGACAAAGGCCGTAACGGCAGTCGGGGCGCGCGCGATGCTCTGTTCTGGCCCGGTTTGTTCGGCGACCTGAATCCCTGAGGTCAGTCGCTCTGCCACCGCCATCCCCATGTTGATCTGCGCGCGACTCTACCACAGCTGCGCCGCGCTCGTGCTTCGATCACTAGGCGTGCGCGCGTTGGTGTATGTTGCTCGGCCGCAGGATCCGCATCGGAGCCCACGATGAGCCGCACCGACGATGACTCGCGCCGCTACTACGGCGCACTGGCATGGCGCGCATGAGCGGCCGCTGGCGACTCGGCCTCGCGCTCGCGTTGACGACGGCCGTGCTCTGGGGCGTGCTGCCGATCGCACTCAAGATCACGCTGCAAGGCATGGACGCGTACACGATCACTTGGTATCGCTTCGCGCTCTCGGCACTGGTCGTCGGACTGATGTTGGCTGCAACCGGGCAGCTGCCGCCACTGCGCTCGCTCCGACGCGACAGCTGGCTGTTGCTGCTCGTCGCCCTGATCGGCCTCATCGGCAACTACCTGCTGTACGCGCTGGCCCTGAAGCACACGACACCCGCCGTGACCCAGACCGTGATCCAGGTCGCGCCCATGTTTCTGCTGCTGGGCGGCCTGGTGGTCTTCCGGGAACGCTTCTCGACGGCGCAATGGTTCGGCTTCGCCGTGCTGCTGATCGGACTCGCCCTGTACTTCAACCGTCGGCTCCCCGAACTCCTTGACCTGAGCGGTGACCTGGGACTTGGTGTTGCGCTACTTATCCTCGGGGCACTGGTGTGGGCCGCCTACGGCCTGGCGCAGAAGCAATTGCTGAAGCAACTGAGCTCGCAACAGGTGCTGTGGATCCTGTATCTCGCCTCGGTGATCGTGCTCCTGCCCGCGACCCACCTCACGACGATCCGCGCGCTCTCGCCTGGCGAGCTCTTCATGCTGCTCTTCTGCGGGGTCAACACGATCGTCGCCTACGGCGCCTTCGCCGAGGCGATGCAGCACTGGGAGGTATCACGCGTGAGCGCGGTCCTTGCCATCGCCCCGCTCGTCACGCTGTCGGCGATGTGGCTGACCACGCGAATCGTGCCAGGGCTGCTCGAGCCGGAGCACCTCAACGTTCTGGGCCTTGCGGGCGCGTTGCTGGTGGTCAGCGGCTCGGCTGTGTGCGCGCTCAGTCAGGCGGGCCGGCAGGAGAGCACCGCGAAGGTGGAGTGCCGACCAGCTATTGATTAGAGCAGTCCGATCCGGCCACTGACGTGAGGGCCGTGCCAACTCCGGGCTGACCAACGTTCAATGACCGTGCTATCCGAAGATGTATCCCCGCAAACACTGCTCGCCCGAGTTGGCAGACCCTCGACGCCAGTGTCCGAATCGTCCTGCATCAGCCCAGTTGGGAGTGCTCTCTCTTGGGTCCGCTCCGCGGACCTCTTACAGGAGAAGTCAACTAACTCTTACTAGTCAACGCAGGAGCGGGTGGACATCGGGTGATGTCTGCCGACTGCGCCGGCCACCTATGTTTGCGGGTGTGACTTCTCAGCTCTAGCTAACAATGGCCGTGATCCGGCGCACGTCGGCACGGTATCACCCGATGGCCAACCGGGACTGCTCTACCGATTGAAGAGCCGCACGTCGCGAAACTTGAACAGCGGAATGAGCGCAATGCCGGCGAGGAAGCCACCGATGTGCGCGCGGAAGGCTACTCCCGCGCTCTCCGTGCCTTGCAGCAGGCTGCTGAGCAGCTGCAGGGCGAACCAGAACAGCAGCACCCACATCGCAGGCAGGCGTGCGCTTTGCAGAATGAACCCGAGTGGAATCAGCACGTGGATGCGCGCGCGCGGGAAGAGCAGCAGATAAGCGCCCAGGACGCCGGAAATCGCGCCGCTCGCGCCAATCATGGGTACCTGCGAGCCCGGATCCGGCAGCGCCTGGGCCAGCACCGCCGCCAGCCCGCACAGCACGTAGAAGATAAAGAAGCGCCCGTGGCCCATGCTGTCCTCGACGTTATCGCCGAAGATCCACAGGTACAGCATGTTGCCGATGAGGTGCATCCAGCCGCCGTGCAGGAACATGGAGGTGAGAATGCTCATCCACGGCGAGATCACCGCGATGTCGGCCGGCAGTCGCACGTTCCCCGTCAGCACCGCCGGGATGGTGCCGAATGCATAGACCGCCTTTTGTCCGCGCACCGGCCCCAACGACAGCTGCCACAGGAACACCAGCACGCACGCGATGATGATCCCGTAGTTGATGTACGGCGTGAGGCGCGAGGGGTTGTCGTCCTTGAGCGGAATCACGGGCGCCGCGCCTGCTCGCGTTCGTCCGTCCGGTCCGTCTTGCGCGCAGCCGCCGCGCGCTCGCGATCACGTTGTTGTTGCTCGGCATGGGCGCTCTCGCGCTCCATCTGCTTGCGCGCGATCTCCTCGAGCATGAGCTTGAGCCAGTCGGACAACATCGATCCGGTCCCGTGGCAATGGGCAGGCGACTATACCGGAATCGGCCGATTTCGCGGCGGGCCGCGAGTCAGCAGGCCGGCCCAACAAGTTTGAAATCAGCTCTGGCGCCAGGCAGGCGCCAGCGGTGCGCGGGAGTGGTCGGCCAGCGTGGCCTGATAGAGATCGGCGAGGCGCAGCGCCATCTCCTGCGCCGACCAGGTCGCCGCGTAGGCCTGGGCAGCGCGGCCGAGCTGGATCCTTCTCGCGCTGTCGCGCAGCAGGCTGGCGGTCGCATCCGCGAAACTGCGCTCCTCTTCTTCTTCTACGACCACGCAGCCGCGGCCGGCACCCAGGATGTCGATTGTGCCCATGTGCATCGTAGAAATGATGGGAACTCCCTGTGCCATCGCCTCGAGCAGCACGAGTCCCTGGGTCTCGGTGCGCGATGCAAACACGAATGCATCGCCGGCGCGATAACAGTCGAGGAGCTCGCGCTGGCGATCGAGGTAGCCCACGAACAGCGTGTGGTTCTGCAGTCCCAGCTCGGCCGCAAGCCGACGACAATGCGCGAGCGCCGGTCCTTCGCCAGCGACGACCAGCAACACTTCCGCGATCTGCTCCCGGAGCGGCCCCATCATGCGCAGAAGGAAATCGATGTTTTTCTCGTGCGCGATGCGCCCGACATGAACCAGCACCGGGCGTGCGACATCGATGCCGAAGCGCTCACGAAATGCGGCGCCATCGCCCGGCTCGAAGCGGTCGGTCTGAAGTCCCGTGGGGATGATCGTGACCGGCGTGCGCACCTGGTACGCGAGCAGCGCGTCGCGCATGGCGCGTGATGGCGCGATGAGATGATCCACCTGGTTGCACTGGGCGCACGTGAAGCGACGCGCGAGGAAGCGCATCAGGCCTCGCGGCAGGAGCGGCACGTAGTGATGCAGATACTCTTCGAAGTAGGTGTGATAGCTCTCGACCGTCGGAAGCCCAAGCTCACGCGCCAGCTCGAGACCGGCGTAATGCGCGAGAAAAGGCGTCTGGATGTGCACCACGTCGAAATTGCGCGCGCGCAGCTCGGGCAGCAGTCGCCGTATATCGCTCCGGCGCATCATGCGGTCCTCGGGATCGCGCGGCACCTGGTACGAGCGCACGCGCAGGATCTCGTCGCCGGCGTCCGCGATGCCTTGCGGGTACCGGGGCGCGATCAGCGTACTTTCGTGCCCCAGGCGCATCAGGTCGCGGCGAAAGGTCTGGATCGAAGTCGAGACTCCGTTGATCCTGGGAAAGTGGACATCCGAGATCATCAGCACGCGCATGGCTCTTACCCGCGGCCAGCAAATCCGGCGCAGGCTAGGGGCGCGGTGTGACAGACGTATGACGCCGCCCAGCCGGGTATCATGCCGAGGCGTACACGGGGTACTTGATGGACATCGACGACGCACAGCTGGCCGGCCTCAGGGGGCGTGCACAGGTCATACCCCTGGAGGCCGACGCGCGACGCGCCTGGGCCGAGCAATTCAATCGTCTGCCGGGATTGACGCACTTCGGCCTGGCGATCGATCTGTCCGACACTTTGCTGGTTCGTGTAACGCTAGCCACGATCGCGGAGCACCATACGGGTGGCTTGCGCTCGCACGCGGTGAATGGCGCGGTGCTCGCGGGCCTGTTCGACTGCGCGCTGGGGGTCGCCGGCACTCTGCAGTTCGATACGCGCCGGTCCGGTACCTGTCAGCTCTCGATGCAGTTCATGCGTGCGGTTCTCGATGCCCCGCTTGAAGTCTTCGGCGCCTGCATCAAGCGCACCGACAACCTGGCTTTTACGGAGAGTGCGCTCTACGCCAACGGGCGGCTGTGCGCAACCGCGAGCGGGATCGTGGCGGTGGCTGCCGATCGGGGCGCCGCGGCGATCTGGTGACAGAAAAAGCCTCCCGGGCCTCACGACCCGGGAGGAAATTGGGGAGATGAAGACCCGATCGGCCCAGGGCCGAAGCCGGTCACCCGCCCTTCGACGCGCGTGACCCATGCGGGTTCCCGTGATTCGAAATTTCAGCGCGTGGTGCCGTCTGCGGCCGCAGCCGGCGTGCTTTCCGTCTCGGACAGGAGCTGCTGGAATTTTTCCTCGTCCACTTGCACCTTGCCATCCCAGTTGGAGCCTGAGGGTACGGCGTCCTCCACCTTGCGGGCCGCGAGCAGCTCCCTATCGAGGCCGCCGTCGGCGGCGATGATCGAAACGGGCACGCCGCGCGGCTGCTCCAGCAACGCGTGCACGCGGTCCCAGTCGATGGTGAGTTTGCCTTCCTTGATCATCTTGCGCGTGGCTTCCGGTATCGACTTCTCCATGAGCTTGCGCGCAGCGCCGGCCCAGTCGCGCGTGTCGTCCTCGAGCGCACCGTAGGGCTGCACCATGACGTCATCGCCATTGCGTCCGAACAGCACCGGCTGATTCACGACTCGCAGCTTGGTGCCCAGCGGCACGGTATCGAAGAGCTGCTGGATGTCCTCGGGGTACAGACGAATGCAGCCGTGACTCGAGCGCATGCCGACGCCGTATGGCTTGTTGGTGCCGTGCACCAGGTAGCCGGGCCAGCCGAGCGTGAACTCGTGGCGGCCGAGCGGGTTGTCCGGTCCCGGACCGACGACGGGCGGGAGGTCATCTCCGTTCTCGGCGTGCTCCTTGCGAATCGATACGGGCACGGTCCACACCGGGTCGAGCGTGCGCCTGACGATCTTGGTCGCGCCCTCGGGTGTCTGCCAGCCCACGCGCCCGATGCCGATCGGGTACGTGAACACCTCGGCCGGCTCGTCCTTCTTGTGCGCCGGGTAATAGAAGAGGCGCATCGCCGGAATGTTGATGACGATGCCTTCGCGCGGCGCGTTGGGCAGCACGAAGCGCGTCGGCAGCACGATCTCGTGTCCTTCTCCGGGCAGCCACGGATCGACGCCGGGATTGGCGCGTACGATTTCTTCGTACCCGAGATCGAAGCGCCGCGCGATGTCGGGAAGCGTGTCGTCCTTGGAGGCGATCGTGGACTGCATCAGGCCGACTACATCGTCGTGCTGCGGGTCGATCTGGAAACGATGCGTCGCAACCGGCGGCAGCGCGGCGGGCTTGGGCGGCTCCGCCTGCTTCGCGGGCGGTTCGTTACGATGAAAGAACGGAGCGGAAAAGAGCGAACAGGCCGACAGCAGCGCGGTCGCGAGGAGGAGCACCCAGACACGCGCCCGCGTGACAGCGTTGGTGGCTGCAGACCCGTTCGAGTGCGGCATGCCGCGATTATGGCATGGCGTAACTGATGGCATATCTAGAGGAGTGCCGGCCGATCGGGGAGTTCATTCGTATCATGGGGCGACGGCGGAAAACGCCGGCCGATGATGGCCGCGACCGCGCGAATACCCTTCACTGCACCGGTTTCGAACCGCCCGGCACCGAATTCAGCTTCCATCGCGCGGCAGGCCGCTTCCCATTCAGCGCCGGAGATGCGCTCGCGGTAACCACGATCGGCGATGATCTCTACGTCCTGGTCGGCGAGCAGGATATAGATGAGCACGCCGTTGTTGTGCTCGGTGTCCCATACGCGCAGGCGGGCGAATACATCGATCGCGCGCTCGCGCGGTGACAGGTCGTGCCACAACGAGGGGCCTTCCAGCGCCGTTTCGATCGCAACACGGATCTCGCCGCCGTGATGCTTCTCACTCACGCGGATTTCCTGCTCGATTACGTTCAGCGCGTGCGCCGGAAAGCAGCGCCGCCGCTTCAGCTCGGTCGTGAACAGATGCCGCAGCAGCCGCCTTAAATTCATCTCACCAGCTTCCCGAGGCGCCACCGCCGCCGAATCCGCCCCCGCCGCCGCTGAAGCCCCCTCCGCCTCCGAATCCGCCGCCTCCGAAACCGCCGCCGCCCGTCCAGCCGCCGCCCCATCCGCTCCGACCACGACTCGACCAGCCGCGGGGTCCACCGAAGCCGCCAAAGAGCAGTGCCAGCAGGAATCCGACCACGCCGACGCCCGCGGCGACCGGAAGGACACGAGTGATGACGTACGCGATCAGGCCGGTGACACCGCCGGTCGCGATCGCACCGCCGGTGCGCCCGAAAATGGCACGCAGAATGCTGCCGCCGATCACTACCAGCACGAGAATCGTCGTGAGCCACTGGCCGCCGCTCGGAGGACCCGACCAGCGACGATCCGGCTCGGGGAGCGGCTCACCGTCGATGAGACTGATCATCTGGTCGACTCCGGCATTGATGCCGCCGTAGTAGTCGCCTCGCTTGAAGTACGGTGCGATCATGTCCGCTACGATGCGCTTGGCGATCGCATCGGGGATGACTCCCTCGAGTCCGTAGCCGACCTCGATGCGCATGTGGTGGTCGTCCTTGGCGACGAGCAGGATCGCACCGTCATCGACGCCCTTGCGACCGAGCTTCCAGGCCGTGCCAACGCGAATGCCGAACTCGGGCAGGTCTTCGGGCTCGGTGGTGGGCACGATCAGCACCGCGATCTGGCTGCCCTTGCGCGCCTCGAAGGCGCGCAGCTTCTCCTCGAGTGAAGCGACCTGCTCCGCGCTCAGCGTGCCGGTGAGATCGGTGACCCGCGCGCGCAGCGGCGGTACTTCAATCTGCGCACGAACACCCGTGCCGGGCACGAGCAGCGCGAGCGCGCCGCCCATGAGCGCACACGCGAGAGCGAACCCCGGACTGAGGCGCATCGAAGCGCAGCGGGTCGGCGTATCAGCCGCCCTGCGGTTTTGCCGGTGCCGGCTGCGGCGCGGGTGCCGGCGTGGTGAAGTCCACGGTGGGGGGCTTGGAGATCGTGGCCTCATTCTCGACCGAGAAGTTTGCCTTCACCTTGAAGCCGAACAGCATCGCGGTGAGGTTGGACGGGAACGAGCGCACGGTGGTGTTGAAGCTCTGCACGGCCTCGATGTAGCGCTTGCGCGCGACGGTAATGCGATTCTCGACACCTTCGAGTTGCGCCTGCAGATCGCGGAAGGCCTGGATCGATTGCAGCTGCGGGTACTGCTCCACCACGACCAGCAGTCGCGACAGCGCGCTGGTGAGATCGGCCTGCGCCGCCTGGAACTTCTTGAATGCCGCTTCATCGTTGATGAGCTCGGGCGTCGCCTGGATCGCACCCACGCGCGAGCGTGCCTGCACCACGTCATCCAGCACCTGCCGCTCTTGCGCCGCCGCGCCCTTGACGACGTTGACCAGGTTGGGCACCAGGTCGGCGCGGCGCTGATACTGATTGAGCACCTCCGACCAGGCTGCCTTGACCTGCTCGTCCTGGGATTGAAGCGTGTTGTAGCCGCAACCGGACAGCAGCGCGGCCGCGAGAACCGTCGACATCAGGAGTAGTGCGCGCATGATGGCCCCTTCACGTGACTGTGTAATTCGAATCCCCTCTACCAGATCTGGACGCGATCGGCCGGCGCCCGGTAGAGCTGGTCGCCCTCCTTGACGCCGAAGGCCGTGTAAAACTCCGCCATGTTAGTGACGATGCCGTTGCAACGATACTCGCTCGGGCTGTGCGGATCAGTCGCCAGGCGCTGGCGCCGCCGCCGGGTCGGCCGGTTCAAGTGGGCACGAAGTATATGCGAACCCGTCTCGAACGCGTCAGATTCGACCGACGCGCAGGTGTAACGGCCAGCTCACATTGTGGGTCGCCTCCGGCGCACCCCACAGCGGCTCAAGCTCGGCGCGCAGGGACGGAAGCGGATCCGCGCCGTTCGCATCGCGAAAGCGCTGCACAGCCGACCAGGTCCCGACGTAGTTCATGACCTGCTCCAGCGTCCATGCGGTTTCGAGAACGAGCGCCGGCAGCTGCAGCTCCGCGAACGGGAACGGAATCGTGCGATATAAGGCCTCGATGTAGCGGCGTTCGGGCGGCCAGAACGGGCCCACCACGTGTGCGTAGAAGTCATCGACGCAGCGATCAATGTCGGGCCGTATCCGAAACGCCGCGTACGTCCACAGCGCGATCACCCCACCCGGTTTGAGGACACGCCGGACCTCGGCGTAGAAGCGGTCGAACTGGAACCAATGTACCGCCTGCGCCACGGTCACCAGGTCGCATGAGCCGGCGGCGAGCGGCGGCGCTTCCGCCAGTGAAGCGCAGTAATCGATACGCGCATGCTCACGCCGATTGAGGAGCTGCGAGACGCTCGCGTCTGTCGCTACCACGTGCGCAAAATGACCGACAAGCCCGAGCGCCGCCTGGCCGTTACCGGTGGCGCAATCCCAGACGCGCTCGTGCTGCGGGCTCACCGCGGCGAGCTGTGAAAAGAGCTCCGCGGGATACCAGGGACGATGGGCGGCGTAGTCGCGCGAATGCCTGGAGAAATGGTCCTTGAACGAAGACGACGGCACGCAGCAAAGCTTAGCGCAAAAAAAACCCCAGACCTTTTGGGTCTGGGGTTCAGAGAAGCGGACTTCGATGAAGGGAAGGAAAGTCCGCTAGGGGATTCAGTGCAGGCGCGACCAGTGCAGCACCCTGATGTCGTCCGAATCGAGATCGAGGCTGCGGGCGAGGATCGCGGCGATGTCTTCCAGGTCGTGCGCCGCGCGTGGGCTGCGATTGAGCTCCACGACGCCGGTAAACTCATTCATGGCCTCGGGCCGATCGTTCATCAGAAAGTGGGTGTAGTACTTGACGCCCATGGCGAGCGAGATTAGAGACGCGCTTAAGTCAAAACTGTGATCCGATGCACAAATCATTGGTAATTCAGGGGTTTCGACAGCCGAATCGGCACCCCGGAGCGCTGGCCGGATCGCCTGCCGGCGCCCGAGCGCGAGGCTGAGACGATGGGACGCTACCGGCCACAGCAGCCGCATGGCTCAAAATACATCACCCCGGAAGGCGCGAAACGCCTGCGCGCGGAACTCGATTTCCTGTGGAAAATCCAACGTCCGCAGGTTACTGCCGCCGTCGCAGCGGCGGCCGCGCAAGGTGATCGCTCAGAAAATGCCGAGTACATCTACGGCAAACGGCAACTGCGTGAGATCGATCGGCGGGTGCGGTTCCTGCGCAAGCGCCTCGAGGGAATCGTGGTGGTCGATCAGGCGCCGAGCGATCCGGCGCGCGTCTTCTTCGGCGCGTGGGTGCGCGTGCAGGACGAGAGCGGCAGCGAGCGTTGCGTGCGCATCGTCGGGCCCGACGAATTCGATCTTGCGACCGACTACATCAGCATGGACTCCCCGCTCGGCCGCGCCCTGATGCGCAAAACGGTGGATGATGAGGTCAACGTGCAACTGCCGGCCGGCGCGCGCACCTTTGTCGTGCTGGAGATTTTTTATGGCGAGCGGCCCGCGAAATAATCGCCCGGCCGAACGGGTCTCCTGGGAAGCGAAACCAGTGGGTGCCGATATGAATAGAGCAGCAGCGCTGATGTCCTGTGCGTTTCTCGCCATGAGTCTTTCCTCCGGAGCCGTTGCCGCTGAACCGGGTGCGCGCGCTGCGCGCGCGCCGGAGTTCACTCATGCCGCGGCGACTGACTGGATCAACTCGGCGCCGCTCAAGCTCGCGGACTTCAGCGGGCGCGTACTGTTCATCGACGTGTGGGCGTTCGAATGCTGGAACTGCTTCCACTCGTTCCCGTGGGTCAAGAGCCTCGAGGCGAAGTTCGGCGAGCACGGCCTCGCCGTTCTCGGCGTGCACAGCCCCGAGCTGCCCGACGAGCGTGTGCGCGTCAACGTGATCGCCAAGGTCAAGGAATTCGGCCTGCAGCACCCGGTAATGCTCGACAACGATTATTCGTACTGGAACGCCCTCGACAACCACTACTGGCCAGCGTTCTACGTCATCGACAAGCAGGGCCGCGTGCGTGGCATCTTCGTAGGTGAAACGCACGTCGACGATCCGCAGGCGCAGAAGGTCGAGGCGCTGATCGCGAAGCTCATTGCTGAGTAGAGGGAGAGCAGTTCGATCCGGCCGCTGGCGTGAGGGCCGTGCCAACTCCGGGCTGACCAGCGCTCGATGACGGTGTTACCCGAAAATGTATCCCCGCAAACACTGCTCGCCCGAGTTGTCAGACCCTCGACGCCAGTGTCCGAATCGTCCTGCATCAGCCCCGTTGGGAGTGTTCTCTCTTGGGTCCGCTCCGCGGACCTCTTCTAGGAGCAGTTAACTAACTCTTGCTAGCCAATGCAGGAGCGGGTGGACATCGGGTGATATCTGCCGCCTGCGCCGGTATCTGTGTTTGCGGGTTTAAGGCTTCAATCTTGAGGTAACAATGGTCGTGATCCGGCGCACGTCGGCACGGTATCACCCGGTGGCCGCCCGGGACTGCACTAGAACACCCGCACGTTCTTGAACTGCCACGGATCGTTGCCGTCGACATCCTCGACGAACAACCGGCCCCGATCATGCAGCGGGTTCCAGTCGGTGTACTGGCCGACGACGGGTCCGAGGTACGGCATGCACACTTCGAGCGCGCGCTTGTAGTCCATTTCGTCAGGTTCGACTACGCCGCAGCTCGGGTTCTCGATCGCCCACACCATCCCGGCGAGGCACGCGACCGTGACCTGGAGGCTCGTGGCATTGTTGAACGGCACCAGGCGGCGCGCCTCGTCGATCGAGAGCTGTGAGCCGTACCAGTATGCATTCTTCTTGTGTCCCGCGAGCAGCACGCCGAGCTCGTCGATCCCGCCCCCCAGGATGTCGGTCATCATGATGCGTTTGTGGTCCTGCAGCCGCCAGTTGCGTCCCGCGAATTCGTATACCGAGAGCACCGCGTTGTCGCACGGGTGATAGGCGTAGTGCACGGTCGGGCGGTAGGCCACACTCATGCCGTCGCGCACGGTGAAGTAATCCGAAATCGAGATCGATTCGCCGTGCGTGATGAGAAAGCCGTGGAAATAACTCGCCAGCGGGGTCCAGGTGCGCACGCGCGTGCCGGCGCCGGGCTGGTTGAGATAGATGGCGGACTGGCAGCCGAAATCGTGGCGCGCGCCGTCGCGCGGAAAATTGCGCTCGTGTGTGCCCCAGCCGAGCTCGGCCGGCTGTGAGCCTTCGCTGACGAACCCCTCTACCGACCACGTGTTCACGAACTCGCCCGGGTGCTTGGGTCGATTCGAGATCTGCGTATCGCGCTCGGCGATGTGAATCACCTTCACGCCGAGCGTTTGTGCGAGCTTGCCCCATTCCTCGCGGGTGCCTGGACTGCCCGCCTGCACGCCGGTGTCGGCCGCAATGTTGACCAGCGCCTGCTTGACGAAGTGCGAGACCAGGCCTGGGTTGGCGCCATGCGTGAGGATCGCGGTCGGCGAACGTGAATTGCCTTTGCGCAGCGTCAGTGCTTCCTCGCGCAGCGCGTAATTGGTGCGCCGGGAGACCGGAATAGTCGGATCGGTGTAACCGCCCGGCCAGGGCTCGATGCAGGTATCGAGATACAGCGCTCCCTTCTCCCAGCAAAACTTGACCAGTGCAATGCTCGAGACATCCACGGAGACGTTGAGCAGGAAATCACCGCGCCCCACCAGCGGATCGAGGACGCGCTTGTAGTTGTCGCGGGTGAGCGGCTCGTTCACGAACTTGATGCCGAACTGCTCGGCCTCGCGCCGGCCTTCTTCGTCGGCCGTCAGGATGGTGATGCGCTCGGGTTTGACGCCGCCGAGGTGCCGCAGGATCAGGGGCAGAACGCCCTGCCCGATGCTGCCGAATCCGACAAGAACGATTCGGCCGGGAAAATCCACGTGGATCTGATGTTCACTCATTTGTTATCCGTCCGCCAATCGGTTGCCGCTTGGTCCGCATCGTGCCCTGCGACGCGCCAGCACGCAAATCGCAACCGGTGCGCCCGGTGCAACTTCAGCCCGCAGATGGCGTGCGCCAGTGCGGTGGATAGGTCCGTTCGTAACCCGGCAGCGCCTCGACGCGCGAAAGCCAGCGCGCGAGTGCCGGGTAATTGAATTCCATCGGCAGAAAGCGCGAGCGCAGCTCTACGGCTTCAGCGCGATTCAAGGCGCGCAGCAATAGCTGGATGCCGGGGAACACCACGAAATCGAGCGCCGAGACGTGCTCGCCGACAATCCAGTCGGACTTGCTGAGCCGGCCTTCGATGGTGCGCGCCTCGTTCGCCAGCTTGTGCATGGCCTCGGTGATTTCCTCGAAGCGCTCTTTCAGCTTGGACGAAAACACGGCGCGCAGGACCTTCATCAGCTCCGGCTCGGCGTTGTTCTGGTACTCGCAGATGACGCGCATGATGGTGCCGGCCTCTTCGGGGCTGCGACCGAAGAGCGGCGGCTCGGGGTACTTGAGATCGAGGTAATAGAGAATCGCGAGGGACTCGAAGCACACGTAATCGCCGTCCTTGAGCACCGGCAGCTGCCCGCGCGGATTGAGCCTGAGCATGTGCGGGGCCTTGTGCTCCTGGCGCGACATTTCGAGCAGGTGGGAGACGTAAGGCAGGCGCTTGTATTCGAGCGCGAGCATGACGCGCCAGGAGTACGGACTCCCGCTTGCCCAGTAGAACTCGAGTGCCAAGGCCGGTTCCGTTGTCGAGCGCCGCGAGCACGGCGGCGCAAGGATTGTAGAATCACCGCATGAGCTTCACCACCCTGATCGCGCCGGCGGAGCTGCTGGCGCACCTGGCCGAGTCGAACTGGGTGATCGTCGATTGCCGTTTCGACCTGGCGCAGCCGCAGGCCGGGCGCAGTCTATATCGCTCGGGCCACATTCCCGGCGCCCGCTACGCGCATCTGGACGAGGACCTCTCAGGCCCCGTCACGCCGAGCTCCGGCCGGCATCCGCTGCCGCAGCCTGAGGATTTTGCACGGCGCCTCGGCACGTGGGGCATCGGCGAACGCTCACAGGTCGTTGCCTATGACGATGCGGGCGGCGCGATCGCGGCCCGACTGTGGTGGATGCTGCGTTGGGTTGGCCACGACGCGGTGGCCGTGCTCGACGGCGGCTTCGCAGCATGGCGCGCCGCCGGATTTTCCGTGGAGCAGGCTGAGCCGCGCATCGCGGCCACGACCTTCGTGCCGCGCCTGCGTATGGGTCAGTCGGTGGCAGTGGATGCCTTGATGTCCGGGCTCGCTGATTGCTCCCTGGTGCTGGTCGATGCGCGCGGCGCGGATCGTTTCGCAGGGCAGAACGAGACTATCGATCCCGTCGCTGGGCACGTCCCGGGAGCGCGCAACCACCCGTTCATGTCGAACCTCGATGCCGAGCGCCGTTTCCTGCCGGCGAACCTGCTGCGCGAACGCTGGTCCAGGACTCTGCGCGGCACACCCGTCGAGCAGATGGTCACGATGTGTGGGTCGGGGGTCACGGCCTGCCATGACCTGCTGGCATTGCAGGTCGCGGGCTTCGAGGGTGCACGCCTGTACGCCGGTTCGTGGAGCGAGTGGATCCGCGACCCGACGCGACCGATCGCGACCGGAAGCGAGAACTGAGAGCAGCTCGCAATTTACTTCTCGCCGCATTTTGCTATCGTGCGCGCAACTTTTTGCGCCCACCGAGGTGCGGTCGGTCGTCGTGGATAATGCCGTCAAGAAGCCCGCACCGGGCCAGACCTGGAAGATCGAGGATTCACTCGAGCTGTACCAGGTGCAGGCTTGGGGCTCCGGTTACTTCGGCATCAACGCGGCGGGCCACGTGGTGGTGCGACCCGACACGCGTCCCGAGCGCGAAATCGACCTGCTCGAGGTGGTCGAGGGACTGAAGGCCCGCGACCTGCGCGCACCGCTCGTCGTGCGCTTCTCCGATATCCTGGCGCATCGCCTGCGCCACCTGCACGACGCCTTCGCGAATGCCATCGCGGAGAACGACTACAAGAACCGCTACGCGGCGGTGTTTCCGATCAAGGTCAACCAGCAGCGCCTGGTCGTCGAAGAGGTATATCGCTATGGCGCGCAGTTCGGCTTCGGCCTGGAAGTGGGCTCCAAGCCCGAGCTGCTTGCCGTCATGGCGATGACCGAAGGCGATTCCGAGCGGCTGATCATCTGCAACGGCTTCAAGGACGACAGCTACATCGAGGCGGTGATCCTCGCCGCCAAGCTCGGCCGCAACATCATCCCGGTGGTGGAGAATTTCTCCGAGTTGCCGCTGATCCTTAAGCACGCCGAGCGTTACCAGGTGCGGCCCAGGATGGGCGTGCGCGTGAAGCTCGCCAGCGAGGGCGCCGGGCGCTGGCGCGAGTCGGCGGGCGAGAAATCCAAGTTCGGACTCTTCATTACCGAGATTCTCGAGCTGTTCGAGACCCTCAAGCGCGCCGGGATGCTCGACTGCCTGCAGCTCGTGCACTGCCATCCGGGCAGCCAGCTACAGGATATCCGGCGGGTCAAGGACTCGATCAACGAGCTCGCGCACGTGTACGCCGAGCTCAAGATCATGGGCGCGGGCCTGCAGTACATCGACGTCGGCGGCGGCCTCGGGGTCGATTACGACGGCAGCGGCACCAACTACGAATCCTCGGTGAATTACACCCTCAACGAGTATGCGAGCGACGTCGTATACCGCATCGGGAACGTGTGCGATGCGCGCGATATACCGCACCCAATGATCATCAGCGAATCGGGACGCGCGATTGCCGCGCACCACAGCGTGCTGGTGTTCAACACGCTCGGCTACTCGGCACTTGACCAGTTCCGCGTGGCGGGACGCGTCAGCGAGGACTACAACGGTGACAGCGATATCCCGCAACCGGTGCACGACCTGTTCGAGGCCTATCGCACCGTGAGCGAGCGACGCTTGGTCGAGTGTTACCACGATGCCCTGCAGGCGCGCGAGCAAGCGCTGCAGATGTTCAATCTGGGTTATCTGAGCCTGGAATTTCGCGGGCTCGCGGAACGGCTCTACTGGGCGACCTGCGCCAAGGTGCGCGACTACTGCCGCAAGCTGAGCGTGGTCCCCGAAGAGCTCGATGGCCTCGAATCGATCCTGAGCGATACATATTTCTGCAACTTCTCGGTGTTCCAGTCCCTGCCCGACAGCTGGGCCATCGGGCAGCTGTTCCCCATCATGCCCATTCATCGCCTGGACGAGCGCCCCACCCGCAACGGCGTGCTGGCGGACATCACCTGCGATTCGGACGGCAAGATCGATCGCTTCGTGAGCCCGCGCGACATCAAGCGCACGCTCGAGCTGCACGAGTTGCGCCCAGATCAGGATTACTATCTGGCCGCGTTCCTGGTGGGCGCCTACCAGGAGACGCTCGGCGACCTGCACAACCTGTTCGGCGACACGCACGTCGTGCATATCCGGTTGCACGATGAGGGTGGCTGGTGGATCGAGGAGATCGTCAAAGGCGACACGGCCAACCGCGTTCTCGAGTACATGGAGTACGACGTCGCTGAATTGCACCCGAAGCTCTCGCGCGATTGCGAGCGTGCGGTGCGCGAAGGCCGCCTGACCCTCACCGAGGGCCAGGCCCTCAAGCGCTTCTACGAAGGCGAGCTCAATGGCTACGCCTACCTTGAGCCTGACAGCGGTGGTTGATCACGATGGACCTCAAGAGCCTGGCGATCGTTTTCGGTACCGTGTTTCTGGCCGAGCTCGGCGACAAGACGCAGCTCGCCACGGTGCTCTTTACGGCGCAGAACCCTCATTCGAGGCTGCTGGTGTTCGCGGCGGCGGGTTCCGCTCTCGTGTTCGCGTGCGCGATCGGGGTTCTCGCAGGCGGCCTGGTCGCCCAGCACCTCGATACGCGTGTGCTGACGCGAGCCGCGGGAGTCGGTTTCATCCTGATCGGTGTGTGGACCCTCTGGCGGGCGTAAGAGCAGTCACTGCGGACATCGGGTGATACCTGCCGACGTCCACCACGCTCCTGCGCTACCGTTCCCCCAGAAAAGTCTCTAGCTAAGAAGTTCGGCGGAGCCGAGGCGAACGGACTCAAGAAGAAGCGAGGCGGGAGGATTCGGACACTGGCGTCGAGGGTCTGCCAACTCGGGCGCCCCTGTGTTCGCGGGGATACATTTTCGGATAGCACGGTCATCGAGCGTTGGTCAGCCCGGAGTTGGCACGGCCCTCACGCCAGTGGCCGGATCGGACTGCCGCTCTAACTGCCGCTCTATATATGAAGAGGGCCTCCCGATCACCGCAGTGCGTTTTGCGTCGCAAAACCATGATTTAACCGGGTGTTAGGGCATTCCCTGATTTGCCAAGCCAAAGAGGCTCACGTAAGCTCCTGCCCCGGTTCGTACCCTCATCATGCTTTCGCTGGGCATCCGCGTGAATTCTTCCTTCGAGGCTTCTCGCCCTTCACCCCGCTCGAGTTGATTTGTGCACGACCAAGGCGCAGGCCTTGGTCCGGGTCACTGCGTCTCGTCCAGAGACAACGTGCCCGAACCTGACCTGCATGTTGAAACTGCGGCCTAAGGCGCGCGTGCCCTCCAGGGAGGCCAGCCGACCGCCGCATTGCAGAGTGAGAATTTGAATGACGACGATTTATGTAGGGAATCTTCCTTTCAGCGCCACGGAAGATGAGGTGCGTGGGCTGTTCGAGCGCCATGGCAAGGTTGAATCGGTCAAGTTGATCAATGACCGTGAGACCGGGCGGCCGCGGGGCTTCGGCTTCGTGGAAATGGCCTCGGGTGAAGCTCAAAACGCGATTCAGCAGCTCAATGGCTTCCAGATGGGTGGCCGGCCGCTGCGCGTAAACGAGGCTCAGGAACGTCCGGCGCGTCCGAAGTTCGCCGGCGGTGGCGGCGGTGGACGCGGTCGCTGGTAACAGCCTCGTCTGACACGGTTTCAAGCTTCGGAACCCCGCCACGCGCGGGGTTCTTTTTTTCTGAGGGAGATTAAGTCATGTCCGCAGCACCAATGAGTTTCTCGCTCGCACTCGCCGCCGGCTGCCTCGTTCTCGTGGCCTGCGCTACTCAATCCGGTTCCAGCCCGAAGCTGCCGCAGACCGACGCGCCGACGGCGGCAGCGATCGACGCGGCCCTGGCGGGCGCGCACCGTTCCGAGGCGAATCGCGCGCGCGATGTGTATCGGCATCCGAAGCAAACGCTGACGTTCTTCGGACTGCGCCAGGACATGACGGTGGTCGAAGTCTGGCCCGGCGCCGGGGGCTGGTACACCGAAGTTCTCGCGCCGGTGCTCAAGGAGCACGGCAGGTATTACGCCGCAGAAGTCGCCGCCGATCCGACCAGCAAGAACGTCACTGGCACGCGGGACAGCTACCAGAAGAAGCTCGATTCGAATCCTGACGTTTACGGCAAAGTGATCGTGACAGGGCTTGGCCCCGATTCAATGGAGATCGCACCGCCCGCTTCGGCCGATCTTGTCGTCACCTTCCGCAACATTCACAACTGGATGGGGCGCGACTGGGCGCCCAAGGCGTTCCAGGCGATGTACGCGGCGCTCAAGCCGGGCGGCGTGTTGGGTGTCGTCGAGCATCGCGGCAATCCATCCGTGCCGCAGGACCCGAAGGCGATGAGCGGTTACGTGAACCAGGACTTCGCCATCCAGCTGATCGAGAGCGTCGGCTTCAAGCTCATCGACAAGTCTGAGATCAACGCCAATCCCAGGGACACCAAGGATTATGAGAAAGGCGTGTGGACGCTCCCGCCGGTGTATCGGCTGGGCGATCAGGATCGCGCCAAGTACGCCGCGATCGGCGAGAGCGACCGGATGACGCTGAAGTTCGTGAAACCGCGTTAGCGCGATCAGAACGGATTCAGCGACTTCGTCGGCGTAAAGTGGATGTAGCCCACACTCGCGCCCTGGCGCCAGCCGACACCGAGGCGCACGGGCGCGACCGTGATGCCTTCGATGCGTGCGTAGTTCAGACCCACGCCGCCCACGAAGTACAGGCTCCCCTCGACGCCAGGGAAGCGCTGGAAGAGCTTCTGCTCATCGTTGAGCTTGTAGATCAGGATGAAGGTCTTGGCCGCGTTGCCGCCCAGATCGAACCCGATCGACGGTCCCTGCCAGTACACCTCGCGTGATCCGCCACCGTGGGTCTTGAGCGTGCCCTTGCCGTAACGCACGCCGACGCCAACCGCGCCGCCCGCTTCTTCGCCTGCGATGAAGGCATTCGGCTCGCCCTGGTCCTTGAAGGCTTTCTGGATCACATCCGCGATGCCCTTGGCGCCCTTACCGAAGAAATTTTCCGCCTCGGTGAGGATCTCGTCCTGCTTGTAGGTACTGTGCTCCTTCGGCACGTCCTTGTCGGCTGCCGACACCAGCAGCGGCATCAGCGCGAGCGCGCTCAGAACCAGGATCATCTTGCGAACGGCGTACGTCATACCTAATCACTCCATTTCATTCAGCCCGAGTATCCACGATGAATTCCAGCGCCTGAACGCCAGCTTAACCATTACCACAACTCGCGCAGGCGCGCGCCCGCATCGAGTTGCACATTCGCTGCAGGCAGGTGCGCATCGTCGCCGTGCTCTACCTGCGCTGCGGGCTGACGAAAGCACGCCAGCACGCGTTCGGTCAGGAAGCGGCTGCGCGCACCGTACACGTGCTTGTCGCCGAATCGCGACTGCTGCGTCACGTGGAAGCGCAATGGACAGATCAGTTCGAGCTGCGCCCGGGCGCGCGTCATGGCGACATAGAGGAGCCTGCGCTCCTCCTCGATCTGCTGCGGTTTGCCGCCGGCGAACTCTGAGGGAAAACTGCCGTCGGTGACGTTCAGCACGTACACCGCGTCCCATTCCTGGCCCTTGGCCGAATGCACCGTGGATAGGATCACGTAGTCCTCGTCGAGGAGCGGCGGCCCGGCATGATCACCGGTGGCTTCGGGCGGATCGAGCGCGAGCTCCGTGAGAAAGCGCTCGCGTGACGGATATTGCGTGGAGAGCTGTTCGAGCTGTTCGAGATCGGCGGCCCGCACGCCGGCCGATTCGTACCGCTGCTCGAGCACCGGCTCATACCACTCTCGCACCTGGCGCGTCTGACCCGCCCACGGCGTCGCGGGGCTGCCAAGGTGCTCGAGCAGATTCGCCAGCGCTTCCCACCGAGCCGTCGCCGCCTCGGGCAGCTCGATGTGGCGCAAGGCGCGCTGCTCGAATCCGGCGCGCGACAGCGCATCAAGGCAGCGCCGCGCATGTGCCGGCCCGACTCCGTCCAGGAGCTGCAGCACGCGAAAGCCCGCGATTTCGTTTCTTGGGTTGTCAGCCCAGCGCAGGATCGAGAGCAGATCCTTCACGTGGGCCGCTTCCAGAAACTTGAGACCCCCGTACTTCACGAACGGGATGTTGTGACGCGTGAGCTCGATCTCGAGCAGGTCGCTGTCGTGCGAGTTGCGAAACAGCACTGCTTGGCGACGCAACAGCAGGCCAGCCTCGCGATTGGCCAGGATCCGCCCCACGACGTGCTCAGCCTGCTGCCTGAGATCAGCGACGCTGATGAGCGCCGGTCGCTCACCGCCGGCACGCTCGGCTTGCAGCTCCTTGCGATATTGGCGTGTCGCTTCCGCGATCAGCGCGTTGGCGGCATCGAGAATCGGCTGCGTGGAGCGGTAGTTGTGCTCGAGAGTCACCGTGGCCGCGCCGGCGCCGAACGCTGCGGGAAATTGCAGGATGTTCTCGACCGTCGCGGCACGAAAGGAATAGATGGCCTGCGCATCATCGCCAACCACTGCGAGCCCCGCGCCGTCCGGTTTCAACCGCAGGAGGATCTCCGCCTGCAGGGTGTTGGTGTCCTGGTACTCATCGACCAGAACGTGGTCGAACCGGGCTCCCGCTGCACGCGCCAGGGTCGCGTCGCTCATCAGGATGTGCCAGTAGAGCAGCAGGTCGTCGTAATCGAGCAGGTGGTACGCCTGTTTGCGCACCAGGTAGTCGCGGTAGAGCGCCTTGAGCTCGGTGTGCCAGTCGAGGCACCACGGAAACTGTTCCTGCAGCGTGTGCTCGAGCTCACATTGCGTGTTCACGCGATGCGAATAGATCGCCAGACAGGTGTCCTTGCGCGGAAAGCGTTTCTTGAGGCCCGAGAGCCCACGCTCGTGGCGCACCACGTCCATTAGGTCCGCGGCGTCTCCACGATCGAGCACGGTGAAGCCAGGGTCGAGACCGAGATTGCGCGCGTATTGGCGCAGCAGGCGGTTGGCGATGGAATGGAAGGTGCCGGCCCAGCGCAACTGTGCGGCGCCAGAGCTGGCATTGCGTTCGCGCAGCGAGGCATCGACGATGCGCTGTGCGCGCCGTGTCATTTCCTGCGCCGCGCGCCGCGTGAAGGTCAGCAGCAGGATGCGATCGGGCGCCACCCCCGACAGCACCAGCCACGCCACGCGATGGGCCAGCGTATTGGTCTTGCCGGTTCCGGCGCCGGCAATAATCAGCAGCGGTCCCGACTCCCAGCCGCCACCCCCGCCCGCGCGGCCGTACTCGACCGCGTGACGCTGCATCGCATTGAGTCGTTCGAAGCTGCTCGCCGGCATGAAGCCGGCACTTTACTGCCTGCCTGTATGTTTATCCAGATGACCGCGGGGCTGCGCATTGGCAGGATGCGGCCACACCTCTCGCGGTTCCACGGGCGAGCTCGATCACCATGGAAAAGTTCACTCTCGTCGGCCTGCTGCTGCGCTTCCTGATGGCCCTCGCACTGGTGCTCATCACGTTCAATCCGAGCGGCTATTCATACATCCATTGGTTCGCGAGCAACTTTCCGACGCTCACGCCCGCAAAGGTTGTGGCCGGTCTTGGCCTGATCATCGCCTGGATCATCTTCGTGCGTGCGACGCTGGCATCGATCGGAGTGATCGGCGTCGTTCTGGCAGCGATCTTCTTCGGCGCCATGATCTGGTTGTTGGTGTCGTGGGGCTGGCTCAGGCTCGGCAGCGCCAGCGCTGTTACATGGCTGGTGCTCATCATCATGTCGCTGGTGCTGACTGCAGGGCTCTCATGGGCACACATCCGGCGGCGACTCTCGGGACAGGCGACCGTCGACGAAGTCGAAGAGCACTGAGCCCGAATTCCGACCGCTGCCCAGATACCGCCGCCTGAGACACCGGCAACCCTCATGACGCTGAAGCAACGCACGATCTTTCGCGGGCGAGTCGTCACTGTGAATGTCGAGACCGTGCGGCTGCCCAACGGCATCACCGCGGAGCTGGAGATCATCGGCCATCCGGGAGGCGCTGCGGTGGTTGCACTCGATGCTGAAGGTCGGGTGTGCCTGCTGCACCAGTTTCGACACGCGGCCAACGGCTGGCTGTGGGAGCTGCCTGCGGGAAAACTCGACGCCGGCGAGGCTCCGCTCCTCACAGCACAGCGCGAGCTGGCTGAAGAAGCCGGTGTCAGCGCCGCAGACTGGCAGCCGCTCGGCAAGGTAGTGAGCTCTCCCGGCGTATTCACGGAGGTCGTGCATCTGTACCTCGCACGCGGGCTGCAACGCGTCGAGGCCACACCCGAGGCGGCCGAGGTCTTCGAAACCGCGTGGGTGCCGATGGAGGAAGCGCTCTCACGCGCGATCGACGGCGACATCATCGATGGCAAGACCATCGTCGGTCTTTGCCGCGCGGCAAACGTGATTAAGTCAAGCGCCAGGTGATGCGCGTCCGGATTTCGTGAGGCCGCGCACGACGCGGTTCACATTGCTTCGCTAGGCTGTTACGCATCGAGGGGGAACTCGGCGCGTCTACCAGGGCGCGGCATTGATGAGCAGCGATGAATAACGATTACAACTACAGGCGCGCATCCGCACTGGATGACGAGCCGTCCGGACGGGTCTCGTTCGATGATCGCGGCAATGCAGTGTGGCAGGCGTGGCAGCGCCTCGATCATCCCGATCTGTCACTCGACGATTTAGTCAATCACCCGCGTGCCAATGCCCGTGTGAACGCCTTGGGCGTCAAACGCGGCTACGACCCGTACGACAGCGGTGTGCTCGGCAAGCGTGGGCAGCGGCGCAAGAAAGACCTGCGCGCGCTGTCGAAGTGGATCGAGCTCGAGAAACGACGGCGCGAACCCGGCGAGGACTGAGCGCGCTCAGCCCGCGGGCGCAGCTTCGATGTGCCTGATCTTATGGCCGTGGGTCAGGCGATAGAAATGCCTGAGCTCACGAATCAAGGCCTCGCATCGCGGGCGCCCGCGCGTGAGGAAACGCCGCTCCAGCCGCCTGCAGAATCTCGCCGCATAGCGGCTCGCCGATGTGTACAGCTCAACACTTCGCGGAGCGAGCGAGCGGTCGACATGCGCCCGCTCGAACAGGCAGTGATGCAGGAGCAACGGAAAGCGCCCTTCGCGTTGTGCGCCGAGCAGGAACAGCGTCGCCGCGTACTTGTCCACCTCGGCCTGCATTTCCAGTTCGTGAATCGCAACGCCACGATCGTGCGCCGCATTCCAGGCCAGGTATTGAAAGTGACTCACGCCTTCGAGCGCCGTCCAGTAGTCCGCGAGATTGCCGGAGTTGAGGTCGCGCATCGGGTTCGACCGGTTCAAGCGTTCGAGCACGGCGCGATCGAGAAAGAGAGATACGCAGGCGTCGCCGTCGATCTCGCTCACCAGTAGTTGCTCATCCGACTCGGCGCGCGCCGCGTACTGCGCGTCGGGCGTGAGCTGACGCCGATCCGTCACCAGGAATTCGTAGACATCGTGCTCGATCCGGATGTCGTAGATCCGGCCGAGAAACTGTTGCAGCTCCCGGAGCAGCATCTTCAGTGCTGGAAGTGGGTGACCGCCACCGGGCTCGGCTCGACCCCGAGGCGGCGCAACAGCATCTGTGCACGCCGGCTACCGGTCTTCATCCAGATCTCGTAGAGGCGCAGTATGTCCCGGTCGGTGTGCGCGTGGGAAAGCTCACTTACTTCGTTGAGCGCATCCACGAGTCGCTGAAACTTCTGCGCGAGCTCGGCAAATACGCCGGCCAGCGACTGCCCGCGACCATGGCCGAGCAGATCGGCGAGCGAGCCATAGGCGCGACCGCCCATCGCGATGTGGTAGTCGATGTCGATCAGCTTGCGCGCGAAGCTGCCGGCAAAGAAACCGGCAATGAACAATGACACATCGCCCAGACGCTGCAGGCCACGATTGCGCTCGGAGGCGGTGGGTGCATCGAGTGCCTCCGCCAGCATCACGACGAGGGGTTTCAGCCGGGCGCCCTTGGGCGTGGTTTCATACAGGGCATCAGTGCGCGAAAAGAGAGTCAGCAGGTTCACGATGTAATGTTCGGTATGATCGCGAACCGAAAGCTTCTGGTGGGACATCGCAGCGTTCAAAGCATCGCGAAA
>Ga0326726_10000944_pt1 | contig 26924 bp, 30 predicted proteins | sample MHFenrmetagenome_2_FD_207603 | JGI IMG/M metagenome (GOLD analysis project Ga0326726, IMG submission 207603) | Lab enriched peat soil microbial communities from Michigan Hollow, Ithaca, NY, United States - MHF15MN | ecosystem: Environmental > Terrestrial > Soil > Wetlands > Peat | place: USA... | reverse complement strand
CATTGGAAAGGATATAGAGCATCACCTTCTCGCATTCACGGTCATCACCCCGTGCCGACAGGAACCGTGCATAGGCCGGGCCCCCGGCGAGGTAGTCGGTGCGGTATGCCCGGTAGTACCATGCCCGTGCTTCTGTTTCGTTGTTCAGGTCTTCATAGAGGCGGGCGGTCTCAAGCAGGCTTGCCACGTTGATGTCCCGGGATACGAGGGAAAGGAACCGTCCGGTTGCGGCAGCGGCCGGCAGTCGCGTCATAAGATATCTGCGGTACTTCCCGATGACAAGGCCGAGGGTTTCCAGGTCATTCTTCGACCCCAGTTCATCGCGGACCAGCCGCTCGTACGAAGCGAGTGCCGGATCATGCCTGCCCAGTGCCGCGAGGAGGTCGGCCTGGAGCAGCCGGTACATGGGATCCTGCGAATGGGAGAGGAGGATCTCTGTCTCGTCGAGTGCACGGGTATAATCGCCGGTTGATTTCAGGAGCAGGACGTAATCGAACAGGATATCGCCGTCCGGCCCGTTGTGGGCATGGGTGGCATAGGCAGCAAGCGAAGACGGCAGGTCATGCCGGGAAAGGTAATCGAGATACTTGCGGAGCACTGCCGGATCTTTTGTCTCCTGGTACATCCGGCAGGCAGATTCGGCAGCGTGCCGGAAGTTGCCGGTCCCTGCCAGGGCATCAATATATTCATGGGTCCTGTCACTTTCCCCCCCCGATGCGGTCTGGAGGGCGAGGGCTTCCTCAGCATCCCCGATCTCGATAAACACCCGCATCAGGTTCTGAACATCGCCGGGTTTTTTTGCGAGCATGACGAGACGCCTGAGAACCGGCAGTGCCCCGCGGTAGTCCCGCTGGCTGAGGAGGTATTCCGCATAGCTCCGCAGGGCGTCCTGGTTCGTGGGATCGAGATGGACCGCAGCCGCGTACTCGGTGATCGCCCCCTCGTCCCCGCGTCCTTCCAGTATTTTCCCCAGGTAACTGTGGACGTACGATGAGTCCGGCATTTTCTGTAACAGGTCGCGGAAACAGACCTCGGCATCCCCGGGGTTTCCCGTGTAGTACAGGTTGGAGGCCACAAGGACTTCTACAGCGGCGTCGCGGTCCGCGGCCTTAAGTCCTGTGCAGATTGCCAGGGACTCCTGGTACCTGCCTTCCTCGAAGAGCCGGAACGCCTCTTTCTTTAAATTTTCCCGGGTTTGTGCGGTCATAGCGGTAAAAATCCCAGCCTGACCCGGAACAGGCCTCTGACCATCCGCACCATGTCCCGCTTCCTGACCCGGGAATCACCCTTATTCTGCCATTCGATCGGGACTTCGACGACCCGGCAGCCGGCCCGGCGTAACCGCCAGAGGAGTTCGACATCGAATTCAAATCCCCGCGAGACCATTGCCGGGAGTATGCTGTCGATGGCGGTTTTCCTGAACACTTTAGCCCCGCACTGGGTGTCATGGAAGTCCAGCCCGAAGAGGCACCGGATCAAAAGGTTGAAGCTCCGGCTCTCGAGACGCCGCAGGACCCCCTGCCTGACCGTGAGGGTTGAGCCGGCTACCCACCGGGAGCCGATGGCGCCATCGTTATCGGAAAGGAAGGAAAAAAGCCGCATCATTTCAGCAACGGTCGTTGACCCGTCAGCATCAAAATAACCGACAAGGGGAGCCCGGGCAGCCCGGAGACCGGCAATAACCCCGCCCCCCTTCCCAAGACGGAGGTCAAATGTCAGGCTCCGGATAGCAAGGTCGGTCCTTTTGCCGGCAATCTCTTCGACGACCCGCGCCGTCGCGTCGGTCCCGTCGCAGACAACGATCAGTTCACCATCGAAACTGCCAATGGCATCGAAGAGCGGACGGATGCGTTTTTCCTCGTTGTAAGCGGGAATGACCAGGCTGCAGGGAATATCGGGTAAGGGGTTCATGGTATCGGGAGTCAGGGAGAGCTCCGGGTGGAATGGGGGAGCTGTATCTTTTCGGGGATCCGGACTGTCAGCTCTCTCTCTGTCATTATGCCCGGGACGCCGGGCACAGGTTGTCCAGTACGTTTAGGCCGAGTGTCCCAATAACATTACTGGTGCTTGCCGAGGTGCTGGGCGAGCATGGTCCCGGGCCGGTATTTCTCCGCCATCGCGAGCGCAGTACTGCGGAGTGCATGGTGTTCGGCAATACAGCTGGCGGGAGGGGCGCTTTTCCGGAGTATCGCCGAGGAGTTCTCGGTAATCTGGATGAGCTCGGTTGCGATGACGGCGTTGAGCCAGATAAGGTCGGCAAGCATCTCTTTTGTTTCAGTGTCCTGCATACAGATGAGGTCATCAGCTCGAGCATATTAATGGTGCTGAACCTCACGGAACGTGAGGTGAGGCAGGAGAATGTTTCATTCTCTACAAGTGAAACAGAGGGATTTGAAAAATCCTTCTTGTTGAAAGTCTTAAGACTTACAACAGGAGAAGGACTTCCTCCTTCTCCGGAACGCATCAGCGTTCTTCGACTTGCTTATCCTGACTCTTCGAAAGTCGAAGAACCTGCGGTTCCTCTCCTCCTCGAGGTTGGAGAGGTTGGTAAAACCTCGACAACGAGAAGGAAGGCATATGCCGACCTTCGAAGTTCTGATGAACCATTCGGAGGTCGAAGAACCTGCGGTTCTTCTCCTCCTCGGGGTCTGATGACCTCTCGGACTCGTAATCTTAATCCCGTTGCACCGGAAATCTCCTGAGAGACATGTCATATCTTGAAAATATCAAAAAAGACGGGAGGCAGGCCAATCCCTTTTTCTGCCTTACGGGGATCGACATCGTACATGCTGAACCTGGCAAAGCGGTACTGACGATGACGGTCCGGCCGGATATGCACAATGGTGTCGGCTGGCTGCAGGGAGGGTTGCTCGTTGCTATAGCTGACGAGGCGATGGCGCTCGCCCTCTATCCGCTCCTTGAAAAGAACGAGGGAATAGCCACGATTGCTGAATCGACCAGCTTCATCAAAGGCATCCGGAAGGGGACCCTCCTTGCGGAAGCGCGGGTGATCAAGAAGGGGCGACGGGTCGCCTTCATGGAAGCTGAGGTACGGATGGGTGACGGGGAAAAGCCCCTGCTCTCGCGGACCTCGGCATCATTTGCAATAACTTCAGTGAAGTAAAAAAGGGGTATTATTTCTTTTTGGATTTTGTTTCCTTTTCTTCCGGTGCAGGTCCAGCCTGTTTCCGGTATTTGACATACCAGACAACGGCACCGATCGCGGCAACGAGGATGATGCCGAGAATGATAGTCATGGTCCGGGTAGATGCGGCTTCCCCGTTTTTTGCAACCAATAGTTTTTCTGCAGCGGCCTGGTTTCCGGGATCAGTCTTGTCTGCCTGAGTGTAGGATGCAACCGCCTCGGAGTACCTTCCCAGCTTACTGAGGACATCCCCGCGGTTGATGTAGGCATTGGTATAGTTAACGTCGAAACGGACCGCGTTGTTATAGGCCGTGAGTGCGTCCTGCGATTTCCCGAGCGTGTAGAATATATAACCCTTATTGTTCCAGAGCATGGCATCGTCCGGATACAGGGAAAGGCCCTTGTCCAGCGTTGCCATGGCATCATCCGGCTTCTCCAGCTGGATCTGGGCGTACGCCTTGTCGCGGTAGAGGTACAGGAGAGCATCGGTTTTTTTCAGCATCGAGGTGTTTTCCGCGAGGGCCTTGTCGAAGTACGCGATCGCGTTGTTAAAATCGCCCAGCACGAGAGACTGCTCCCCGTAATTGTAGAATTTCGTTCCGACATCATTCTCGAGTTCCGCCGTTTGATTAGTCACGATCTTGGTCACATTCTCTGCGGACAGGGCAGGGTGAACGATCAGGACGGCTATGAGAAAGACAGCCAGAATGATTGGATATTTCCTGAAATCCATAGCTCTATTTTCTCATTTCAGCCAGATTAAGATTGCTTTGTTCCCGGTTCCGGGACCGCGGGGCTTTGGGGGGTATTTCGGCGAAATCCTGCCGGTATGGCGTTCTCTCCTTCACGCCGGTAAGATACAACTAATAGGGATTGTGAGAAAATATAGAGAACAATCGGGGAGATCTGAGTGAAGTATATCATTGTTACCGGTGGCGTGATGAGCGGTCTGGGGAAAGGAATCACCGCAGCATCAGTGGGACGGATCCTGAAAAACCGGGGTTACCGGGTAACAGCAGTCAAGATCGACCCCTACCTGAACATCGACGCCGGCACCATGAACCCCGCCCAGCACGGCGAGGTATTCGTCCTGAAAGACGGGAGCGAGGTTGACCTCGACCTCGGCAACTACGAGCGTTTCCTCGATATCGAGCTGACCGCCTCCCACAATATCACGACAGGCAAGGTGTACCGCACGATTATCCAGAAGGAACGCCGCGGCGATTTCCTCGGCGAGACGGTCCAGATCATTCCCCATATCACCGACCAGATCAAGACCTGCATCCGCCAGGCGGCAGAAGAGGAGTTCCCGGACAAGACGACGGCGGATATCTGTCTTGTCGAAGTCGGCGGTACGGTGGGCGATATCGAGAGCATGCCATTCCTCGAGGCCATCCGCCAGATGCGGGGGGAGCTTCCTCCCCATGACTACGTACTGATCCACGTGACCCTGTTCCCGGAGGACACGATGGGGGACATGAAAACCAAGCCGACCCAGCACTCGGTCAAGGCCCTGCGGGAGCTGGGTCTCCACGCTGATATCATCGTCGGCCGGAGCGACAACCCTATCGGGGCCGGCACGAAACGGAAGGTCTCGGCGTTCTGCGACCTCCCGCAGAGCGCAGTCATATCAGCGGCAACCGCGCCGGACACCTATGCCGTCCCGATGGAGATGGAGAAGGAAGGGATCGCGGACGTGCTCTCCGCCCACCTCGGACTGGACCGGAAAGAAGCGGATACCACGTGGTACCGGATCGTCAACAAGGAGTATACGAACCGGGTGACCGTTGCCATCGTCAGCAAATACGGTATCGAGGACGTGTATATCAGCATCAAGGAATCGCTCAAGCACGCCGGCCGGGCGCTTTCCACTGAAGTGAAGATCGCATGGCTGGACGCCGAGCGGTACGAGCGGGACTCTCTCAAGGATTATGACGGCATCCTGATACCGGGCGGGTTCGGGAAGCGGGGCATCGAGGGAAAAATCGAGGCGATCAGGTTCGCCCGCGAGAACAATGTTCCCTTCCTCGGTCTCTGCCTCGGGTTCCAGCTGGCGACCGTGGAGTACGCCCGCAACAAGGCAGGTATTGCCGATGCCACGAGCGAGGAGTTCGGCGAGGGGACGCATGTGATCGCCCTTCTCCCGGAACAGGAGGGGCTCAATCAGCTTGGCGGCACGATGCGTCTCGGGGATTATACGGCGGATATCCGCGAGGGCACGCTGGCGAACAGGCTCTATGGCCAGAAACAGATCATCGAGCGTCACCGCCATCGGTTCGAAGTGAACCCGGCCTATATCGATACGCTGGAAAAAGCAGGAATGGTCTTCTCGGCCACCAACAAAAACAGGATGGAGTGTCTTGAACTTCCCGGCCACCCGTTCTTCTTTGCCACCCAGTTCCACCCGGAGTTCAAGTCCCGGCCGACCCGCCCGTCACCGCCCTACCTTGGTTTTGTCGAGGCGTGCAGGGCGAACAAGCGGACAAAATAATGGACACCCTGCGATAAAAACGGAGAAATATCATGGTCAATGCGGAAAAATTCATCACAAAGTCAGTAGAGGAGATCAAGACCGCTGCCGGTACTGAGAAAGTGGTCATGGCCCTTTCCGGGGGGGTCGACAGTTCGGTCTGTGCAGCGCTCGCAGCACAGGCTATCGGCGACAGGCTGATCCCGATTTATATCGATACCGGCCTGATGCGGAAAGGGGAAACCGACCGTATCCGGACGATCTTTTCCCACATCCATCTCGATATCGTGCATGCCGAAGATGAGTTCCTCGATGCCCTTAAGGGAATCACGGAACCGGAAGCCAAGCGGAAAGCCATTGGTGAACGGTTCATCCGGGTCTTCGAGCGCGAGGCAAAGAAGCAGGGCGCGAAATGCCTCCTGCAGGGGACTATCTACCCGGACCGTATCGAGAGCGAGGGCGGGATAAAGAGCCACCATAACGTGGGCGGCATGCCGCTCCATATGGAATTTACCAAGGTGATTGAGCCGATCCGCGACCTGTACAAGGATGAGGTGCGCGACGTTGCAGGGGCGCTCGGGCTCCCGAAGGAGATCCAGCACCGGATGCCGTTCCCGGGCCCCGGGCTTGCCGTGAGAGTGCTTGGCGAAGTGACGCGGGAGAAGGTTGCCGTTATCCGGGAAGCCAACTGGATCATCGAGGATGAACTGGTCGAGAAGTACCGCCCATGGCAGTGCTTTGCGGCACTCCTCGGCCTCGGCACCGGTGTCAAGGGCGATAACCGGATCCACGGGTGGATCGTGGCGGTCAGGGCCGTGAACTCGAGAGACGGGATGACCGCTGACCCGGTCAATATCCCCTTCGAGCACCTGACAAGAATCGGGTCGAGGATCACCGCAGACATCCCGAGCGTGGCCCGGGTTGTCTACGATATCACGGCAAAACCGCCGGCAACGATCGAATACGAATAAACGAAGAAACCAGAACAACAGGAACAACCGGAAAAATCAAAAACGTGATACCCATGGAAAAAACCAGCCAGTACAAAAAACTCGACGAACAATACTTTATGCCCGCGTTCTCCCGGGAAATTGCCCTGGTGAAAGGCGAGGGATCGAAGGTATGGGACGCTGAAGGAAAGGAATACATCGACTGCGTGGCGGGAATTGCCGTCTGCAGCACCGGCCACTGCCACCCGGCGGTGGTGAAAGCGATCTGCGACCAGGCACACCAGCTCATCCACTGCTCGAACCTCTATTATGTCCCGCACCAAGGCGAACTTGCAAAGAAACTCGTGGAGATCACGGGCCAGCACAAGGCATTCTTCTCCAACTCCGGGGCGGAAGCAACGGACGGGGCGCTCAAACTCGCCCGCGTCAGGACTGGCAAAAAGAAATTTGTCGCGTTCACGCACGGGTTCCATGGTCGTACCGTAGGTTCGCTTGCCGTGACCCACAAGCCGTCGATCCGCGAGCCGTTCGAACCGCTCGGGATGGTGAAGACCTTTGTCGATTACGGGGACGTGGACGGGGTCCGCAGGGTCGTTGATAACGATACTGCCGGTGTCATCGTTGAGCCTATCCAGGGCGAGGCCGGCGTCATCATACCGCCTGACAGTTTCCTCGAGGGAATACGCGAGGTCTGCGACAAGAATGGCGCCCTTATGATTGTTGATGAGGTTCAGACCGGCATGGGCCGTACCGGCAAATGGCTCGCCATGCAGCATACGAACGTGAAGCCCGACATCGTTACCCTGGCAAAGGGGATCGCAAGCGGCTTTCCCATGGGCGCCCTTGTTGCCCGCGAGGACCTCGAGTTCAAAAAGAGCGAGCACGGCAGTACCTTTGCCGGCGGGCCGCTTGCCTGTGCAGCAGCCCTCGCAACCATCGGCGTGATCGAGAAGATCCTTCCCGATGTGAGCCGGAAAGGCGAACGCTTCCGCGAAGGATTAAAGAAGTACAACCCGCGTGTCCGCGGGCTGATGATTGGGATGACCATCGGTGATAAATGTCCGGAGATCCAGAAGAAATGTGCAGAACAGGGAGTCCTTGTCAACTGCGCAGCGGACGGGAACCTCCGTCTCGTTCCCCCGCTCACTATCTCAAACGCCGAGATCGACCGTGTAGTGAAGGTTATCAATGGAGCGCTTGGTTAGGTCCTGCTACAAGAAGAAGAGTGGCTATGTCTTCGCAAAGAAGGCCGGGGATATCGCCCGCGAGTACAGTATCGACCGCATAGCCCGGCTCGCGAGCAACGAGAACCCGGAACCTCTCTCTCCCCTTGCGCTGGCTGCCGCGGAGGAGGCACTCCGCACGGTCAACCGTTACCCGGACGAGCGGGCAAACATCCTGATGAATGCCCTCCGTTCGCATTACGGTGATTACCATTTCGTTACCGGTGTGGGGATGGACGGGGTCATCGAAACGATCATCCGCACGCTGGTCGATCCCGGCGAAAAGGTGGCGATCTCCACACCTACCTTCTCCTTCTATGCCCTTGCGGCCATGGGGCAGGGAGCAGAGGTCGTGACGGTCCCCCGTGAAGCGGACTTCTCAGTCGACACAAAGAAACTAATCCGGGCGGCAAAGAAAGCGAAGGTCACGATCCTGTGCTCCCCCAACAACCCCACGGGGAATGCAACAGGCCCGGAAGTTGTCGGGGAGATCCTTGAAGGGATCGATGGCCTGCTTTTCCTTGACAACGCGTACGTGGAGTTCTCGGGAATCGATTATCTTCCGCTGATGAAGAAGTACGAGAACCTGGTCCTTGGCCGGACCTTCTCCAAGGTTCATTCCCTTGCCGGCCTCCGTATCGGCTACGCCTTTACCCCGCGGTGGCTGCCGCCGTGGTACCAGCGGGCCGGCACCCCGTTCACGGTCAACGCGGTGTCGATGGCAGCTGCAGCCGCCGCGCTGCCGGATACCGCCCATGCGGAGCGCTACATCACTCAGGTGAAACGCTGGCGGAAGCGTTTTTCAGACGAGGTGAAGTACCCCGTCCTCTCCTCCGATGCGAACTTCGTAATGGTCGATGTAGCTCCTCACACGGGGGACGGGATGGTGGAGGAGCTTGTGAGGAAAGGCGTGGTCGTCCGCTCCTGCCGGAGCTTCGCGGGGCTTGAAGATCACTACATCCGCGTCAGCATTGGCGAGGACTGGGAGAACGGGCGGTTTGTGCAGGTGATAAACTCGTTATGATGTGCGGCATCACGGGGACGCCCGGCACCGGGAAATCGATGATCGGTGAGGAACTCTCCCGCCGCGGGCATACGGTTATCCACCTTACTACAACGGTCGGACCGTACGTTATCGGCGAAGACGAGGAGCGGGACGCCCAGATCATCGATGTCGATCGCTGGGCTGCGGAATTCATTCCCGTGGACGGGTTTGTGGAAGGACATATCGCCCACCTGCTCCCGTGCGACAGGATCGTGGTGCTCCGCTGCCGCCCTGACGAGCTGAGGAAACGCCTTGCCCAGCGGAAATACCGGGAAAAGAAAATACGGGAAAATGCCGATGCTGAAGCGCTCGATGTCTGCCTGATCGAGACCGTCGAAACATTCGGACCCTCGCAGATCCTTGAGATCGATACCACCGGTCATGATGCAGGGTACAGCGCCGACCGGATCGAGGGTTTTGTCCGGAATGAAATCCCCGCTGATTTCGGACATATTGACTGGTCGGGGTACCTGGAGGCAGTACCATGACCCTTGACCAGTACCGATCCCATGCGAAAGTCTATTTCGACCCGCTGGTCGCTGTAGCGATACGCTGCCGGCTCACCCCGAACTTCTTCACCATTGCGGCACTGCTGGCATCGGCAGCTGCGGGAGTCCTCTTCTTCCTCAGGCTGGAGATCTGGGGGATTGTCGCCGTTGCACTGAATGCCTTCTGCGATGCCATGGACGGGGCGGTTGCCCGCGAGATGAAGGCCCAGAGCAGGCGCGGGGATTTCCTCGACCACGCGGTGGACCGCTACGCGGACATCTTCATCATCACCGGTATTTTCGCCGGCGGCATGGTCCCGTGGCAGATCGGTGTCCTCGCCCTTACCGGTGTGCTGATGTCATCCTATCTCGGCACGCAGGCGCAGGCAGTCGGGGTAGGGCGGTATTATGGCGGGCTGCTCGGCAGGGCGGACCGCCTCGTGCTCATCATGGTGGTCGGGATTATCGACGTGCTCGTCCCGATGAGCTGGTACGGCCTCTCGTGGTTCGGCTGGCTCTTTATCCTTTTCGGCATTTTCGGGCATATCACCGCATTTCAGCGGTTCGCTTACGTGTGGGCGAAGGTGGAGTGAACATTTGGGGGACTTCGCCCCCAAACCCCCGGTGTATGAGGGTGACCCCCTCTCTCCCCCAGTGGGGGAGGCAGCCCAAGGGGAGTGCCCCTTGACCCCCTATATGTATTGAAAACCGTTCAGAACCGCCGCGGGGGCGCCCCGCCGGGGGCGGCGGCACTTATCCTAATTGGGGGTATGGGGGCATCAGCCCTCATCAAATATCATAAATATATCCGGGCAAACCGTCAATCAGCCTTGGTCAACTCTTTAATATACTCCAGTGCAGCAACTGCATCCTTCCGCTTCTGGTCGACAGCGTGCAGTTTCACCCATGCAAGGAATCTCTCCCGGGTCTCCGGAGAGATTGCAGCACCGGCAGCTGATACAATCCGGCCATATGTCCGCTGTGGGTAGAAAACAGATCGGGCAGCCGCGAGAAGGGCCGCGTTGTCCTGAGCAGAAATAACGCCCTGCCGTTCTGCCTCATCCAGCGTAAAGCGTATATTGACCAGCGGCTCTGAAAGGGAGGACCCCGTCTCGGGGTCGAAGACAAGAGCGACCTCGTCATCCGACACCAGCTCGCCGCTCCGGAACATCCCGTACACCTCGCCGATACCTGTCATCCCGAGCGTGTCCATCTCGGCAGCCCGGAGAGCACCCATGCTGGAGGCCCCCACGACCCGGATACCTTTTTTTATCGCCGTCAGGATCTCGCGGTGCGCCACAGCTGATTCCTGGTGGAAGACGCCGTCTATCAGGCCGATGATATCTGCACCGTCCTCCACAGCCCGGAGGAGGTCGCCCCGTTTGGCCGGGTGACGATACTCGGCAGTGAGGATCGCTTCTGCCGCTTCCCGCTCAAGGCTCGGCCCGAGAAAGACGATGATCCTGTGCATTGTTCACCCGTTCGCCCCTGCGTTCCCGGTCCATGGCATAGACCTCGAGGCCCGGCACGATCACCCGCACGACCGGGATCCCGATCTCTTCCCGTGTCAGGTCAACGATTATGACCCGGTCGAGTCCTTGTTTTTCGAGCAGGCCGATGATATTCTCGATATCGGTCTTGAAATCGTCAGTATCAGATGATTTGATCGTACTGTAGTCTATCGTGCCGTTGTCCCTGAACCAGTACGCGTTGATCCGCTTTGCCCGGTCGTATCCCATCTTCTTCCGGAGCTCCGCAAGGGTCGTATCTTCCCGTGCCCCGTGGATCTGGGTGAGGCGGCTCTGGGCAACCTCGGTGAGGGCCCGCATCACCGCGATCCGGGCACTGGTGTGCGTCCCGATCCCGATGGTGAGAAGCATCGGGTCTTTCAGGAGAACGTCATCGGCAACTGCTGCCATCGTGGGGATACCGATATCGCTCGTGATGTCCCGGACCTTCACTTCTACCTGTGCTTTTGCGAACTTCTCCTGCATCTCAAGGATTGCCGGGTCGGTTATGCCCGTGACGCACGGCCCCGTATCGCGGCAGGCCTCGACAAGCGACCAGGCATCCCGCTCGATTACTTCAGACAGGGCATGGAAAACGGCCTCCTCGAATGTGTTCCCCGAGGCCAGGCCGTTGGTAGTGGTACGGAACGGCCCGCGGTAGTTGGGCGGAAGCGGGTGGAATACTGCATGGGCTGGCACGAAGACCGGCTCGTTGTTGACGATATCGAACCCCTCGTACCATGGCATGAGCCTGTCCCTGTCCGCCCCCTCGGGAAGGATCAGGTCCCGGGGATCGATCGTCCGGCCGCGGGCGAACATTTCCTGGTAAATCGCCATCGGGAGATTCCGGTCGTGCATTTCGGAGGAATACCGTTCAATGCCCTCCATGATGGCGGAGATCCGCGATTCCTCGACCGTTGCCCCCTTGCCGTTATATACCGTTATGGCCCCGTCCATTGCCGTCGGCCGTATGCAGGAGAATACCGGGATACCGATCCGGTCAAGGCTCGTGATGTCGGCTACCCGCGTGATCCCTGCAGCAGGTACTTTGGGTTCGATTCTTTTGAGTGTCTCGGCAAGCGGGACTGCCCGCTGGGTCTCGTTGTTATAGGTCTTCTTGCAGGATGAAAGCTGCATGGCGTCACCGGGAATAAGGCCGGTCATGTGCCGGCTTTTACAGATTATGTGAACATTGCCGGGGTTTATACATGCTCATTTTGCAGGGCGGATCGGAATTTTTCCCGGGTCATAAAAAAACTCCTGATACGGTTATATTATGCCTGCGGGACAATAGTGTTTCACCTGTATGGATTATACCTACCTTGCCCTCAAGTTCCTCATTGGCGGCGGGATCATCGTGGGAGTGACCCTCCTCGCCCAGGAGGTTGATCCGAAGTATGGCGGCATCCTCGTTGCAGCCCCAGTCACGAGCACACTTGCCTTCTATGTAACCTATTCCGAAACGGGGCTTGCGACAACACGGGCACTGGTCCTGTCGGCATTCTGGTTTGCCATCCCAACGATCCTCTTCTTCCTTGCCCTGTATATCCTCATAGCCCGCTACCCGCTCCTCCCGAGCATCGGTGGCGCATACGGGATATGGCTGGTTGCTCTCCTTTTGATGAACCGGGCGCTGGCCGGAATCTGATGAGGATAGAAACACCGGCGGTTCCCGGCAGCCGGAGAAGTGCCGGGATAACTCCCAATTTTCCCGCACTCAAATAAACCCATAAATAGAGCATGCGGCGAATATCACACCAGACGTGATATTCCATGAAAAACCAGATCTTCCTGTCCATCCTCTGCATCGTGCTGCTTGTCGCAGCGCTCGTTTTTGCCGGTTGCACTTCCATATTTTCCGGCAGCCCGAAAACAACGCCCACACCGCTTCCCGCCCCTGCAACAACTGCCGTTCCAGTAGTTACTTCTGCCGTACCATCCTGCGGGTTCACTACCTGCCACGGGTCCGACCTTGCCTGCGGCACGAACGCACCGGAGATCTGCACGGATGTCTACATGATTGGCGACAAGTGCCGGCAGTACGCTCATTGTGATACGACTGGCGGGAGATGCACACTGGTCATAACCCCGAAGTTTACCCAGTGCAAGGCCTGTGCGGAACAGTGCCAGGTTCAGGCCGGCGCTGACAGTCTGGCGGCCATGACCTGCGAAGAGAAGTGCTGACCCCTGAGCTGCCTTCATCTTCCGGTACACTCGGGGTTATGGTCAGCACTTCGGATCCGGGGGAGGGAAAAATCCCATTTTTTGAACCGGAGAAATAGACTTATCTGGGTAAAAGTTCGGCATAGAGTTATCGTAAAAACCGGTATTCCCCCTGGTTGTCTGGAGTCCGGGTCCGGAAAAGAAACCTGATACTTTCAACCGCTGCTCCTGCCTGAAACGCCGGCAGCGTGACAGCCTTTTTTTTATGTATTGCTCTACAATACTGAAATTATCATGACGAACGAGGTTATCATTGTCAGTACACCGTACGTGCCCGGCCACAGGATTGCTAAAACCATTGGCGTCACCTGGGGGCTTATCGTGAGAAGCCGCGGGCTTGGCAGGAATATCACGGCCGGTCTCCGGTCAATTGTCGGTGGCGAGATCCACGAGTACACGGAACTTCTGAACCAGTCCCGCGAGCAGGCACTTGACCGGCTGAGGGAGCATGCGCAGGCCATCGGAGCCAACGCGGTTGTGAGTATGCAGTTCGATTCATCGGAGATCGGGGGGGTTATGACCGAACTGCTCGCGTATGGAACGGCGGTCGTGGTTGAGGAGGATTCAGCCCCGTCAAGCCCGGTCCGGCTTGAATAAAAAAAAATACTGCCCCCTGTCAGGGGAAGGATTTCAAGGATGGTTTACATTACCCCCGTCGACGATAAAGCTGGATGGTGAAGTCCTTTTTCTTTCGTTAAAACCAGCTCTCCAGCGTCTTCTGCCCGGCTTTTACCGTGAACCCTTCCATAGCCTTGTCCACCCGTTCCGGTGAAAAGTCGTACCCGTCGCAGAGCATCCTGCGGATCCCCTCCGCATCCGGGTGTCCCGCCGCAAGCGGGTATTCATCGGTTACAGAAGGGTGAAGGAACATCTCCATCACCGGAGCCGGGTCGAAGTCCGGCTGCTTCTCCCTGATCTTTTGTGCAAATTCGCCCTTCTGGACAATCTTCAGGCCGGTCTTCGCCCCCACCCCTTCAATACCCGGGTTGAAATCGGTCCCGACGAGAATGCCGATCTCGATCAGCTGTTCGCGGGTAAGGTGCAGGCCGGCCAGCGTATCAGCAAGGACAATCCTCTCCGGGTTCACCGTTATCTGCCGGCCCCGTATCCTTCGCTTTCCCGAAACCGTCAGGTTCCGGACGAGCAGCGGTGCGCCGAAAAGCAGGGTGTCATAGTCCTGCGAGACCACGTACCGGGCATCCCCTTTTGCCACCATATACGAGGCCTGCGCCTCCCCCTCGCCAGGAGACTGGACGACGGGGATCCCCATCAGTCCCAGCAGCTCCTTCGAGGTCCTGATGATTGTCTCATCAACCCGGGTCGCAGACCGTGCCTGTTTGTACGCCTCTTCCTCATCGCCCCGTTCAAGCGCCTCCTTCCACTTCTCGCCGGCAGTGTCCCGGATCTTGCGGCGTTCATCGATCGTGGCCTGCTTGAGAGCCGCAGGTTTCCCGTCGAAGACAAACACCGGTTTGATCCCCTTCTCCATGAAACTGGCCATCCGGAACAGGATGCCGGAGAGGTGCGACGTTACACGGCCGTTTCTGTCCATCAGGGGCGTCCCGTCGGGTTGCCGGATGATGGTCAGGAACTGGTAGAGTGCATTGTTTGCATCGATTGCAGCAATTCCCGGCAAAGCTTCCCATGTCACCGGAGTCTTGTATTCGGCTATGATATCCCGTAGTGCTACGCCCATGTGCTGTCCTCTTCAGGGAAATAAATTACCGGTAAGCACGCCGTGAAAATTCAGCGATCAGTTCATCGAGATGGGACAGGGCCATGTCGTATTTGTCCTGCATTCGTTTTGATATCTCCTCAAGGTTGGTGCGGAGCATCCGTTCGCGGATGACGACACTCCGTTCCAGATTGCGCATCTTGATATTGAGCGAAAGAAGGAGTCCTCCGAGCGCGAGGATCATAAGCCCGGCAGCGACTGCAATGATGAGGTCCTGCCAGAACCGGGTAACAAGGACGAGGGTTGAAATAATCAATACGACGGTGAGCAGGATATCAACCAGATATTCGCGTATATCCATGTTTTTAGATATTGAGAGCACACTAATTAAGCTAACTACTCGTATGGAGATGCCCGTTTGGACACAAAAAACCTCGTTCCCTTCCTTGCAATGCCCGTGCTGCTCATCGCCGTGGAGATCGGAGCTCTCCTGCTCTCCCTGCCGGTAAAGGCATCCGGCATCGTTGCGTTTGAAGAACCTGATTCGATGGCAAACCCGCTTATCTTCATCGGGATCATGCTCGCGTTCACCGCGTTCCTGCTGCTCCTGATCCGTTACAATATGAAAAAAATGATTGCGGCAGCTATCGGTATTTCGATATTCCTCACGTTTATCTACATTTTTATGGCGATCGTCTATCCTCTGGCAGGGGTGACGGATCCTGCAGTCGTCCTTGTGCTCGTCCTTGCCATCCTTTCAACTGCCCTCCTGTATAAATACCCGGAATGGTACGTGATCGATGCACTCGGTATCCTGATCGGTGCCGGCGTTGCAGCGATATTCGGTGCCTCTCTCGATATCCTGCCGGTAATCATCCTCCTCGTCCTCCTTGCAGTTTACGACGCGATCTCGGTATACAAGACGAAACATATGATCACCCTTGCAGAAGGTGTCATCGACCTGAAAACCCCGATCCTTTTCGTTGTCCCCAAGCGGCGCAATTATTCGTTCATCAAGGAAGGCATCGGAAAGATCGGTGACGGCGGCGAGCGGGCGGCCTTTATCATCGGTATGGGGGACATGATTATGCCCTCGATCCTTGTAGTGTCCGCGAATGTATTCTTACAGGGATGGCGGCTTGGTGGCATGATCAACCTCCCGGCGGTCGGCGCGATCATTGGTTCGCTTGCCGGGCTTGTTGTCCTGCTGTACTTCGTCATGTCAGGGAAACCCCAGGCCGGCCTTCCTCCGCTGTGCGGGGGTACTATCCTCGGGTTCCTTGCGGGATGGGCTGTGATGGGGTGGATGGGATAAAGATCTCTTTTTAAAAAAGTTTGATATTACGAGGACTCCCCGCCTCAGGGCCTCTTCGAGGCACGGCGGGGCAAGGACGTTTTTACTTTGGGGAGAAATGTTCCTGAACCGCCGCGGTAGCGCCCCGTCGGGGGCGGCGGCGTTCATCACAATTTATGAATGGTCTCTTAAAGTATATTGAATCAAAATAAAGAGTCAAAGAGCTGACAATTCAATTGTTTTAATTCACTGAAGAACCTGCCGCTCGTGTCCGGGGCTTCCTTGCCCGTTTTAGCTTCGGTTTCCGTACGGGTTTGCCATCCAGCCCCAATTCGCCGGAGTCTTCGGCGACACTTGCATCGGATACCTGAGGGAGCGGGGACAAAATATCCACTCTTCTCTCCCTCTCTGCCCGTTCCGGCTTGTGCGTGAGAATCTCAGCAAGCACTTCCTCAACGCCGGTCCCGTCTGCGGTCGACATGGTCTGGTACCCTTCATGCGCAACAATATCGGCCTTGTTGGCAACGACAATGAGCGGGGTCCTGACCATGGCTTTTATTTCTTCGAGCAGGTTGAGCTGTACTTTCATCGGGTATCCGCAGTGTTCTGACGGGTCGAGGATGAACAGGACCACGCTTGCCACGTTCATCATTGCCGAGAGCGCCTGCTTCTCGATGGCATTTCGCTCCTCTGCGGGACGGTCAAGGATACCTGGCGTATCCACGAACTGGATCTTCTCGCGGCCGATCATGCGGTGCCCGACAATGATCCCCTTGGTCGTGAACGGGTACGATGCCACTTCCGGCTCCGCGGATGACACCCGCCGGATGAACGAGGACTTCCCGACATTCGGGTACCCGGCAATGACTATGGTAAATGTGTCCTCGACATGAGGGAGCTGCCTCAGGACATTCCTGACCTCGTTCAGGAACCGCAGGTCCTTGTCGATCTGGTGGACCATGGAAGCCAGCCGGGCAACCGCACGCTTGCGTACGACAAGGGTATCATCGGCTTTCCGGGACTGCAGCACTAGCTGGTTTCCCACCATTTTGGTATGCTTTGCCGCCCAACCGACTGCCCCGAGGGACTGACGGATCCGGTCGAGCCCGTAGAGGATATCTGCCATCTCCCGGTAAAATGGCGGGATCTTGTCGAACTCGGGAAAGCCCCTGATGATATAGACCAGCCGGTCATGGATAGCCGCACCAACCGCCCTGACAAAGTCGATGTTGGCGCGTTCCTTGTTGGTCTTCTCCTGCATCTTCTTTGCCGCACGGCGGAAACTCCGGTCAAGGATCTCGTCGGCAGTCGGCACCGTCGGCATTTTCTCGAATTCCACAAATCGCCTACCTATATATATTATGGACGGTCATACCGTTTATCGTTATGGACTTGTCCCTTATCCAGCGAGATATCCTCATCACGTTGATCACCCTTTACCACCAGCATTCGCACTCCATCAAAGGTGAGGAGATTGCCGACAGGATCCAGCGTAACCCGGGGACCGTCCGCAACCAGATGCAGGCCCTGAAAGCCATCGGTCTTGTAGACGGTGTTCCCGGCCCCAAGGGGGGGTATATCCCTACCACCCTTGCCTATAACGAACTCAACCTGAATGTGTCCGGTGAGGATTACGATGTCCCTATCAGCAGGGACGGTGAAGTCGTGCAGGGTGCGAGCGCCCAGGAGATCGATTTCACCACGCTCTGTCACCCGGATATATGCCACGCGGTCATCAAACTCAGGGGCAGCGCAAAACTCTTCGAGATCGGTGATCGTATCACCATCGGACCAACTCCGGTCAACAAGCTCCTGATCCGGGGCGAGGTCTTCGGCAAAGACGAGGTGAAACAGTCGCTCCTTATTGCAACGTCCGAGATGATCTCCCTGCCCAAGCAGCCTATCCGGAATTACATGTCAAGCCCGCTCAAGACGCTCAGGAGCCTTGACTCCCTGCACGACGCCCTTCTCCTGTTCAACCACGAACGCATCCACGGTGCACCGGTGATCGAAGACGGTATTCTATCAGGGATTGTCACCATGAGCGATATCGCAAGCGCCATTGAGAACAACCTCCCCCTGACAACACCGATCTCGGAAGTGATGACCTCAGAAGTAGAGGAGATATCATCCGATGTGAAACTTTTCGAAGTCATCCGCAGGTTCAAGGAACGGGAAATCGGCAGGCTCATCGTCGTTGAGGACAAGAAGCCGGTGGGAATCCTCACCCAGTCGGATGTCATCCGGGTTTTCCCTTCTTTGTAGAGTCGAAGAGCCTTAACGGCTCTTCTCCTCATTCAGGCCGGCGGCCTTCGTGATGTCGAAGAACTGCTGTGCAGTTCTTTTCCCGTTTCATCCTGTCAGGAGCTCAACGAATACAATATCTTTAGATATTTTAAGGCAAATGGTATGGGAGGAATCAGGATTATGACAGAGTTATCCCAGGCTGCTGTAGAACGGATCATCAAAAAAGCCGGTGCCGAACGGGTCAGTGCCGATGCCACGGAAACCCTCGCAGGGCTCATGGAGGAGTACGGCGCCTTCCTCGCCAAGGAGGCAAAGAAGATGTCCGACCATGCCGGCAGGAAGACCCTCCGCGGGGCGGACATCCGTATGGCCGCTGAAATGTTCAAATAACGTTTTTACCCTTTTCGATCAGTAAAAAAATCATTTTTTTCCGTCCAATTCAGAACACTTTATATATTTACACGTCGCTAATTTTTTTATGACTCGTGTATTTGCCCGCAGCCTTTCAAGAAAAAAGATCATGAGCAATGACGGAAAGCTCATTGGAACCCTGAAAAACATCCGGGTCGATTTCGATTCCGGCCAGGTCCAGGAAATGATCATCCACCCGGACCAGACTTTTTCAACAGACGGCTATACTCTCGAGGACGACAAGCTCCTGATCATCCCCTTTGAGGCTGTCAAGGACATCAAGGACTATATTGTCGTTGACCGTTACCTTGCGCGGAAATAAGGATAATATTTTTTCATTGCTTCCACGAACCCTTCTCCATACTCTTTTCCGGCAATGTACTGTGCCACGGCTTTAGTATCCGGGTGCGCATTTGCCACGGTAACACCGATACCTGCAGTTTTCAGCATCTGCACATCATTGACCGAATCGCCAATGGCAAGGAAATCGGCAGGTGCAAGACCCATTCTATCCGCAAGTGCCACGAGAGCCGTTCCCTTATTGATACCGGGGGCCTGCAGATGGATGGCATACCCGGTATCGATGACCTGTACCGGATCATTCCGAAGCACCATTCTCACTTCTTCAGCCGGGACGGTCCGGGCGAAAGCAAGATCGGTAAACCGGTACGTGGGGCTGAAGAGATCGAGGGTTTTCCCCTTCTTTGAAAAATGGTCCTGGACTGTTGCCAGTGCAGCGTTGGCTGCTGTCTGGTCCCCGCTTATAACGAGCTGACCGGTAAAACCGATGCGGTATATTCCTCCGTTTTCAGCGATGAAGGTACCCTTTGTCCCGATCATCTTGCACAGGGCATCCATAAAACAGGAGGTATTCCCGCTTGCCAGTACGACTTCGATGCCGCTGTCGACAAGTGACCGGATCATTTCCATGGATCCGGTACTTATCCTGCGGTCGGGACGAGTAATCGTCCCGTCAATGTCCGTGAGGAGCGCCTTCAGCACGATTTGAGACCAGCCTCTTCAACCATGAACGGTGCTTCACCCTCGGGCAGGTTGGGGCTGTCCACGAGACGTGCGATGCGCTTGCCGCCCTTGCTTTTCCGCAGGTAGAGACGGAAGGTGGCAGTATGGCCGACGATATTGCCCCCGATCGGTTTTGTCGGGTCGCCGAAGAAGACGGCCGGGTTGGACATGACCTGGTTGGTGACGAGTCCGACAGCATTGTGCTCGTCGATGAGTTTGAAAAGCTCGTGCATGTGCCGGTTCAGTTTCTGCTGCCGCGTAGCGAGAGTACCCCGTCCCGCATATTCAGCGCGGAAGTGGGCGGTCAGGGAATCGATGATGAAGAGCTTGACCGGCTTGTCGCTGGTCTTCAGTTCGTTGGCCAGCTCCCTGGAATTGTCGATAAGGAGCATCTGGTGGTCCGAAGTATGTGCCCGGGCGATATGGATATTGTTTAAGAATTCCTGCGGATCCGGGGCATCGTCAAGTCCGAGCCCGTTGACCATCTGCTCGATACGCTCTGGACGGAAGGTATTCTCGGTATCGATATAGATGGCACTCCCGTTCAGTCCTCCCTGGTCCTCAGGGAGCTGGACGTTGACCGCCATCTGGTGGACGATCTGGCTCTTACCGGAACCGAATTCACCGTACATCTCGGTTATGGCCTGTGTTTCCATACCCCCGCCAAGCAGGGTATCCAGCTCGGGGACGCGGAATGAGAGCTTCCTGATATCCTTGCGTGCCTCAAAGATATCCTTGCCGGTCTTGAAACCGCCGACATCTGCCACTTCCCGGGCAGCTTTGATGATCTTCTTGGCCGTTGACTCAGAGATCTCAGAGATCTCGGAGAGTTCTGCCGGCGAAGCGGTAGCAATGCTTTCAACGGAGAGGTAACCGGCTTCCCGGAGCTTGTCTGCGGTACTCGGGCCAACGCCCGGTAAATCTTCAATTTCCAATGGTCCTTCAGCCATTTCTTATACACTCCTATGGCACAACAACATGTTAAAGACTGGGATATAAACCCCCGTCCTGCGCGGAGTGAAAGTAATCTTCAGGACTTCAGCTCGTCCTGGAACTGCAGGACGTTCCGGAGAACGGACTCACTATCCAGGACAACGTGCTCTACCTGTTCCGGAATAATCCTGCTCCCGGAAAGAAGCCCGGTTACCCTGACTTCACTGCCATGTGTGAAGGTGCCGTCAATGAGGTACCGTTCAGAGCCGTCATCGATGAAGAGGCAACCCGGACCGGCAATGATTGTTCCGGTAAAGACGATCGGGCGGGGCGTCTCCTCCGGCACACGGAACACGCTCCCCCTTCCCACCCCCAGCTCGATTCCCCCGAACCGCCCGGGTTTTGCCGTGGCATGATAGATCTCAACCTTGTCGCCCGGAGAGACCGGAATGAGTGCGGTCTCCCCCCAGAGCACGATCTTCAGCTCGTCATCCGCATCATGGATGAGTGCATTCCTGACCCAGGACGTTGTGCCGTTCCGCGTCGTGAAGGAACGCGGCTGCTGAACCTGCTTCACGCTCCCTTTCACCGAGTAAATCCCCTGGTCGGCAACGGAATGGAGTGGAGTGAACGGGACGGAAACAACAGTATCGGTGGGAGTAACGGTGCTCTTGTCATCAATACTGTAATTACGACCCTCTGACCGGTTATTAGGCTTTGCGCCGGTGATATGAACGGTAGTCCCAGCCGGCAGACCAGCGAATAGTCCCGGCACCCATGCCACGAACCGGGCGGTACCTTTGCTATCACCGATGACTGCTTCTGCCATTTCACCGGTGCTCCCATCCCGTTTTGTGAAAGTCCGTGGTGGTTCCACGGCCAGCAGGATGGCATCCAGTTCCACCGGGTCGTTCGAAAGATCCCCGGCCCCTGCAGGCATGGTACAGGTAATTTCGCAGCCCGCTTTCCGGAGGGCCAGGGCATAGATCTCATGAGTGCTCTTTCCCGGGTGGCGGCCAATGACCTCGAGCACTTCACCGACTTCGGTATCAAGTGCCGCCCCGGCCTTTTCATCCCAGAGAACCACGCGGGTGGTGCCGGTCTCATCGCCGAGGAGAAGCGTGGCAACCCAGCCCTTCTCCCCGTCAGCCCGGTCGAATTCCTTTGGCTCGGTCTTGTCGACAACTTTCCCGAAAAAAGAAAAAAGGCTGGATTTTGCCGACAGCCCCTTGATCTTCACGTGCTGCCGGCCAAGTTCGCCGATCACCATCATGGCAGCAGTCGGCTCGTCGACAAGGTCCCCGCAGTCCTCAATCTTTGCCTCCACACGCTTTTCGAACTCCTCTTTTGTGATGAGGTCATCGACCAGAGCGTAGTGGAAGAGCACGAGGACTACCCCGTTACTGCTGCCAGGCCGGACGTTCCATGGCAGCGGTAATATCGCTGATCGTCTCGCCCCTGCGCATGAGACCTGCCTGTGCTCCTTTGATCAGCACCTCGGGACACCGCGGGCGGCCGTTGTACTGGGAGGACATGGCATAGCCGTATGCCCCGGCGTCGAGTACTGCAATAATGTCCCCTGCAGCGAGTTCCGGCAGCTTCCGGTCCTTTGCAAGGATATCGCCGGTCTCGCAGATCGGCCCGGTGACGGTATATTCCGTGGTCAGCGGGGCATCAGCCTTGTTCGCGACGATGACCTCATGGTACGAGTCGTACATCGCGGGACGGATGAGGATGTTGAACCCGGCGTCTACGTTTGCAAACCGCTTGTGGGCATTTTTTGTCGAGTTGACCCGGGTGAGGAGTACGGTCGAGTCGGCGACAAGCGAGCGGCCGGGCTCTACCCAGAGTTCGGGAGAGATGCCGCAGGCCTCGACACCGGCTTTAAAGATCGGTACGACCTTCGCCGCATAGTCCTCTGCTGAGGGTGCCGGGTCAGTGTCGTGGTGGTAGGGGATACCGAGGCCGCCGCCGAGGTCTATGAACTCGAGTTTCACTCCCATCTCCGTCAGCTCTTTTGCGATCCGTACCATCACTTCCGCAGCCCGGACAAAAGGCTCGATATCGAGGATCTGGGACCCGATATGGCAGTGGATGCCGACAGGTTGTATGTTTTTACAGGCAAACGCTTCCCGGTATGCAGCAGGGATCTCCTCATGCGGTATGCCGAACTTGCTTGTGGCAAGGCCGGTCGCTATCTTCGGATGGGTGGGGACGTTAAGTGCCGGGTTCACGCGGAACGAGACTTTTACCTTTCTGCCGGCAGCTTTTGCTGCTGCATCGAGCTGGTGGAGCTCGTCAAGGGAGTCAAGCGAGACTTTCACCCCTTTCTCCACGGCGAGTTTCAGGTCGGCCGGTGTCTTGGAACTGCCGTTAAAGAGGAGTTTCTCCGGTGCCATGCCGGCAACGAGCGCGAGGGAAAGTTCTTCTGAGGAGAAGACATCTGCCCCCGCCCCTTTCTGTGCCAGCGCCCGCATCAGGGCGAGGTTGCCGTTCGCCTTTGCCGCAAAAAGTATCTGTACTTTCGGGTAGCGGGCACCGAGGGCTTTCTGGTAGCTCCCGAACTGTTCCACTACACGGTCCTCGCTTGTCACGTAGAGCGGCGTGCCATACTTCTCTGCAAGAGCAATGCAGTCCAGCCCGTTGATATGGAGGTGGCCGTTCTTTACGCTCAGATGATGCGGGAGTTTCACAGGTCCAGCCTCCGCATCCGTTCGATCGCTTCCCGTATCCGGGCCACCGGACGGGTGATCGCGAACCGCACGTAGCCTTCCCCGCTGGAACCGAACCCGACGCCCGGCGTTGCCACAATGCCGGCCCCGGTAAGGAGCCGGGCAGAGAATGCCATGCAGTCCTTGACCGGTACCCAGACATAGAACGTTGCTTTCGGTAATGGGACATCGAACCCGAGTCCCTGCAGGCCCCTGACGAGCACGTCACGGCGCTCCTGGTAGATCCTGCAGGCTTCCTTCACGCAGTCCTGCGGGCCGGAGAGGGCCGTTATCGCAGCATGCTGTACCGCATCGAAGACCCCGGAGTCAACATTGGTCTTGACCCGCCCTAGGCCGGCAATGACATCGGCATTGCCGACTGCCATACCGATCCTCCAGCCGGTCATGTTGTAGGTCTTCGAGAGCGAGTGCATCTCGATACCGACTTCCACAGCGCCTCTTGTCTCGAGGAACGAGGGGGCGCGGTAACCATCGTACGCGATCTCGGAGTAAGCGTTGTCCGAAACCACGATGATCCCGGTATCGCGTGCAAAGTCAACGACCTCTTTATAGAATCCTGCAGGGGCTATTGCTGCCGTCGGGTTATTCGGGTAGTTGATGTACAGGATCTTTGCTTTTTTTGCGACCTTCTTCGGGATGTCTGCGAGCACGGGAACAAAATTATTCTCCCGCAGCAGCGGCATCTCGTGAACGCGTCCCTCGGCAAAGAGGGTACCGGTCCGGTAAACAGGATAGCCGGGGCTCGGGGCAAGGACATAGTCGCCGGGGTTTACGAACGCCTCGGCTATGTGCGCGATACCGTCCTTGGATCCCATCAGGGCAAGTACTTCTTTCCCTGCATCGACGGTGACGCCGAACCGTTTCTTATACCAGCCGGCAACCGCACTCCGGTAGGCCGGCATGCCGGCATAGTCCGGGTAATGGTGGTTTTTCGGGTCCTTTGCTGCCGTACAGAGGGCCTCTACGATATGTGCCGGTGTCGCAAGGTCGGGGTCCCCGACACCGAGGTCGATGAGATCAACGCCCAGTTTCCGCTGTTCGGCTTTCATCTCGTCGATCCGTGCAAAAAGATACGGCGGGAGATTGTTCATTCTGCTTGCGTACATAGGTACTTACTATTGGCGCTGGCGTCTCTAGAATTTAACTCCTGCCCTATTCCTGAACGGCCGGATTGTATATCCTTATGAGCCGGGAGCGGCAACACCTCTCGTATGGCGAAGAAGAATCCGCAGGAAAGGCCGGAGATCTGCGTGATATATTCCACAGTACCGCCCGCGCAATCGGCAATGCTTGCGAAGGGCCTGCTTGAAAAGAACCTTGTTGCCTGCGTGAATATCATGCCGGTCCGGTCCCTGTACTGGTGGAAGGGGGAGTCCTGCGACGATAAGGAGCACCTGCTCATCATCAAGACCCGCCGGGAACTGGCAGATACGGTAATCCGGGCGCTTAAGGCACACCATCCCTACGAGGTGCCGGAGATTATTGTCCTGCCGGTCACAGCCGGTTATCCCCCCTACCTCGACTGGATCCGCGGGGAGACAACCAGGCCATGATCCATACGCACCGCAGCATCCAGGTGACAGCCGGCCAGGGACGGGAAACGGATGATTCCGTTGTTGTCGAGGACCGGTTCGAGCTCCTGCTCAATGACCAGCCGGTCACGGCAATGGTTGCAAGCCGCGACCAGTTACGGGAACTGGGCGCCGGTTATCTCGTGAGCGAAGGGATTCTCCGCTGCGTGGACAAGGTGAAGGTCGATGGGGACCGTATCCTTGTCTACTCCGATACCGGTTGTGACCTGCGGCGGGCGAAATGCGAAGTCGGCTCCTCCGGCGGCCTCAGTTTCATCTCAACGCCGCCCCGCGCAGTATCGGACATCCGGCTCTCTCCTGACGGCGTGATCGCGGTTACCCGCGAGATCGAGACCGAGCTCTGGAGAAAGACCGGCGGTGTCCACTGTTCGGTACTCTTCCACGATGGCAGGCTGCTTGCCAGGAGCAGCGATGTCGGACGGCACAATACGGTCGATAAGCTCGTAGGATCTGCCGTCCTGAACGGGATCGACCTCTCCTGCTGCGTGATTGGCTGCACAGGGCGGCAGCCGGCTGGTATGGTCCGGAAATCCGCCAATGCCGGGATTCCGGTCATCATCTCCCGGGCGGCTTCGACCGATAAGGGGATTGCAGCGGCCGAGGCCGCAGGGATCACCCTTATCGGGTTCTCGCGGGGAGATCGGTTCACCATCTATACACACCCGGAGCGGGTTGTCGGTATCCGGTCTTCCTGAAATCATGGAGCGGTACGATACGCAAGGTTATTTCCCAAAAACCGGATAATGAAACTATAGATACACCAAGAAAAGGGACTGATCCAGGGTGACCGGTGAAGCAGCAACCTCCCAGAAAACGGCCCTCCTCGTACTCGGGTGCCCGCAGGTACCGGTGCAGACAAGCATTGCACTCTACCTGATAAACCGTCTGAAAAAGGCAGGAATAACTCCTGTCGTTGCCGGGAACAAGGCAGCAAATACCCTTCTCGTCGTGGCAGACACGGACCGGCACTACCTCGGGGAGGTCATGGACCTTGACCGGGCCGTGGCAATGATATCGGACAAGAAGCGGGACTTTGACCTCTGTTTCGTCTTCATTCATAACGATGCAGGGGTCAGTTATGCTGCAACCATGGGGGCCATCTCAAAGGCGAAACTCTATACGCTGATCTATGGCGAACATTACGAGGACCAGGTAAAAAAGATAGACTTTCCCTGTATTACTATCGCGGCAAAAGCGGTCCATAACCCGCTCCCCCTGAAAAAGGCGCTTGACGAGGTGAAACCATGGGATGCGTAGAATCGATGAACTATGAGATCGTCTTACGGGATGCGACATTCAAGGAGTCCCGCGATTACATAAAAACCAATTTTAAGGAATTTATCGATGTCCAGCCCGGGTTCAAGGTCTTCGACGTGCACGTTATCGGCCTTCCTCCGATCGCAATCGGGCTTGACGGCGATTTTGTTATCTTTCCCTATACCAAACCCTGCCACGGGACCTTCCTCTTAAGAGTAGAGGATAAGGAAGAAGCAGCACGGCTGCGTATACGGAAAAAATAGCCCTGATCATTTTTCACGGTAATGTGATAGAAACCTGCCTGCTCTGGCAGGATATCCCGGCTGGCTATCATGTACGATGAACTATATATCCCTTTGCGATAAGATTTACTGATAGCGGGGTGGGTATGGCCAAAGGAAAAGTTCTCCTGATGGACGATGAGCAGATCATTCTTGATGTCACGCTCGAAGTGCTCAGGTTTCTTGAATATGATGTTATGTTTGCGCGGGAAGGGGCTGCAGCACTCGATTTATATAAACACGAAAAAGAGACCGGCGTTCCGTTTGATCTGGTCATCCTTGACCTATCAGTCCCTGAAGGTCTCGGTGGAAAAGAGGCGATCGCTCTGTTAAAAGCATATGATCCCGCGGTTACCGCGATCGTATCGAGCGGGTATGCCAATGACCCTGCCGTGCAGGATTTTGCACAGTACGGTTTTTCCGGCAG
>Ga0326726_10000943_pt1 | contig 26952 bp, 23 predicted proteins | sample MHFenrmetagenome_2_FD_207603 | JGI IMG/M metagenome (GOLD analysis project Ga0326726, IMG submission 207603) | Lab enriched peat soil microbial communities from Michigan Hollow, Ithaca, NY, United States - MHF15MN | ecosystem: Environmental > Terrestrial > Soil > Wetlands > Peat | place: USA... | reverse complement strand
AACGACCCGACCTACAGATCATCCCGTCGTTCCAGGTCTGCCTTGACGGCATCGAACACTGTCCGCGCGAGCTCCTGCGACACGCGCTCCCGAATCGCTCCGCACTCCACCAGCAGCGTCCCCGTCGCCGTTTCGATCGCCACGTCCCAGCGATCACGCGCGATCCCTTCGGGCCGATCCTCGAAGCTCGTTGCCTGACGCTCGGCCTCGCCCGCGTGGCGGCGCGACACGTACGACGCGATCGGCGCGCCGTTGATCAACACGCGGACGGCCACGATCGCGTCCTTGTCGACCGCACGGTCGCGGAAATGGAAGGACGTCGCGTCCGCCGTGAACAGCACGAGATCCTCATCGCCGGGAATCTCCGCGATGACCGCGCGGCCCTGCTCCTGTTCGGCCGCCCGGGCGCGCAGCCGGCGGCGGCGGAACGTCTGCAGCGTCGTGGCCAGGCTCGCCGCGGCCAGCAGCAGCACGATCGCGGCGACGCCCGCAAACACGTCACGCATCGACGTGGTCACGCATCGACGTGGAGTCCGGCGTCAGCCGGACTGGAATGCGAGGGCGTCAGCCGGACTAAAATGCCCCGGTGCCGAGCTCGCCCGACCCGCTCGCGCGCGCGTACGCGGCGTGCGAGGCGCTGGCCCGATCGCATTATGAGAATTTTCCCGTCGCATCCTGGCTGCTGCCGCGGGCGATGCGGCCCCATATCGCCGCGGTGTACGCGTTCGCGCGCATCGCGGACGACATCGCCGACGAGGGCGAGGCGCCGGCCGCCGAACGTCAGGCGCAGCTCAGCGCGTGGCAGGAGAGACTTCACGCCGCGGTCGCATCCTCGGCCGGAGCCGATCGCGCCGCGTTCACCGATGACAAGGGATTGATGCTGGTCGCGCTCGCGCATTCAATTCGATCACTGGATCTGCCGATCGCGCTCTTCGACGACCTCGTGAGCGCGTTCGCGCAGGATATCACGACGTCGCGGTACGACTCGTGGGACGAGGTCTTCGACTACTGCCGCCGCTCGGCGAATCCCGTCGGCCGCCTCGTGCTGCGGATTGCCGGCTATCGGGACGAATCTCTCGATCGATCGTCCGACGCGCTCTGCACCGCGCTGCAGCTGACGAACTTCTGGCAGGACTTCGGCCGCGACTGGCAAATCGGCCGGCTGTATATCCCGCGCGATGCCATCGTCCTCAACCGCGCGCGCGAAATGGATCTGAACGGCGCGATGCTCTCGGGCGAGTGGCAGGCCGTGCTCGACGGGTGCCTCGCGAAAACGCGCGAAAAGTTCGCCGCGGGACGAGCGGTGTGCGACGGCGTGCGTGGACGACTGCGCTACGAGCTTCGCCTCACGTGGCACGGCGGCATGCGCGTCCTCGACGCCGTCGAAGACGCCGCTCCTTATCTCTTGCATTACCGCCCGAAGCTCGGGTTGCGAGATGTGCCGCCGCTGGTCTGGTGTGCGGCGCGATGGACGGCGTCCTGATGGCGCGCAAGACCAGCTTCTACTACTCGTTCCTCGTGCTGCCGGCGGCGCAGCGCCGCGCCATCATCGCGGTCTGGGATTTCTGCCGCGCCGTGGACGATGCAGTCGATGAGGAGCCGACGGTCGCGGACGGACTGCCGACGGGCAGGGACGCGGTCGCGTTCTGGCGCGCGGAACTCGGACGCGCGTTCGACGGCGGCGCGCCCACGACAACCCAGGCCCGGGGTCTTCAGCCGTTCATCAAGACGTTCAACCTGCCGCGCCAGGCGTTCGACGACGTGATCGACGGCGTGGCGATGGATCTGGACACGACGCGGTACCGGACGTTCGACGATCTGTTTCAGTACTGCCGTCGTGTCGCGTCGGCCGTCGGGCTGATCTGCATTCGCATTTGGGGCTGCACGGACCCGCGGTCGTCGGACTACGCGTTGAATCTCGGTGTCGCGCTGCAGCTGACGAACATCCTGCGGGACGTCAAGGACGATCTGGCGCTCGCCCGCGTCTACCTGCCGCTCGAGGATCTGGAAAGGCACGGGTGCACGGTCGAGGACCTGAAAGCCGGCATCGTCCACGAACGCCTGCGCGCGTTGATGGCGTTCGAGTGCGCGCGCGCGCGCGAGTTCTATCAGCGCGCCGTCGACGCACGCCCGTCGGCGGATCGGCCCCGTCTCGTCGCGGCGGAAATCATGCGCGCGGTGTACTTCGAGACACTGCGCCGAATCGAGCGGAAGCAGTACGATGTCTTTACGGCGCGCGTCCGCGTGCCGCGGCCCCGCCAGGCGATAATCGCGATCAAGCAATGGTTGCTACCAACATAGGTCCGGCTGAAGCCGGACACCACGAGGTCCCGGCGAAAGCCGGACGCCACGACCATCCCTACGATGCCGTTGTGATCGGCGCCGGGTTCGCAGGGCTGAGCGCGGCGGTGCGGCTCGCGCGCGACGGCGCCCGCGTGCTCGTGCTCGAAGCGCGCGGGCGGCTCGGCGGACGCGCGACGGCGTTCCCCGACCGCGAGACGGGCGAGCTCGTCGACAACGGCCAGCACATCCTGCTCGGCTGCTACATGGAGACGTTCGCGTTCCTGCGCGAGATTGGCGCGATGGACAACGTCCGCCTCGAGCCGCAGCTGGCCGTCACGATGATCGATCGGATGGGACGACGATCGCGGCTGACGTGTCCGTCGCTGCCTCCGCCGTTTCATCTGGTCGCGGGGATCCTCGAGTGGGAGGCGCTTTCGTGGCGCGATCGGCTGTCCGTGCTGGGCATGGCCACGCCGCTCAGGATCGCGCGACGCGAGCTGCGCGGCGGGACCTTGAAGGCGGCCTCGCCAGGCGAGACCGTGGCGAACTGGCTTCTCCGCAACGGCCAGACGCCGCGGATGTGCGAACTGCTCTGGGATCCGCTGGCGCTCGCGGCCTTGAATCAGCCGCCGGACCAGGCGGCCGCGCCCGTATTCACGCGCGTGCTGGCGGAAATGTTCGGCGACGATCCCCGGGCCGCCGCGATCGCGCTGCCGACGACGCCGCTGCATCTGATGTACGCCGAGCCCGCGCGCGAGTACATCGAACGCCACGGCGGCGCGGTGTGCACGGGCGTGACGGCAACGGTTCGGGTCGGAGGCGACGCGGTGGCGAGCGTTGCCAGCGGAGGCGAGACGTGGCGCTGCGACCGTGTCATCTCCGCCGTTCCGTGGTTCGCGCTTGGAGGCCTGTTCGATCAACCGCCGCCCGCGCTCGCAGACGTCATCGATCGCGCGCACCGCATGGTCTCATCGCCGATCGTGACGGTCAATCTGTGGTTCAACCGCCGGATCATCGATGAGCCGTTCGTCGGACTGCCGGGCCGGACGATGCAATGGGTGTTCGACAAGCGGCTGGTGTTCGGCGGCCGTGACGCGTCGCACCTCTCGCTTGTCTCGAGCGGTGCCGCCGCCGTCGTCGCGCGCACGAACGACGAATTGGTCGCGTTGGCGCATCAGGAAATCCTCGACGCCCTGCCGGAATCTCGATCCGCCTCGCTCGTGCGTGCGACCGTCGTCCGCGAGCCGAGGGCGACGTTCTCGCTGGCGCCAGGTCAGCCGGCGAGACCCTCGACGCAGACCGCGCTGCGCGGCTTCATGCTCGCGGGCGATTGGGTGGATACCGGCCTCCCCGCTACGATTGAGAGTGCCGTTCGTAGCGGACACCGGGCCGCTGAATTGAGTCATTGAGTCATCTGGTTATCTGGTCATTTGATTGAACGGATGTGCGTCTCCCATTGACTCGATAACCAGATGACTCGATGCCCAAATTAACCATGAACAGCGTGGTCGTGCATTACAAGGAACTCGCCCTCAAGGGCAGGAACCGCCCGTGGTTCATTCAGATGCTCGTGCGCAATCTGAAGGCGGCGCTGGCGGGGCTGCACATCCGGGCGTTCCGATCGATCATGGGCCGCATCGAGATCGAGATGGGGCCGGAGACGGAGTGGGAAGAGGTGCGCGCGCGGATCGCGCGCGTGTTCGGCATTGCGAATTTCTCGCCCGCCAACCGCGGGCCGCACGACTTCGATGCGCTCGCGTCGGTGATTCTCGCGGACCTCGGCGATCGCGAGACGACGTCGTTTCGCGTATCCGCGACGCGGGCGGACAAGCGTCTGCCGTTCACGTCACCCACGGTCGAGCGCGAAGTGGGCGGCCGGATCAAGGAAGTGAAGGGCTGGCACGTGGACCTGAGCCGCCCGGCGCTGACCGTGCACCTCGAGATGCTGCCCGACGGCGCGTTCTACTTCTTCGGCAAGGAACACGGTGCGGGCGGTCTGCCGACGGGAACGTCCGGACGCGTCGCGTGCCTGCTGTCGGGCGGCATCGATTCGCCCGTGGCGGCGTACCGGATGATGCGGCGAGGCTGCACGGTCGTCTTCATCCATTTCCACGCCTATCCGATCCTGTCGCGCGCGTCGCAGGAAAAGGTCCGCGAGATCGCCGGCCTGCTGACGAAGCATCAGCTGCGATCACGGCTGGCGCTTGTACCGTTCGGTGAGTTACAGCAACAGGTCGTCCTCGCGGTCGCGCCCGAGCTGCGCGTCGTGATCTATCGCCGGCTGATGCTGCGCATCGCGGAGCGACTCGCGCGGAAATGGCACGCGCGCGCGCTGGTGACGGGTGAGGTGATCGGGCAGGTCGCGTCGCAGACGCTCGAGAACATGACGGCGATCGCCGACGCCACGAGACTCGAGATCCTCAGACCGCTGGTGGGCATGGACAAGGACGAGATCTCCGCTGAAGCGGAGCGCATCGGGACGTTTCCGATCTCGATCATTCCCGACCAGGACTGCTGCACGCTGTTCACACCGAAACATCCGGCGACGCGCGCGCGGCTCGCGGACGTGGCGAAAGCCGAAGAGGCGCTTCCCATAGAGGAAATGGTCGCGGCGGCGCTCGCCGGGATGACGGTGGAGGACTTCAGATTTCCGATATAAAATCAGCGGATATGCCAACCACCGCCACGTCCAAGATTACGGAGATCCTCGGCGACGAGGCCGCCGGACTCCTCCAGCATCAGTGCAAGACGATCCCGAAAGCGAACCTGCATTTACCCGGGCCCGATTCGGTCGAGCGGCTGTTCGGCGGCTCCGATCGGCCCGCGCGCGTGATGACGGCGCTGCAGTCGCTGATGGATCACGGGCGGCTCGGCGGTACGGGGTATGTGTCGATCCTGCCGGTCGATCAAGGGATCGAACATTCGGCGGGCGCATCGTTCGCGCCCAATCCCGCGTATTTCGACCCGGAGAACATCATCAAGCTGGCGATCGAGGGCGGCTGCAACGGCGTCGCGTCGACGCTCGGCGTGCTCGGGTCGGTCGCGCGGAAATACGCGCACAAGATCCCGTTCCTGATGAAGTTCAATCACAACGAATTCATTTCCTATCCCAACCAGTTCGATCAGATCCGCTTCGCGAACATCAAGCAGGCGTTCGAAATGGGTGCGATGGGCGTCGGCGCGACGATCTACTTCGGGTCGGACGAATCCAAGCGCCAGCTGCAGGAAGTGACCGAGATGTTCCACCAGGCGCACTCGCTCGGGATGTTCACCGTCCTGTGGTGCTACCTGCGCAACCCGGCGTTCAAGACGAAGGAAGCCGACTATCACATGGCGGCAGACTTGACGGGACAGGCGAATCACCTCGGCGTCACGATCGAAGCGGACATCATCAAGCAGAAGCTGCCGGAGAACAACGGCGGGTTCACGGCGCTCAACTTCGGCAAGACGCATAAGAAGGTGTACTCGGATCTGACGACGACGCATCCGATCGATTTGACGCGGTACCAAGTGGCGAACTGCTACATGGGCCGCGCGGGGCTGATCAACTCCGGCGGCGCTTCGTCCGGCGACAGCGATCTCAAGGAAGCCGTGAAGACCGCCGTGATCAACAAGCGCGCCGGCGGCATGGGCCTCATCTCGGGACGCAAGGCGTTCCAGCGTCCGCTGAGCGAAGGCGTCGGTCTGCTGAACGCGATTCAGGACGTGTACCTCAGCAAGGAAGTCACGATCGCGTAGAGCGTTATCACGAAGCCACGAAGGGTACGAAGAACACGAAGAGAAAATGAGTACTCCCCGTTTCTCTTCTTCGTACCTTCGTGCCTTCGTGATAGCTCTGGCTCTTGTCAGTTCTGGTTGCGCGAAGCACTACTCGACGCTCGGCTTGGTGTTGCGCATCGACAGACCCTCCGAAGTCGTCACCATCTCCCACCAGGCGTTCCCGGGCTACATGGACGCGATGGTCATGCCGTTCGATCTGAAGGGATCGGCGCGCGACGTGAAGCTGACGCCTGGCGATCGCATCCAATTCCGTCTTGTCGTGAAAGGCGGACGGTCGTGGGTGGATCGGCTCGAGATCGTCTCCGCCGCGCCGGTTGACGCGGGCTTGCAGCAGACGCCGGTCAAGCCCGTGCTGGTCCAGGTCGGCGCCGCGATCCCGGATTTCACGCTGACCGATCAGGCCGGCAGCCCTGTATCGCTCGCGTCGTTGAAGGGCAAGGTCGTTGCCGTCACGTTCATTTACTCCCGGTGCCCGCTGCCCGACTACTGCCCGCGAATGGTCGAGAATTTCAAATCAGTCCGCGAGCGCTTCTCGTCGCGCATGAACCGGGACCTCGTGCTGCTGACAATCAGCTTCGATCCGCAGTACGACACGCCGGCGATCCTGGCCGAGTACGCGACGTCGCAGCGCGCCGGCGGACCCGGCTGGCACTTTCTCACCGGCGATCCGGCGAACGTCGAACGCGTCTGCAACGCGTTCGGGATTCAGTACTGGCCGGAAGAGGGAATGATCACGCACTCGCTGCAGACGGCGGTGATCGATCGTGACGGCCGCCTGGCCGCGACCGTGGAAGGGAAGGAATTCACACCGCGCCAACTCGGCGATCTGGTCGGCGCGGTGCTGGATCGTTGATCGCTCGGCTGAAGCCTCGCGCTACTGCTGCGCGGGCGCAGCCGTCGACGTTCTCAGCTTCTGCACCTGCGGCAGATCCGGATCCGCGCTCGCCCACGCCTTTGCCGCCTTCGCCCGCGCCGCGCTCGCATCCATCGCTTTGCCGAGGCCGTCGAGCGACGCCGCCAGACCGAAGTAGGCGCGGCCGCTGCCGGGCTCGCGCGTCAGCGCCTCGCGGTATTCCTTCTCCGCGGTCGCGACGTCGCCGAGCGCGAACGCGACGTTGGCGAAGCCTTCCGCGACCGGGCGCGGATACGACGGCGGCTCCGTGTAGAGCATCGCCGCTTCGCGATCGGCCGCCTTGCGGAACAACTCGTAGCCCTTCTTCTTGTCGCCCGCGCGCGACGCGATGACGGCCTCGAGTTCCTGCGCGCCGATTGAAATCGGTTCTTTTGCCGACGTCACCTTCTCCAGATCCTTTTGCATGTCGGCGAGCGCCGCCTTCGCCTGATCGGCCTGTCCCGTCGCCGACGCCGCGAGGCCAATCGCCCAGTGACGCCACGCGTTCTGCTCGGGCTTGTCGTAGACCGGGATCGTCTTGCCGTCGAGGATCTCGTTCCACTTCTCGAAGCGGACGACGGTCTTGATCAGACCGAAATAGCCCTGACGCCACGGTCCGGTTTGCGCGTTGCCGCCCCGCTCGCGCGGGTTTTCTTTGAACGTCAGCAGGTGCTGCACGCGCGTCATCGACTCGTTGTAGCGTCCGCCGAGGTTCAGCGCGTGAATCAGGAAGTGGACGTTGTGGCCGTGGTGGCCGGTCGGGTACAGCGAGTCGCTCGCGATCCACTTCAGCTCGTTGTCCGCCGCGGCGGAAAAGGCCGAGATCGCTTCCTGGATCTTGTCGCTCTGCGCGTAGATGTGGCCCGGCATGTGGAGCGCGTGCGGGATGTTCGTCACGAGCCCCGCGTACCGCGCGCACGAGTGCCACGCCTTCTCCGGCGTCTTGCTGCCCTCCCACGCGTGGATCAGGTAATGATGCGCGCCGAAGGCCGAGTCGTCTTTCGCGACGACCGACTCCAGCATCGCGATCGCTTCCATCGTGTGCGCGCGCGGTTCCTTTGTGACCGAGTCGAAGCCATCGTCCAGCGCGAGGCCGAGCATGCTCTTCGCTTCGAGGTCGTCGGGATAGGCGGCGACCAGCGTGCGCAGGCCGGCGATGTACGCCGCGTCCGCGGCGTCCTTGTTGCCCGGCGCGCGGCGCGCCGCCTGCGATTCGATGTAGAGCCGCTCGCGCGGCGTCACCTTGTCGCGCAGCGCCATCGCCTTGGCGATCGCTTCGCGCGCGCGAATCTGCGGGTTGACGGCTGCGCCGTTCGTCGTGCGCTGGATGCTCTCGGTCGCGTCGCCGGACGCCGCCGCGCTCCCTGAACCGGTGCCGCGGCCGGCATTCGCGTTCGCCGTGTTGCGCAGCAACTGGAACGCGGGACGGTAGTCGCTGGCCGCGCTCAGCGCGATGCACCAGTGGGCCATCGCCATGTCCGGGTCGAGCGTCGCCGCCTGCAGGCACGAGCGCTCCGACTCGACGAACCAGAACGAGTGAATCTGCGACACGCCCTGCAGGAAGAACTTGCGCGCGTCCTCTGACGTGGTGGTCACGGGGAAGTCCTTCGTCGTGCCCATGCCCGGCAGCAATTTCGCGGGCAGCAGCGGCTGCGAGCCAGCCGGCGTGACGCACATGTCCGGCTCGCGCGCGGCCTGCTGCGCCGGTTTGGGCTTGGCCAGAACGTCCGAAGAAGCCATCACCGCGAGCGCACCGACGAGAACGGCAGAGGTTAGTGATTTCATAGGGGACCAATATACGTGTGTTGGGTGCGTTTTCCCAGCCACCAGTCCCCAGCCACCAGCCACGGACGTTCCAGCCCACAGCCCTTAGCCCTCAGCCCTTTACGTCATGGACTGGGTGTCTCAGTCCGTCCAGATAGTCTCTCAGCCCCTCGTGCGTGCTGCGAAAGGCGAGGTCGTCCCAGGGCAGCGCGTCGCGCGTGAATACCGCGCTCTCCAGGCTCTCTTCGTCTATCGCAAGCGTGCCGCCGACTGCGGTCGCCGCATACACGACGATCACCGGCGCGCGCCCGGCGTACGAGTAGATATTGACGAGCGCGTCGAGGCGGATGTCGAGCCCGCACTCTTCGCGCGCTTCACGCACCGCGGCCGTCGCCAGCGACTCACCGCGATCGACGTAGCCGCCGGGGAAGACCCACTTGCCGTAGCCCGGCTCGATGGCGCGCCGCACGAGGATGAGCCCGCCCGCGTTTGTCGCGATGATGGTGCCGACGGCAATCTTCGGATCGATGTAGTAGATGAAGCCGCAGCGGGCGCAGACGGGACGCTCCGGCTCGGTCGGCTTCAGGAGCCGGCGCTCGAGCGGGCCGCCGCAGCGGGGACAGAAGCGATAGAGATCCGGGTTGTCCATGAGATTTCAGATTTCAGATTTCAGATTGCAGTCAGATTTTGGATTGTAGGTGCACCAATCTGACATCAATCTGAAATCTGAAATCTGAAATCTGCAATCTATATAATTGCTCCATGTCGATTCTCAAGGTCGCGCGCATGGGCCATCCCGTGCTGCGCGCCAAGGCGAGGCCGCTCGAGCGATCCGAAATCCGGACCGCGCCGGTGCAGAAATTGATCGACGACATGCTGGACACGATGAGCGAGTACCACGGCGTCGGCCTCGCCGCACCGCAGGTGCACGAGGGCCTCCGCCTGTTCGTCGCCTTGCTCGACTCTGGTGAAGACGACAAGAGCACCGAGCCCAAGGACGAGCCCTTCGCCATCATCAATCCCGAGATCGCGGTCGTCGGCCAGGAGATCGTCGAGGATTGGGAAGGCTGCCTGAGCATTCCCGATGTACGCGGCCGCGTGCCGCGCGCAAAGGAGATCAAGGTGCGGGCGTTCGATCGGTTCGGCGAACGCATCGAACTGAGCGCCCACGGCTTTCCCGCGCGCGTGATTCAGCACGAAACCGATCATCTCGACGGCGTGCTGTTCTTCGATCGGATGAAGACGTTCGAAACGCTGACGTTCCTGGACGAGTACGCGAGGTATTGGCGAAACGACGGGGACTGAACAGAACGCTGAACACTGAAAAGTGAAAACAGAAAACTAAAGACGGTTTCGCTTCCGCTCCATATTCCTCTCCGACTGCAGGCGTTCCAACTCCACCTCTGAGTGATCGGTGAACTGCATCGCGGCCGCGATGGCGCGATGGCCGGCGACGTCCGCGATCGCCTTGTGCATGAGCTGGCAGATCCTGCGGTACGACGGATGGCCCTGCGGCGACGTGCGCAGCTCGATGACGTGCATCGCCTCGCGCGCGTTCATGTCCATGTAGAACCGCACGCGGTACGCCATGACGACGGCGTACGACGCGACGAGGCCGAGGCCTGCGGCGCTGGCGCGCTCGTACAGATCCGCGGATCGATCCATCACCGCGCGCCAATCCGCGAGTGCGCCGGCCTCTTCAATCGCCGCCGGCTCCACGTAGCCGTGGCGCGTGCTGAGCGGCTGCCAGTCGAGCGTCAGCAGGCGATGGCGCTGAAGGTCTCGGAATGCGCCATAGTCGGCGAGGACGTCGAATCGATAGCTCGTTCGCTCGAACGCGCGGCCGGGCTTGTGCCGGCGGTTGGTGCGGTCGCCGACGTACGCGCGGAGGAGGGCGGCGCGATCGTCCGCCGACAAGCCCCGCGCGATCGCGAGCAGCTGATCGTCGGGCAGCGCCGACGCGGAGTAGAGCGCCGATGCGACGACCTTCGTCTCGCCTTCGGGATCGAACTCGGTCAGCGCGACTTCGCCGCTGGGGTCGCGCGCGACGCCTACGGCGTCCTCGACAAACGGTCGCGCCACGGCCTGAAAATCATCGCGCGTCTGCGCGAAGTACTCGATCCACCGTCCGCCGCGGGCCGGTTGATCGAGACGCGCGAGGAAGGCCGGAATCACGTGACGCAGCTCGGTCAGCATCTGCCCAGCGCAGCCGCGCACTTCCTCGAGCGGGTGCGCGAACATCCTGAGCAGCAGCGCCTCGAACGCCTGGCCCGTGCCGAAGAGTCCCACATTGGACGTCGTCGCGGCCGGGAGCATTCCGCGGAGCGTGTCGAGCGCCTTGGCGCGGATCACGGAGCGGTACACGAAGTCCGAATCCCCGGGCGACTTCGGGTACTTCGCGCGGAAGTGATCCTCCATCGCCGGGATCCACCGCGCGTAGGCCTCGAAGGCGGCGTCCATCGTGCGGACGAATTGATCCTTCAGCGGCGATCGCTCGAGCTCGGCGGGCACGTGATACTTCCAGCGGCCGCCCGGCGTGTCGGTGTACGGCACGTAGCGCGTCGATTGCTCGAGGTACGCCATCAGGCGTCCCCACTCGAGCACTTTCGTCAGGACGTTCGAGACGCCTTCGCACGCCAGGTGTGCGCCGCCGAGTTGGGCGACGGAATCGTCGCCGTATTCGCTCAGGACGCGCGCGTACAGCTTGTCCGCGCGGGCAGTACCTACAGGGCCGACGGCGGCGGCGTGCGTCGCGGCCGCCGATCCCATCTCGCCGAGGAATTCGTCGAGGAACAGCCGCCGCACGGACTTTGCGGATCGCGAGTAGCGCGCGAACAGCGCGCCTTTGACGGTCTCCGGCAGATTCGTCAGTGCGAAGACCGGCCGATCGGTGTTGGTGAAGTACGGTTCGAGCGCGCGCGTTTCTTCGGGCGTGAAGGTTTCAGCAGCGACGGTCGGGAAGCCCACGGTGGTCGAGTATTCTACCGCGCATGGCCACGGATCGTTTCGTCTATCGGCACCGGCTCGGCGTCCGCTTCCGCGACTGCGACGCGATGGGTCACGCAAATCACGCCGTCTATTTCACGTACTTCGAACAGTGCCGGCTCACGTTCTGGAAGGAACAGACGGGCGCGGCGTCGCCGTACGGCCGCGTAATCCTCGCGCGCGCGGAATGCGATTACCGCGCACCGGTCCATTTCGGCGACGAGCTCGAGGTTCGGATGACCGTCGGCGACATCGGGCGATCCAGCTTTGCGCTCGGCTACGAGATCGTCCAGGTCGAGGGCGGCCGGGTCGTCGCCACAGGGCAGACCGTCATGGTCAGCTACGACTATGAAAAAGGAGCGCCAGCGCCACTGTCTGACGCTGCGAGAGCGCTACTTGAAAGTGTGAAGTCTCAAGGCTGAAGTCTGAAGAAAGTGCGAAGTCCCTGTCTTGAGACTTGAGACTTCAGGCTTCAGCCTTAGAATGGTGTCATGACGATCATCTTCGGGAAAGACACCTGACCCTACACGCAAGCCGCCCGTGAAGACTTCGATCGGCGGCATGTCGCGTTCGAGTACATCAACGTCAAGAAGAACCCGGCCGAGCTCCAGCGGATGCTCGGCTTGAGCAAAGGCCGCCGCGCGGTGCCGGTGATTCTGGCTGACGATGGCACGGTCACGATCGGCTTCGGCGGCACCTGAGGCGTTTAACGGCGCGCTCGGTTCGAGCGCCACACACCCGACGCATGCCCAACGACACGGCGATCGAGCTCGATCGCGTCACCAAACAATTCGAAGGCAAGCGCAACGTCACCGCCCTCGACGCCGTCTCGCTCGCCATTCCGCGCGGGGAGATGGTGTCGATCATCGGGCCGTCCGGCTCGGGCAAGTCGACGCTGCTGAATCTGATCGGGGGCCTCGACCGCGCGTCGGCCGGTCACGTGCGCGTCGACGGCGAGGAACTCTCCGGCCTCTCCGACGATGCGCTGACGAAGGTCCGGCGGGACAAGATCGGCTTCATCTTCCAGTTCTTCAATCTGCTCCCGACGCTCTCGTGCCTCGAGAACGTCGGCCTGCCGCTGCACCTCCGCGGCTGGACGCGGAAGAAGGTCGACGAGCGCGCCCGCGAGCTGCTCGATCTCGTCCAGCTGGGCGCGCGGTTGCAGCACCTGCCCGACGAGCTTTCCGGCGGCGAGCGCCAGCGCGTCGCGATCGCGCGGGCGCTGTCGATCTATCCGCCAATCCTGCTCGCCGATGAGCCGACCGGCAACCTCGACACGCACACCGGGGCCGAGATCCTGACGCTGATTCGCGATCTGCACGCGCGGCTGAAGTCGACGGTCGTGATCGTCACCCACGACATGAACGTCGCCCAGAACTGCGAGCGCACGATCGCACTGCGCGACGGCGCGGTCGTCGAGGACCTGCGGCGACAACCATGATCCTTCTCCGCCTCATCTCCTGGCCGTACTTCCGCCGCCACGTGCTGCGCACGATGCTGACCGTCGCGGGCATCGTGCTCGGCGTCGCCGTCTTCGTCGGCATGCACACGGCGAATCAAACCGTGCTCGACGGTTTTTCGCGTACCGTCGATCGCATCGCCGGCAAGACCGAGATCCAGGTGACGGCGGGCGAGACCGGCTTCGACGAGGAGGTCCTCGACAAGATCCAGTCCGCGTCGACCGTGAGAGTCGCGGTCCCCGTGATCGAAGCGGTCGTCGATTCGAAGCTCCAGAGCCAGGGCAACCTGCTCGTCCTCGGCATCGACATGACCGGCGACCGCAGCCTCCGCGACTACGATCTCGACAGCGGCGAGGACGCGGTCATCGACGACCCGCTCGTGTTCCTCGCCCAGCCCGACTCGCTGATCCTCTCGAAGGAATTCGCGGACAAGAATCACATTGCGGTCGGCAGCCGCCTGACGCTGGGCACGGCCGAGGGCGAGAGGCCGTTCACCGTGCGCGGCGTGATGAAGTCATCGGGCCTCACAAGCGCGTTCGGCGGCAACCTCGCGGTCATGGACATCTACGCGGCGCAGAAGATGTTCGGACGCGGCCGCACGTTCGACCGCGTCGATCTCGCCGTGAAGCCGGGCCGGACCATTGCTGAATGCGAGCGCGAGCTGCAGGCGTTGCTCGGACCTGGATTCCAGGTCGAGCCGCCGTCGGGCCGGGGCCAGCAGTTCGAGGCGATGCTCGCCGCGTATTCGATGATGGTCAATATCTCGAGCGCGTTCGCGCTGTTCATCGGGATGTTCATCATCTACAACTCGTTCGCGATTGCCGTGACGCAACGGCGATCCGAAATCGGCATCCTGCGGGCGCTCGGCGCGACGCGGCGCCAGATCCGCTGGCTGTTCCTCGGCGAGAGCGCGGTCACCGGCCTCGTCGGATCGATCGGCGGCGTTGTGTTCGGCGTGCTGATCGCGAGAGGCATCGCGGCATCGATTGGCACGTTGATCAGCGACGTCTACGGACCGGCGCAGAGCACCACGGAAGCGTTGGCGACCGATCCCAGACTGCTCGGACTCGCGCTCGTCGTGGGCATGGTGACGAGCCTGATCGCGGCGGCCATACCCGCGCGCAACGCGGCCCGTGTCGATCCGGTGCAGGCGCTTCAGAAGGGCAAGTATCAGGTGCTGTCGGCGGGGGAGAACCGCGTGCGCGCGATCCTGGCCGCAGTCCTCGGCGCAATCGCGCTGGCGTGCCTGATCGCCCCGCAATTCGGTTCAGACGCGCACGGCGGCTCGCGCGCGATCTTCTATTTCGGCTTCGCGCTCGTGATCGTCGTCGCGCTGCTGCTCAGCCCGCTGCTGTCACTGGCGCTCGCAAAGGCGATCCGGCCGCTGCTGAAGTGGCTGCGGCCGGTCGAAGGCGTGCTGGCGGCGGACAGCCTCATTCAGTCGCCGCGGCGCACATCCGCGAGCGTTGCCGCGCTGATGCTCTCGCTGACGCTCGTCGTCGCGTTCGCCGGCATGGCGCGCGCCAGTTACAACTCGATCATCGACTGGATGCAGACGGCGCTCAACCCCGACCTGTTCATCATGCCGTCGCAGAGCATCGTGGTGCGGACGATCCGGTTCCCGGCGTCGATGGGCCCCGAGGTCAGCGCGATGCCCGGTGTCGAGCGCGTGCAGATGGTGCGCGACGCGCGCATCGTGTTCCGCAAGACGCCGATCATGCTCGTCTCGATCGAAGTGGACACCCTGCCGCTGACCGCGCAGCGCGCGCCGGTCGCCGGCAATGCGGACGAGATGTACCGGCGCGCCGCGGCAGGCGAGGGCGTGATCGTCGCGGACAATCTTGCGATGCTGCAGCATCTGTCGCTCGGCGACATGCTCGAGATCCCTGCGCCGAACGGTCTGATCCGGCTGCCCATCGTCGGCATCATCGTGGACTACTCGGATCAACAGGGCACCATCTTCATGGACCGCCGTCTGTTCCTGAAGTACTGGAGCGACGACTCGTTCAACGTCCTCCGGGTGTACCTGAAACCGGGCATGTCGATGCCGGAGGTCCGGCAGCGGATTCTGGAAAAGTACGCCGGCCAGCGGCAGGTCTTCGTGCTGACCAACGCCGAACTGAAGGCGTACATCCTCAAGGTGACCGACCAGTGGTTCGGCCTGACGTCGATTCAGATTGCGGTCGCCGTGCTCGTCGCGATTCTTGGGATCGTGAATACGCTGACCGTGTCGATCACGGACAGACGACGCGAACTGGGCGTGCTGCAGGCGGTCGGCGGACTGCAGGGCCAGATTCGGCGGACGATCTGGCTCGAAGCGCTGAGCATCGCGTTCATCGGATTGACGCTGGGCTTCGCGTTGGGCGCGATCAACCTCTATTACATTCTGCAGATGGTGCACTACGATATCGCCGGCATGCGGCTGGATTACCAGTACCCGTACCCGACGATGCTGGCGCTCGTCCCGGTGATGCTCGTGGCCGCGTTCGTCGCGGCGATCTGGCCGGCCGAGTCGGCCGTGCGCGGTTCGCTTGTCGAGGCGTTGGAATATGAGTAAGCAGCCGTTTATCACGAAGAGACGAAGAACACGAAGGTTCACGAAGCGAGATGTGTACAAAACCTTCTTCGTGTGCTTCGGGCTCTTCGTGTCTTCGCGATATCTCGTCAGTCCCACCAACCTCGTAGCTGCTGATAACGCCCGCCAGATCGTCGAAGAAGCCCAGAAGCGGACCGACGCGACGTCGCAGCGCTACGAAGGCATGCTGCAGGTCTTCGACGCGAAGGGGAAGATCGCCGACAAGCGATGGAGCTTCGAGCGTCTGGGATCGCACGGGCAGAGCAAGGTCGTGCTGCGGTTCACGGCGCCGGCGGAAGTGAAAGGCGTCGCGATGCTCATCGTCAATCATCCCGATCGCGCGTCGGATCAGTGGATGTGGACGCCCGCCATCGAGCGCGACCGCCGGATCGCGCTCCAGGATCGCTCGACCCGGTTCTTCGGTACCGACTTCAGCTTCGAAGATCTGGAGGAGCGGGACGTCGACCAGTACGACTACGCGCTGGCCGCGGACGAGACGGTCGACGGCGCGCCCTGCTGGAAGATCCAGTCGACACCCAAGGAAAGCAAGTCTTCGCAATACACGAAAGCGATCTTGTGGGTGCGCAAGGACAACTACGCGTTCGCGCGGATCGAGAACTACGTCAAGGATCAGGTCGTCCGCCGCATGACATATCGCGATATCCAGAACATCCAGGGCATTTGGACGGCGAAGCAAGCCGAGATGGCCGACCTGCGACGCGGCAGCCGCACGCGCCTCACGCTCGACAAGCTCGAGTACAACGTGCCGCTCAAGGACGAGGACTTCACGCTGCAGGCGATTCGGCGCCAGTAAATCCTTGACGCGCTACATTCCTGCCTTCGTGTTCTTCGTGTTCTTCGTGCCTTCGCGATATCAAGACGCGTCGGCTCAGACGATCACGCAGCGCGGATTCGTCGAAGGAAGCATCGTCCTGTTCCCGCAGGACGCGCCCAACGACGCCACGCGCGTCGTTGGCGACGTGCTCGCGCGCGACGAAGTCTTCGTCAAGCCCGCGCCGTGGATGCAGTTCGCGGGTGGCGTCGATCTTCGGCTCAACTCGCACGATCAAACCGACCGCGCGTGGCGACTCGACTTCAGCGATCGCGGCGTGCTGCGGCCTTCGATTGCAGTGCGCCGCCTGAGCGCGACGGTCACGCACAAGGCGCTGGCGGTCGACGCCGGCAAGCAGTTCATCCGCTGGGGCAAGACCGACATCGTCACGCCGACGGATCGGTTCGCGCCCCGCGATTTCACGAACGTGGTCGACACGGAGTTCCTCGCGGTCACCGGCGTGCGCGCGGCCGTGCAGGCCGGCTCGGGCAGCGACGCCGGCCACGATACGTTCGAGGTCGTCTGGGTTCCGCGCCTGACGCCGAGTCGCCTACCGCTTCTGAATCAACGATGGACCGCCGTCCCGCCTGAGGCCGCCGGCATTCCGATCGTCGACGCGGGCGCCGCGCTGCCGGAAGGATCGCAGACGGGCGTGCGATGGAGCCACGTGGGCGCCGCCATCGAGTACTCGCTGTCGTACTTCGACGGCTTCAATCATTTGCCGAACATCGATGCGACCGTCATGGTGTCCTCGCCGATCACGTCGACCGCGCCTGTTCCGAGCGCCGTCGAGGGGCGCATCGCGGTAGCGCGGATCTATCCGGCCATCCGCTCGTACGGCGCCGACCTCGCGATGCCGACGCGCTGGCTCACGATCAAAGCAGAAACGGCGTACTTCACGTCGACCACGCCGGAGACGGACGAGTACGTGATCTATGTGGTCCAGCTCGAACGGCAGACGGGGGAGTGGGTCCTCGTTGCGGGCTATGCCGGCGAAGCGGTGACGGCGCGCCGCGCCGCGCTGACATTCGCGCCGGATCGAGGCCTGGCGCGGGCGATCGTGGCGCGCGCGTCGTACACGATCGACGCCACACGCAGCGTCGCCCTGGAAAGCGCCGTGCGCCAATCGGGCGGCGGCGTGTATGTCAAGGGCGAGTACTCGCAGGCGCACGGGCAGCATTGGCGCGCGACGATCACCGGCGTCCTGATCGCGGGGGCGAGCGACGACTTCCTCGGCCAGTACCGCCGGAATTCTCACGTCACCGTCGCGCTTCGGTATAGCTTTTAGGTGAGGCGGGTCCGAAGGACCCGCCCTACATGTTCAATCCGATCCTCCTCACCGCGCACAACCCGAGCCCGATGACCGGCGCGGGTAACAACACGTACCTGCTCGTCGACGAGGGCGGCTCCGCGGCGCTGATCGACGCCGGTGTCGGCGAACCGCAGCACCTCGCCGACCTGGCGTCCGCGCTCGTCATTCGCTACGCGACGCTGGAGGCGGTCCTCGTGACGCACGGGCACCGCGATCATGCGAGCGGCGCGCCGGCCATCGCCCGAACGTATCCGGCCGCGACGTTCGCGAAGCGGCCCTGGCCGCAGGAGGATGCGCAGTACGGGATGGAATGGAGGACGCTCGATGACGGCGAGTCGCTCGACGCGGGCGGCGAGCCGCTCGTCGTGCTTCACACGCCAGGCCATTCGCCGGATCACGTCGCATTCTGGCACGAGCCCAGTCGCACGATCTTCACGGGCGACCTCGTCGTCTTCGGCAGCAGCGTGATGATCCACTGGAGCGCGGGCGGCGACCTCGTCCAGTACATGGCGTCGCTCGAGCGGTTGCTGGCGCTCGAGCCCCTCGTGCTGCTGCCCGCGCACGGCCCGAGAATCGACGACCCGGCGCGCGTGCTGAGCGGCTACCTCGATCACCGGCGCGCGCGCGAGCGCCAGGTGATCGACGCGCTGCGCGCGGGCCACACGAGCGTGCAGGCGATCACCGAATCCATCTATCATGGTCTCGCGCCCGCGCTGACGGCGGCGGCGCAGGAAAACGTGCGCGCGCATCTCGAGAAACTCAAGGCGGAAGGGCTCGCGACGAACCCCGGAGAGGCGGATCGCTGGCGGCTGTAACGCCAGTCACCAGCCACCAGCCACCAGTAAAGAGTCACCTATGGACAAAGTCATAGATTTCATCAACGTCAACCGGGAAAAGTACCTCGAGGAACTCAAGGCGTTCCTCGCCATCCCGAGCATCAGCGCGCTGCCCGAGCACGCGGGCGACGTGAAACGCTGCGCGGAATGGTGCGCCGATGAAATGCGCCGCATCGGCCTGCAGAACGTCCGGCTGATCGACACGCCGGGCAATCCGGTCGTCTACGGCGACTGGCTGGGCGCGCCGGGCGCGCCGACGATTCTGTTCTACGGCCACTACGACGTGCAGCCCGTCGATCCGTTGAACCTCTGGGAGACACCGCCGTTCGAGGCGACGATTCGCGACGGCGAGATCTACGCGCGCGGATCGGCCGACGACAAAGGCCAGGTCTTCATGCACTTCAAGGCCGTCGAGGCGCACATGAAGCAGAACGGCCGGCTGCCCGTGAACATCAAGTTCATCCTCGAAGGCGAAGAAGAAGTCGGCAGCGTCAACCTCGACAATTTCGTCAAGGCGCACAAGGGCGAGCTGACGGCGGACGTCGTCGTCATTTCCGATTCGCCGATGTTCGCGCGCGGCGTGCCGTCCATCTGCTACGGCCTGCGCGGGCTGGTGTACTTTCAGATCGATCTCCGTGGAAGCAACACCGATCTGCACTCCGGTTCGTTCGGCGGCGCCGTCGCCAATCCTGCGATCGTGCTCTCGCAGATGCTCGCGTCGATGAAGGATCGCGGCGGCCGGATCAAAATCCCCGGCTTCTACGACGATGTGGTGCCGCTCACGGAGGAGGAGCGCGCCGCGTGGGCGACGCTGCCGTTCAACGAGCGCCAGTACAAGAAGGATTTCGGAATTCCGAAAGTGTTTGGCGAGTCGGGGTACTCGACGCTTGAGCGCACGTGGGCGCGGCCGACGTTCGAGGTCAACGGCCTGCTGTCAGGCTTCACCGGCGAGGGCGCGAAAACCGTGCTGCCGGCCGTCGCGATGGCGAAGGTCAGCATGCGGCTGGTGGCGAACCAGGATCCGGACAAGATCGCGAATCTGTTCGAGGCGCACCTGAAGAAAATCGCGCCGAAGACGGTCGAGTTGAAGGTGACGCGCATGCACGGCGGCAAGCCGTGGATGACGTCGTACGACAACCCGTTCGTGCAAGCCGCGGGACGCGCGATCGAAAAAGGCTTCGGCCAGAAGCCGGTCTACACGCGCGAAGGCGGATCGATTCCGGTGGTATCCACGTTCCAGGAGGAACTGGGATTGCCATCGGTGCTGTTCGGCGTCGGACTGCCGGACGAGAACGCGCACGCGCCGAACGAGAAGCTCGACGTCGCGAACTTTCACGGCGGCATCATCGCGTCGGCGATTTTCTACGACGAGATCGCCCGGACGAGGTAACAGCGAGTCGTCACTCCCGAGGACGCCAGACATGGATGCCACTGATCGCCAGCTCGGGCTCGACCGGCCGATCACGCGGCGCGACTTCCTCAACGGCGTCGGCCTGGCGGTCGGCGGCTCGATGCTGGCCCCGGAGCTGGCCCGCGCCCTCGCGGTCGAGCAGGACTTCGCGCCCGAGCAGGCCGCGGACGACTACCCGCCGACGCGGATCGGGATGCGCGGCAGCCACGAGGGATCGTTCGAGGTCGCCCACCGGTTGCGGGACACGAAGCAGTGGGACCTGACCGGCGCGATCGACACCGGCGAGTCATACGATCTGGTCGTCGTGGGCGGCGGTCTCAGCGGTCTGGGCGCCGCGCACTACTTCATCAAGCAGGTGGGTCGCAACGCGAAAGTGCTGGTCCTGGACAATCACGACGACTTCGGCGGCCATGCCAAACGCAACGAGTTCAGCTACAACGGGCGCATGCTCGCGCTGAACGGGGGCACGCTGAACATCGAGTCGCCGCTGCGCTACAACATGCCGTCGCGAGAGCTGCTGCACGACGTGGGCATCGATCTGGATCGATTCGTCGCGGCCAACGGCGCCAATCGCGATCTCTATCGGTCGTGGGGGCTCAACGGATCGGCGCTGTTCTTCGACAGGGAGACCTGGGGTGTCGACAAGCTCGTCGTCAGAAAGAGCGTAACCGCGGAGGGTGGCCGCGGCGCGGGCGGCGGCCGCGGCGCGATGTACACCCCCGAGTACCTGGCCGAGATGCCGCTCTCGGCGCAGGCGCGCGCGGATATGGTGCGGCTCAACGGCCAGCTGCCGGACTTCATGCCCGGGCTCTCGTCGGCTGAGAAGAAAGTGCGTCTCGCGAAGATGAGCTATCAGGACTTCGTCCTGAACCTCGTCAAGGCGGACCGGCAGGTGCTCTGGTTCTATCAGAACACGGGCGCCGGAAACTTCTGCGTCGGCATCGACGCGCTGCCCGCGCTCTTCGGCTGGCAGATGGGACTGCCCGGATTCCAGGGGATGAACCTCGAGCCGACGCCCAACGGCGTGCTGGCCGACCTGCCCGGCGGTCAACACGGACGGCAGAACGGATCCGGCGGCGGCGGCGCGATTCACTTCCCCGACGGCAACGCCACGATCGCGCGGCTGCTCGTGCGCTGGCTGATCCCGGACGCGGTGCCCGGCACGACGATGGAGGACGTCGGCGCGGCGCGCGTGAAGTACGCCCTGCTCGATCGACCGGGCCAGGCGGCGCGCATCCGGCTCAACAGCACCGTCGTCAACGTGACGCACGACGGCAATCCGTCGGCGGCGAAGGAGACGATCGTCAGTTACGTGCGGGGCGGCAAGACCTATCAGATCCATGGGCGCGCGTGCGTGATGGCGTGCTGGAACATGTTCATTCCCGCGCTGGCGCCCGAGTTGCCCGCCAAACAGAAAGAGGCGCTGGCCTTCGGCGTGAAGGGGCCGCTGGTCTACACGAGCGTGGCGGTTCGCAACTGGACCGCGTTCCAGAAGATCGGCGCGAGCAACATCAATTCGCCGACGATGTATCACACCGGCGTGTCGCTGGCCGAGGCGGTGAGCCTGGGCGATCTGCGCCATCCGCAGGCGCCCGAGGAGCCGATCGTGCTCCACCTGACGCGGTATCCGAGCGCGCCGGGCAAGCCGCGCAAAGATCAGCATCGGATCGGCCGGGCGGATCTGCTGGCCACGACGTTCGAGACCTTCGAGCGCAAGATCCGCGATCAACTGGCGCGCACGCTGAGCGCCGGCGGATTCGATCCGGCGCGCGACATCATCGCCATCACGGTCAACCGCTGGCCGCACGGTTACGCGTACACATACAACAGCCTGTACGATCCGCTGGAGTGGGTCTTCACGTCGAGCGACGCGCGGCCGTGCGTGATCGGGCGACAGCCTTTCGGCCTGATCACGATCGCGAACTCCGACGCGGCCGCGAGCCCGCACACGGACGCGGCGTTCCTGGAGGCGCACCGCGCGGTCCAGGAGGTGTTGCAGCGACGCGCGATGCCACTTCTGCCAACCCGCCAGGGCGTCTGAGCTCCAGTCGGCGAAGGAACCCCAGACCGCCGAGGAATAGCGCGGCGTGAGTTACTTTGGAGCGATGGTGGGGTTCACCCAGCCGTTCTTCATCACGCCATGCGACGGGCGGAAGCTGAGATAGTCCACGTGATCGGGAATATCGGCCCAGCCGTGGATCACGCCCGGCGGAACGATCAGCACGTCACCGACCTTCAATTCGACTTTGCGTGAGCCAACCGCTACGCCGCCGCCGCAGCCGGGACCGTTCGGTCCGCCGTCGGGGTTGTTCGTGCTGTGACGGCCGTTGAGAAGCTTGCCATCAATGAACGCCGTGCCGGCGCCGGAGATGATGTAGTAGCCCTCGGTCTGATTGTCGTGCGTGATGGCGCCCTGAAGGGCGTCCGCCGGGGGGGTGGCCATTTGTTCTCCACACGGAACCGGTGGGGTCGCATTGGCTCTCCCCGCGGCAGCAAGGGCGTTGCCACGACCGGCGGCGGCATTGCCACGCCCCGCGGTAGCCGCCTCCCCGACCGTCATGACGCGCTGCTTCGCGCGATGAACGATGCCCAGCTCCATGCTCCAGCCGTCGCCAATATCGACGACTCTTGCATTCTCGTCACGCGTCGTCTGCGATTGTTCCGTAGCGAGGATCTTGTCGATCTCCGTCTTAGTGATGACGGTCGCGGTGGTTGGGTTCCCCGGCCTGGGCTGAGCGTAGAGCACGACAGGAATCAGAACCGCCGCCATCAGCAGTGTTTTCAGCGCAGCGTTTTTCATAGTCTTCCTCCCGAGTGACATTGTGAACGTGGGCTATTTCTTGCGACGGATGTACGTCACGTGCGTGACGCCGGTGATCTTGCCGTCCTTGTCCATGCGGATGTACTCGTTGTTGATCGTGTTGTTGTCGTCCGACAACGTGTTGATCACGACCTGCTGCAGGACGCCGTTGCGCTTGTTGTAGATGCGGATGCTCTTCGGGTTGATGATCTCGACGGCCGTCTCGGCGCCTTCCTGGCCCTGGACCGGCCGGTACACACCGTCGAACAGCGTCACATAGCTCCAGTCCTGCGACGGATTGCTGGGATTGCTCACGGTGAGCTTGTTGCCGTCCTTGTCGTACGCCTCGTACGTCATGACGTTGTTGGGATTGGTCGAATTGTCCCAGACGCCAACGCGCGCCGTGCGCGGGTTGGTCGTGTCGGTCTTCGCCTGCCCCCGAGCCTGTGCCCAGCTCGGCACGGTCGAAATAATTGCCACGATGAAGACAGCGCCGGCAACAAGAACCTTTTTCATCGAGAGCCCCCATTGAGGCCGTAGTTTACCTATAATCGCGCCACTTCTGGCCCTCACCCTTGGAGATCGAGTCATGAGCAACATCACCCTACGAGTGAACGGCCGCGCGCACACCGTGGACGTCGAGCCGTCGACGCCGCTGCTGTACGTTCTCAGGAATGATCTCGGCCTGCAGGGTCCGCGGTTCGGCTGCGGACTCGGCCAGTGCGGGGCGTGCGCCGTGATCATCAACGGCGTGGCCGCGCGGTCCTGCGTCACGCCCGTGTCGAGCGTGAGAACCGAAGTGACCACGCTCGAAGGGCTCGCCACCGGCGGCAGGTTGCATCCGCTGCAACAGGCGTGGATCGACGAGCAGGTTCCGGCGTGCGGCTTCTGCCAGAACGGCCAGATCATGACGGCCAAGGCGATGCTCGACAAGAATCCGCATCCAACCGACGCGCAGATCCGCGAGGGCATGGCGCGGACGCTGTGCCGCTGCATGACCTATTACCGCGTGCAGGCCGCCATCAAGCGTGTGGCCGGAGGTGTCGCATGACCACCTCACGCCGCGACTTCCTGCAGACCTCGGGGTGGCTCATCGTGAGCGTCAGCGCGGCGGCGGTCGCCGGTCCGTTCGCGCCGGATGCGCTCGTCCAGGGTCCCGGACCGTATCCCGATCCCGACTTCCGGCAGCTCGATTCGTGGATCGTGATTCGTCCCGACAGCACCGCGACCTTCTACGTCGGCAAGACCGACTGCGGTCAGGGAACCGGCACCGCCTTCCGACAGATGATGTCCGACGAGCTCGACATCGCGTACGAGAAGACGGCGTGCGTCATGGGCAGCACCGACATCACCGTCGATCAGGGTGGATCGGGCGGCTCCGATGCGATTCAGGTCGACGGCTGGCCGATGCGTCGCGTCGCCGCGGAGGCCCGGCGCGTCCTGCTCGACATGGCGTCGGCGCGGTTCGGCGTGCCGGTCGATCAGCTCGCCGTCAGCGACGCGGTGGTCACCGTGAAAGCCGATCCCTCGAAGAAGATCACGTACGGAGAACTGATTGGCGGAAAGAAGTTCAACGTCGCGCTGACCGGCAACAACATCGACGCCACGACGGGCATCGCGAAGGTGAAGCCCGTTCAGGAACTCAGGAACGTCGGCCGTTCTCCGCAGCGCTACGACATTCCCGCCAAAGTGGACGGCTCGCTCAAGTGGGCCGTGGACGTGAAGCTGCCCGGCATGGTGCACGCGCGCAACGTGAAGCCGCCGGCGGCGGGCGCGACGCTCGTGAGCATCGACGAATCGTCCGTGCGCAGCCTGCCGGGATTCGTCAGGGTGGTCAGCAAGGGCAACTACATCGCCGTGATCTGCGAGCGGGAAGAGCAGGCAATCGCGGCCGCCAGACAGCTCAAAGTCAACTGGCAGAGACCGGCGGCCGCGCCGTTCCCCGCGTCGGAAGACCTCTTTACCTACATGCGCGGCGCGACGCCCACGTCCAGCCAGCGGCCGAACGTCGTCGGCGATCCCGACACGGCGCTCGCGGGCGCGGCGACGATCGTCGAGGCCGACTACGACGTGCCGTTCCAGGGCCACACCGCGTTCGCTCCGGCCCATGCGACCGCCGATCCGTCGAACGGGCAGATGACTATCTACTCCAACGACATGAAGTCTTACGGCATGCGCAACGGCATCGCGACCTTTCTCAACATGCCGCGCGAACAGGTCCGCGTCGTCTGGATGGAAGGCCCGCAGGGATACGGCCGCACGGCGGCAGACGATGCGGGGTTTGAAGCCGCGTACCTGGCGAAGGAGATCGGACGGCCCGTGCGCATGCAGTGGATGCGGAACGAGGAGCAGGCGTGGGACACCAAGGGACCGGCGTTTGCCGTGAAGATGCGCGGCGGTCTCGATGCGCAGGGCAATCTGATCGCGCTCGAGTACGACGCGCGCTCCGCCGACTACGGTCACCTCGGCTACAACGAGCCGGAGACCGTACTGATCGCGCAGCTCATGGGGACGAGGCGATCGACGCCGGCCGCCGGCAGCGCCGCGACGCCGTCGGACATGTACGTCGTCCCGAACAAGCGCACGGCGGCGCACGTCGTGAGCCTGCCGCTCGTGTGGGAGACGCCGGTTCGCACGGGCAACCTGCGCGATCCGAATGGCCCGCAGTCGACGTTCGCGGCTGAATCGTTCATCGACGAACTCGCGGTCGCGGCGAAAGCGGATCCCGTGGCGTTCCGTCTGAAGCTGCTGACGGCGAGCACGACGGATGACGGCGGCTTCAAGCGCGCGCGGTCCATCGCTGCGATCAAGGCGGCGGCCGAGGCGTACGGCTGGGACAGCCGACCGTCGCCGAAGCCGCGCGCGGCGGGCGACGTGGGCGACGTCCTCAGGGGGCGCGGTCTCGCCTACAGCTTCCGCGGCCAGACCGTCGTGGCGGAGATTGCCGAAGTCGAGGTGAATCGCAGGACCGGACGCGTGTGGGTGAAGCGGCTCGTCTGCGCGCACGACTGCGGTCTGGTCATCAACCCAGAGGCGCTGCGCCGGACGATCGAGGGCGGCATGCTGCATTCGATCAGCCGTGCGCTCTACGAGGAAGTCCAGTTCGACACCGAGAAGGTCACCAGCGTGGATTGGGTCACGCATCCCTCGCTGACCCACGCCGACACGCCGGAGAAAATCGACGTCGTGCTGGTGAACGGCGATCCCAGTCCGCGCCGGCCTGATTTGCCGCATTACGGCGCTGGAGAAACGTCGTGCAAGCCGATGATCGCGGCGGTGGCGAACGCGATCCACGACGCGACGGGCGTGCGTCTGCGCCGCGTCCCGTTCAGAGCCGCGCGCGTGCTCGCGGCGCTCAAGGCCGCCGGCGTGTAACGGTCCGCGTCCCCTACACCACGAGGCGATTCATGAGACTTCGTACTGTTCTTGCCGCGATCGCGGTCGCGGTTTCTGCTCGCGTGTTCGTCGTGTCGGCGCAGGTGCCGCGTGGCGGGTCGCCGTCGCCATTCGCGGCGGACACGTTCACCGGCCTCAAGGCGCGATCGATCGGACCGGCGGTCACGTCCGGTCGCGTGATGACGATTGCGGTCGATCCGACGAACAAAGCGGTGATCTATATCGGCGCCGCGTCGAGCGGCGTCTGGAAGACCGTCAACGGCGGCGCGTCGTGGCAGCCGGTCTTCGACACGCAGGGATCGTTCTCGATCGGCTGGGTGACGATCGATCCGCATCACTCGAACGTCGTCTGGGTCGGGACCGGCGAGCGCAACTCGCAGCGCTCGGTCGCGTACGGCGATGGCGTCTACAAGAGCGTGGACGGCGGACGATCGTGGACGAACACCGGCCTCAGAAACTCCGAGCACATCGGCCGCGTCGTCGTCAGCCCGAAGGACAGCGACACGGTGTACGTCGCCGCGCAGGGGCCGCTATGGAGCGCCGGCGGCGATCGCGGGCTCTACAAAACGACCGACGGCGGCAAGACCTGGAATCAGGTGCTGAAGATTTCCGAGAACACCGGCGTC
>Ga0326726_10000942_pt1 | contig 26956 bp, 20 predicted proteins | sample MHFenrmetagenome_2_FD_207603 | JGI IMG/M metagenome (GOLD analysis project Ga0326726, IMG submission 207603) | Lab enriched peat soil microbial communities from Michigan Hollow, Ithaca, NY, United States - MHF15MN | ecosystem: Environmental > Terrestrial > Soil > Wetlands > Peat | place: USA... | reverse complement strand
GGATCACCATTCGACCAGCGCAGCCCTGGGCGCAGGCGGAAAGTGTATTCGCGCCCATCGGCGCTGACCGTCCACTCCTTCGCGGAGCCAGGCGAGGGCTTCGCGTTTGCGTCGAGTGCAGTGAGTCCCTCGTAGACGTCGCGCAGGATGGTGAGCTCGGCGTCGGTCCGGGCGCGTTGCGGATCCAGGGATTCGGGCTCGGGGCCGTTGCCGCGATTGAGCACCACAGGCGTACTGCGGCCGTCGTCGACCCCAGGACTTGATCCATTGCGCTGACAGGCGACGCTGAGCGCGATGACGGCTGCCAGCAGCGCGAGTACGAGGATCTGGGGCCGGCGAATCACGCCACGCGGCTGCGCTTCTTGAGATGGATCAGCAACAGCGATATCGCCGCCGGCGTAACACCCGGAACGCGTGCGGCCTGGCCCAGGTTGGCCGGGCGTACTTCGCCGAGACGCTGGCGCACCTCGTTGGACAGTCCCTTGACCGCCGCATAGTCGAGGTCCACTGGCAGGATGGTCTCTTCGTTACGTCGCTGCCGCTCGATTTCCTGCTGCTGGCGCTCGATGTAGCCGCTGTACTTGGCCTGCACGTCGACCTGCAACAACACCTGCTCGGTCAGTCGGTCATCGTCCACCCAGATCTGCGGCATGGCGCCGACTGCGGCAAGCGCCGTGAGTGCCTCCAGCGTCACGTCCGGTCGACGCAGCAGTTCCAGCGCCGACTGCGCGCGAGTCAGCGGACCGCCGAACAGGGCAGTCGCGTGTGCCTCGGGCAGGTTCGCGGGCCCGATCTCGCTGCTCTCCAGGCGCGAGCGTTCGCGCGCCACCAGCTCGCGCTTGCGTTCGAGCAGCCCCCAACGCTCCTCATCTACCAATCCGAGCTCACGGCCCCTGGGAGTGAGGCGCAGGTCGGCGTTGTCCTCTCGCAGCAGCAGTCGATACTCGGCGCGACTGGTGAACATGCGGTACGGTTCCGGCGCGCCGCGCGTGACCAGGTCATCGATCAACACCCCGATATAGGCTTCCCCGCGCTGCGGGCACCACGGCTCGCGTTCGCGCGCGCGCAATGCAGCGTTGGTCCCGGCCAGAATTCCCTGCGCAGCCGCTTCTTCGTAACCGGTCGTACCGTTGATCTGGCCTGCGAAATACAGCCTCCCGATGAACTTGGTCTCCAGGCTCGGCTTCAGGTCTCGCGGATCGAAGAAGTCATACTCGATCGCATAGCCCGGACGCGTGAGGTGCGCATTCTCGAACCCACGTATGCTGCGCACGAACTCGCACTGAACATCGAAGGGCAGGCTCGTCGATATCCCGTTGGGATATACCTCGCGTGTCGTCAGGCCTTCAGGCTCTACAAAGATCTGGTGCGACGTGCGGCTCGCAAAACGAAACACCTTGTCTTCGACCGAGGGGCAGTAACGTGGTCCGACGCCTTCGATGCGGCCCGTGAACATGGGCGAGCGATCGCTGGCGCGGCGGATGATCTCGTGCGTGCGCTCGTTGGTCGCGGTGATGTGGCAGGGCACCTGGCGCGGATGCTCGCTGCGGCGACCGAGAAAGGAGAACACCGGCTGCGGCTCGTCACTGTGCTGCTCGGCCATGACGCTGAAATCGACGCTGCGTCCATCGATGCGCGGCGGAGTGCCGGTCTTGAGCCGCCCGACCCGCAGCGGCAATTCACGCAGCCGCGCCGCCAGCCGCAGTGACGGCGGGTCGCCCGCGCGTCCGGCGGCGTAGTTCTCCAATCCGATGTGAACGCGGCCGGACAGGAACGTACCGACCGTGAGCACAACGGTACGCGCCTCGAACTCGATGCCTGACTGAGTGACGACACCGCAGGCACGTTCGCCGGCAAGCCTGAGATCTGCGACCTCCTGCTGGAACAGCGTGAGATGCGGCTCCGACTCGAGCATCGAGCGGATGGCCTGGCGATACAGCGCACGATCGGCCTGAGCCCGGGTCGCACGCACGGCCGGTCCCTTGCTGAGATTGAGCGTTCGGAACTGGATGCCGGCCCGATCCGTGGCGCGCGCCATGGCGCCGCCCAGCGCGTCGATCTCGCGCACCAGGTGGCCCTTGCCGATGCCGCCGATGGCCGGATTGCAGCTCATCGCGCCGAGGGTTTCGATGCTCTGCGTGAGCAGCAGCGTCCTCGCGCCCATGCGCGCAGCCGCGAGTGCGGCTTCGGTGCCGGCATGACCGCCACCAACCACGACGACGTCGAAACTGCTGGGAAAGCGCATGCCCAAAGGATCAATTCCGTCAGGGACTTGGAAGGGCGCATAGTGTAAGCAGCCGGCCGTCTCGTTGCCAGAATCCGCTCTCGTGTAAGGTGCGCCCCTGTGCAGCGAGCGTGTCCGCAACCCTGGAGTCCGAGTTGAGCCTGCGCCTGGGCGCCCTGGTCCTGCTGGGGTGCATCGCTGCGGCTTCCCACGCGGCGTCGCCGACTGTTCCCGCGCTCGCGCTCACCGCGTGCCGGCTACAGCATCCCGATCACCTGCAGTCGATCGAGGCGCGCTGCGGCGTTTTCGCGGTGCCTGAGGATCGCAATCGTCCCGCTTCTCGCAGGATCGAACTCAAAGTCGCGGTGATCGCGGCGCTCGATCGGCGCGGTGCCGCCGATCCGTTATTCATCCTGGCCGGCGGCCCCGGCCAGGCTGCGACCGACTTTTATGCCCTCATCGCGCCCGCATTCGCCCGCGTGCAACGCGAACGGGACATCGTGCTCGTGGATCAACGCGGTACCGGCGGGTCGAATGCGCTGAACTGCCCCTTCCCGGACGAGGACAAAGCGGTTGAGCTGACGCCGCAGCAACTGCGTGAGCACGCGCGCAGCTGCCTGGCCGCGTTGCACGCCGATCCAAGGTATTACACCACCAGCGTCGCGGTGCAGGACCTCGATGCGGTGCGCGCAGCGTTGGGCTACAGGCAGATCAACCTATACGGCGTATCGTACGGGACACGGGTGGCGCAGCATTACCTGCGCCGCTTTCCCGATCACACCCGCGCCGTGATCCTCGACGGCGTCGTGCCTCCTGACGCGGTCCTCGTGGTCGACGGATCGCTGCAGGCACAACGCGCCCTGGATCTGATCTTCGCGCGCTGCAATGCTGATTCCACCTGCCATGCCGCGTTCACGGATCCCCGGGCCCAATTCGAAGCGTTGCGCACGCGCCTGACTGCGGCTCCGGCCCGCGTCTCACTCCCCGATCCTGACACTGGGACTGTGACACCACTCGAGTTGCGGTTGCCTCACCTGCAGATCGCGACGCGCCTACTGAGCTACGCACCCTCCCGCGCTGCGCTGCTACCGTTGATCCTCGATCAGGCCGTCGCGCACGACAACTTGGTGCCGCTTGCAGCTCAGGCCGTGATCATGGCCAATCGCTACGTCGATGTCCTGAGTTACGGCATGCACAACGCCGTGGTGTGCACCGAGGATGTGCCGTTCATCGACACGGCAAGAATCGATCGCACGGCACTGCAAAAGACCTATCTGGGAACGGCTCAGCTCGATGGCCTGATCGCGGTGTGCCAGGAGTGGCCACGCGGACCGATCGACGCAGACTTTCACGCGCCGCTCGTATCCGACCGGCCCGTGCTGCTGCTATCGGGTTCCGTGGACCCCGTAACCCCGCCCCAATATGCCGAGCGCGCGGCGCGCGGATTGAGCAACAAGCTGCAAGTCGTGCTCGAAGGCCAGGGCCACGGACAACTCGCGACCGGTTGCGTGCCACGCCTGATGGCGCGGTTCCTCGAGCTCGGAACCCCGCGTGGTCTGGAGATCTCTTGCACCAGCAGTATCGCGCCCGATCCGTTCTTCACCTCTTTCGCCGGACCCCCGCCATGATAGAGGTGCAGGGCCTACGCAAGTACTTCGGGCCGGTCCAGGCGGTTCGCGAGGTCTCGTTTGCGGCACTCGACGGCCGTATCACCGGCTTGCTCGGGCCCAATGGCGCCGGCAAGTCGACGACGCTGCGGATGCTCAGCACGCTGCTCGAGCCCGATGGCGGAGCTGGGCGCGTCGACGCCCTCGACCTGCGCCGCGATCCACTCGGCGTTCGACGGCTCATCGGGGTTCTGCCGCACGCGAGTGGCGTGTATCCCAACCTCACCGGCCGCGAAAACATTCATTATTTTGGCCGGTTGCAGGGGCTCGACTCCGCAACCATCGCCCGGCGGACCGGCGAGCTGATCGACCTGCTGGAGATGGGCGACTTCGTCGATCGGCGCGCCAAGGGATATTCGCAGGGCCAGCGGCTCAAAGTCGCCATCGCCCGTGCGCTGGTGCATTCCCCACGCAACGTCGTGCTGGATGAGCCCACCAACGGGCTCGACGTGATGGCGACGCGCGCGCTGCGGAGCTTGCTGCGACGCTTGCGCGATGAGGGTCATTGCGTGCTGTTCTCGAGCCACGTGATGCAGGAGGTCGCCACGCTGTGCGATGAGGTCGTCATCATCGCGCGCGGCGTCGTAGTCGCCCGCGGCACTCCCGACCAGATCCGCGCGCGCAGCGGTGCCGACAACCTGGAAGACGCATTCGTCGCGGCGATAGGCAGCGCCGAGGGCCTGCAGTAGTGCGCGTCCTGCTGGTCGTCTGGCTCAAGGAAATGCGAGAGAACCTGCGCGACCGGCGCACGCTCCTGTCAGCGCTGCTGTTCGGCCCGCTGTTCGGTCCCCTGATGTTCGCCGTGATGATCGGACTGCTGCTCGAAAAGACGGCCAATGAGTTCGAGGAGAAGGTCGTCGTCGCTGTCGATGGCAGCAGCCGCGCGCCCAACCTGATACAGTTTCTCGAGCAGAACGAGATCGCCGTCGAGCGGGTACGTTTGGATCTCGACAGTGCACGCGCAGCCGTGCGCGACGGGCGACAGGACCTGGTACTGCTGATCCCGCCCGAATACCCGCAGCGCCTGCGCGCAGGTTTGCCAGCGCCGGTGCAGCTGGTATCGGACAGCGCCGACAATCGCACCGGAAAGTACGTGTCCCATGTTCGCGCGCTGCTCGGCGCCTACAGCTCGCAGCTCGCCGCCTCGCGCCTGCTGGCCCGGGGCGTGAGCACCGACGTCATCCGGCCGGTCGCGATCGACGAGATCGACGTCTCGACACCGGCCGGGCGGGCGTTGCTCGTGCTCGGGATGATGACGTATTTCATCCTGTTCGCAATGCTGATGGGCGGGTTATATCTGGCGATCGACGCCACGGCGGGCGAACGCGAGCGCGGCTCACTCGAGCCCCTTCTCACGGTGCCCGTCGAGCGCGCTCTGCTCATCTACGGAAAGATTCTTGCCACCTGCTGCTTCATGCTACTGTCGCTCGCGATCACGCTGGCCGCATTCACCGTCGGCCTCAAGCTCGTGCCACTCGAAGCACTCGGAATGAGCGCCAATTTCGGTCCCGGCGTCGCGGTGCGCGTGTTCCTGGTGGCGATGCCGTTCGTGCTCCTGGGCGCTTCGCTGATGACGGTGGTCGCTTCCTTCACGCGGACCTACAAGGAGGCACAAAGCTATCTGACGCTGGTGCTCCTGATCCCGACGCTACCGATCGTGTTCGCCGGCCTGTACTCGCTGCGGCCGAGCAACTGGCTGATGGCCGTGCCCAGCCTCAGCCAGCATCTGTTGATGACCGGGCTGATACGCGATGAGCCGCTGCCGCCGCTGCACCTCGCGATTTCCGTGGTAACGACATCCGCAGCCGGCCTGGCGCTCGCATGGCTCGCCGGCCGCCTGTATCGGCGCGAAGCAATTCTCGGCTAGGCGTCTACGTGGCGCTCAGGAGCGCGCTGCGCTGACGCTGCGGCGCCGGCACGGGCCATGAGCCGATGGAAGTGCCACAGATTCGCGGCTTCGAACTCACGGGCTTCGATCTCGAAGCGATTATTGAGGTAGCCCCGCCGCAACCACTCGATGACATAGCGCAGTCTCGTCAGCCGTCCGGGTCGCCATTGGTTCAGCACATGGAAATACTCATGCAACACGACTGCGGGATCACGCGCGAAATCCTCGATCGTGTGCCGCAGGTAGATCCGATTTGGCCGGGTCGTCGCAGTGGCACGCGGATGCCAGCGGACGCGCCAGGAACGCTCGATGAGCTCCACTCGTGCCGCGGCTTCGCCGAATAGCGCGAGAAGCGCACCGCGTACAGATGTTGGCAGGCGATTGAAGCCACAGCCGAGATGCGCCGGATTCAATTGACTCATGGTGTGAGGCGGAGCACTGACTCTTCGTGGTCTTTGCGGCTGCGTCGATCCAGCGCCAATCACTTGCCGATGCAGAAGGTGGAAAAGATGCGTCCCAGCAGATCTTCGCTCGTGAACTCTCCCGTGATCTCTGCAAGTGCTGCCTGTGCCGCACGCAGTTCCTCTGCCAGCAGCTCACCGGCGCGTCGTCTACGCAACTGCTGCGCGCCCATTTCTACGTGATGGCGAGCGCGGGTGAGTGCGTCCAGATGCCTTGGACGCGCGGAAATGCTGCCCGCTTCCGCGGGGAGGAATCCCATGCACTGTTTCAGATGTTCGCGCAGCAGATTGAGCCCGGCGCCAGTTCGCGCGGACAGGCGCACCCTGGGCGGCGAGCTCACGCAGTCCAGCTGCGGGGCGTGATTGACCAGATCGGACTTGTTCATCACCACGCTCACCGGCACATCGACGGGCAGTTGCGCTCGCTCGCGTGCGAAGCTGGCTGCATCGGGATCGGACGCGCTGTCCACCACGAACAGAACGCGGTCGGCGCGGGTCATCTCGGCGCGTGCGCGCCGCACTCCCTCGGCTTCGACGACGTCGCGCACTTCGCGCAGTCCCGCGGTGTCGATGAGATGCAGCGGCATGCCATCGAGGTCGACGCGTTCGCGCAATACATCACGCGTGGTACCGGGAACATCGGTAACGATCGCCACGTCGTAACCGGTCAAGCGGTTCATCAAGCTCGACTTGCCGGCATTCGGAGCACCCGCGATCACGACCGTGATGCCGTCGCGCAGCAGCCGGCCCTGTTGCGCGACGCGAGCGATGGAATCGAAGTGCCTCAGCAACGATTCGAGTCGGTGCCCCAGGTCGGCGTCCGCGAGGAAGTCGATTTCCTCCTCCGGAAAGTCGATCGCCGCCTCTACGCGAACGCGCAGGTCGATCACGGCCTCGGTGAGCCCCTGTACCATCGCCGAGAACTCTCCTTGCAGAGAGCGCAGCGCCGCACGCGCCGCCGCACGCGAGCCGCTGTCGATCAGGTCGGCGATCGCCTCGGCCTGCGCCAGATCGAGCTTGTCGTTGAGGAACGCGCGTTCCGTGAATTCACCGGGTCGCGCAGCACGAGCCCCCAGCTCGAGTGCGCGCTGCACCAGCGATTCCATCACCACGGGGCCGCCGTGTCCGTGCAGCTCCAGCACGTGCTCACCGGTGAAGGAGTGCGGTGCGTCGAAATACAGCGCGAGCCCGGAATCGATGTCACCTGCGGCGCCGCGAAAAGTCGAGGTCGTGGCGACGCGAGGTTGCGGCAGCCCACCGAGGATGATCTGCGCAAGTTCGGGGACCTTCGCGCCTGACAACCGCACGATACCGATCCCCCCACGTCCGGGCGGCGTCGCCGAGGCAACGATAGTGTCGGATGCTGACATCACGGCGTTCGCCTGAGCTTGAAGGGCCCGTCTACTTACTCGACCCAGAATAATTCAGTCTGACATATTCCGGAATGTCGTGATCATTACGCCATGCCTGGGATTAAGCGCTACCATGACTCGAGGGTCCGCCGCGATCCGGCTTGCGAAGGCATGATCGAGAGTCATAAGAAGACACCGCTTAGAAGTGCCGTGCCTGAGCTCACGACCCGCCCACTTGTCTCCGTAATAGTGACCTTCTTCAATGCCGAGCAATTCCTCACGGAAGCGATCCACAGTGTGCTGCAGCAAACATATGGCAACTGGGAACTCATTCTCGTGGACGACGGGTCAAGTGACGCCAGCACGCTCATCGCACGCGAATTCCAGGCGAGAGATCGCGACAGAATCCGCTACGTCGAGCACCCGGGGCACGTAAATCGCGGCGGGAGCGCATCGCGTAACCGCGGTCTCGCGGTCGCCTCGGGTGAGCTGATCGCGTTCCTTGACGCCGACGACGTCTATATGCCCGAGCGGCTCGAGCGGCACGTGCAGGCATTGGAGCGCTACCCGGAAGTGCAGGCCGTGCAGAGCAGCCTTGAGTTTTGGCACAGCTGGCGTGGAACACCGGCGTACACGCCGGAGAACATTCGCGAACGGCCACCGCCGGTCGCTATTGGAGTTCCGATACAGCCTCCCGAGCTCCTCTTGCTGCTGTGCCAAACTGGACGGCGGATTGTGCCCGGCATTTGCAGTATCACCGTACGGGCTCCCCTGTTCGCGACCGCCGGCGGCTTCGAGGACTCATTCCGGGGTTTGTACGATGACCAGGTCGTGTACGCAAAGCTTTATCTGGACGCGACTGTTCTCGTGCTGGATGAGTGCCTCGCACGCTATCGACGACATCCCCAATCGACGACGCAGCTATCAAAGAGGCAGGACGAGTTTCGGGCACGGCTGGCATTCCTCACCTGGCTGCAATCGTACCTCCGGGCCCGAGCGATCGATCATCCCCTCATCTGGGACGCCCTGCGACGCGAGTTCCGCTCGTTGAGTCATCCACTCCTATGGAAGATCGGGCACTTGCCAGGGGTTGTCTCGAAGATTGCGAGATCGCACGCACAGCATATGCTTCCATCGCAGATCATCGAACCCGCGATGCGCTGGTGGGGCAAGCGCAAGGTGGCCGCGGCAGATGCGGTGACTCGTCGCATAAAGAAAGAAGTGGCAGCCAAGATCCGGAACGGGTCGTCAGGCCAGAAGGATTGAAGACATGTCAGGCGCCGGGCACCGACCGCTCGTTTCGATCATCATGATCTTCCTGAACGCGGAGCTGTTCATCGAGGAAGCGATTGCCAGCGTGCGGGAGCAGACCTATGACCACTGGGAGCTCATTCTCGTGGACGACGGGTCAAGTGACGCCAGCACGCGCATCGCACGCGAATTCCAGGCGAGAGATCGTGACAGAATCCGCTACGTCGAGCACCCGGGGCACGTGAATCGCGGCATGAGCGCATCACGTAACCGCGGTCTCGCGGTCGCTTCGGGTGAGCTGATCGCGTTCCTTGACGCCGACGACGTCTATCTGCCCGAGCGGCTCGAGCGGCATGTGCAGGCATTGGAGCGCTACCCGGAAGTGCAGGCCGTGCAAAGCAGGTGCGTGTTATGGCACAGCTGGCGTGGGACCCGGGCGTACACTCCGCCCGATGCCTACGAGCGAGCACTGCCGTTGCCAATCAACGTTCCTATAAGTCCGCCTGGTCTGCTTTACCTCATGCTCGAGTCGGACGGATCAACCGCGCCAATTCCCTGCAGCATGACGTTGCGACGCGCGACGCTCGAGGCGGTCGGCGGATCCGAAGACTCGTTTCGGGGCCTATACGAAGATCTGGTGATGTATGCGAAAGTCTACTTGACGGCACCCGTACTCGTTCTGAACGATTGCCTCGCGCGCTATCGGCTGCATCCGGCATCGATCACGCATCTGTCAAAGCGTCAGCGGAGTGACGGCGCAAGGCTCGCATTCCTCACGTGGCTTGCATGCTATCTACGGGCCCATGAAATCAACGAACCGCTCGTATGGGAGAGCTGGCGCCAGGCGATGTGGCAGTTCCAACATCCGGCTTGGTGGCAGATCCGTGAACTGCCGAGTCAGGCCGTGCGCGCGGCGATACCGTTCGTAAAACGCGTGCTGTCTGCCCCAGTAGCAGACGGAATGACCCGTTGGTGGGGTGAGCGCAAACGGGCGGCCGCGGTTGCAAAGGCAAAACGAGCGTGGGAGCGAATGGCGGGTCGATCGAGACGGCTCCAGATGAAGCTTTGAATGCAAGGACGATCTGCAGGTCAGCCCGGCGACGAGCCTGAACACCCCGATCCCGGGCTCGCGGTCGACGCCGATCCACTTGCAGGCAAGAGCGCTGAGAGCCGCGCCGGAGCTGCACTCCTTTGGAAAGGATTGCAGATGGGTGGCTCGAAACTGCTCTACCTGGTGGGGACACTCGTCCTCAGCCGTCTGCTGACGCCCGAGGATTTCGGGCGAGTGGCGATTGCCACCGTAGCAATAACCACGGTGATGGCTGCCACGGACACCGGGATGACAACGGCTCTCGTACAGGCGACTGTACGAGAGCGAGTGCACTACGATGTGGCGTGGACGATCGGTTTCCTGCGCGGCCTGATCGTTTCTACGGCACTGCTGCTTGCGGCACATCTGTTTGCGTTGCTTTTTGGGGATGAGCGCGCAGCCGATCTAGTGCGCCTCATCGCGTTCAAGCCGCTCATAGACTCATTGGCAAGTCCGCGTGCGGCAGATCTCATCCGCGAGTTGCGATTCTCCAAGCTGGCGGGAATTGGACTGTCCGCCGTTGTCGTGGACCTGGGATTGTCCATCGCGCTCGCGCCCGCGCTCGGTGGTAAAGCGATCATCGTGGGAAAGCTAGGCGGCGCGGCAACCGTCACCCTCGCGACCTATGTCATTGCACCCCATCGGCCTGCATTCCAGCTGAGTCACTCCTCTGGCATTGCGCTGGTGGCATTCGGCCGCTGGATCTTCCTGATCGGCCTGACCGCGGTCGCGGCAGAGTTGTTAGTGCAAGTGCTCATCGCGCGAGCGCTAGGGGTGTCCGGGTTGGGTCTGTACTCGCTTGCGAGCAAGTTCGCCGAGACCCCGGACCGGCTCGTCACAGAGGCCCTCGGGGCAGTGGCATTTCCGCTCTACGCGCGGCTGAGATTCGATCGTGGACGTGTGACGGCCGCCTTCCGCGCGCATTTCGTCGGCGTCATGGTCCTCACATTACCACTCACTGCGCTCGTCGTTGCGCTAGCTCATCCGCTGGAAGAGTTTCTGTTAGGCCCGGCATGGTCCGGTGCATCGCCGATAATCATGCTCCTTGCGCTGGGCTTCGCAGTCGCACCGTCATTCAGTGCCACCTCAGCACTGCTCAAAGCCGTGGGAGATGCCCGACGTCTATTCATGCTCGAGCTGCTTCAGTACGCTGTTCTGATTCCAAGCGTGTATTTGCTGGCCGGTCAGTTTGGATTGGCAGGGGTCGGTCTGGCCACGATCATTGCCAGTGCTGTGATCCAGGTTGCGGCGGCGCGAGTTGCTCGCCTTGAATTGGGGTTCAAGTTGATTCAGGTATTGCGGCCCGCTGTCGCTCTCTCGGTACTGGGAGTTCTCGCTGGGACAGCAGCGTGGGTCTCTGCGAGGGTCGTAGGCGGCGCGGTTGGAGTCGGCGTCGGACTCGTCGTTGGCGCTGCTGTATTCGTCCTGCTCCTGCATATAGCCGACCGGTCGCTGAGAATTGGCATACGCGAGAGTCTGTCAGTTTTTTTTCCGTTTCTCGGCTTGGCGCGTTCTCGGGCACCAGTGCAATGACCTGCTTTGAGTCAATACTTGTCTGATCTCTCCTTCGATAGCTTGAGTGGGCACTTCTCAGGCCGGGTTGTCGTCGTATCGCCACACCTGGACGATGCGATCTTTTCGCTGGGCGCAGCAATTGCTCATGCGGTGCGGACCGGTGCCAGGATCGAAGTGCTCACCGTATTTGCGGGTGACCCGCAATCCGACGCCCGAGCGGGCGACTGGGATGCGAGAAGCGGCTTCAGCACAGAGGGGCAAGCAGCCACGAGCCGCCGCGAGGAAGATCGAGAGGCGTGCGCATTCCTCGGAGCCAAGCCGCAGTGGCTCACCTTCGGTGACGAACAGTACGACCGACATGGGGGGGAGCAAGAGGTCTGGTCCGCGGTCGCTTCGGCGACTGCAAGTGCCGACTCGGTCCTCGTTCCCGGCTTCCCGCTCACCAACGCTGATCACGCGTGGCTGAGTGAGCTCCTCATCCGCAGAGGACTAGCCTGCCGCAGGATCGCCCTTTACGCCGAGCAACCGTATGCGTTCGAGGCCAGGAAGGCGCAACGTGAACCCTCGGTTGCAGCGCCGCTCAAACCGCTGACCGATGCGACGGTCGCTTGGTCGCGTCTCCGCACATCCAGCGTCGATCGCTGGGCAAAACACCAGGCGATGCGCGCGTACCGTTCTCAGCTCCGCCTCTGCGGTTTGGCTCGCAGTGGCCTATATCGCATGCTCTGGAACGAGGGCAGGCGCGGTGGTGAGGCCGTTGCGTGGTTGCCGGAGACGTCATGACGGAATGACTCGCTCTAGTCGGGGAGTCTCATGCATCGAGCAACAGACGAGCGAGTCGCAGGCTTAATGCCGCAATGGTTGCCGTAGGCTGCAGTGCGCCGCCGGTGTGAAACACGCTACTACCTACGACGTAGAGGTTGGAAGTGCCATGAACCTTGCAGTTCCGATCTACAACACCCTGGTTCGGATCCTCGCTCATGCAGCAGGTCCCCATCTGATGGGACCCAAAAAGCCAGCTCTTGGTGGTCGATATCGGCAGCCCCGGCAGCGCTCAGGAGTTCGGCCACTAGTTCACGAGCTCGAGCCTGGGTTCGATGGTCAGTACTACCGAAAGCAAAATGAACATTGGGAACCGGATCGCCAAACAGATCGCGCTGATCCGCATCCAGCGTGATCCGGCTGTCCGGATTGGGCTGGTGCTCGGTCTCTGCCTCAATGATGACAGCGTGACCGAACTGCTGGCGATCATACCGCGCAAGCTGTTTGCCCCAGATATCCATCGTCCGCATTGTAACGAGCGGGTCCTTCTGAAGAGAGAACTCCAGCTTGATGCCTCCGCGTGATTCACGCTCGACACCGTCATAGAAGGCCAGGCTTTCCAGACTGTCAACGCCGGATCGATTAGGAGTAGAACCGCTTGTCGCTGACGTAACCGCCGCCAGCGAGGTAGATGTGCTCGAGGAGGTTGCAACCAACCTGATCGGAGTGATTGCCGACCTTTGAAAGCAGCAACAGCCGCGCCGAGTGCACCGAGAAAGACGACAATCGTTCGATGAGCATCCGACTCTGTTTGAGAGGTGGCAGGTGCGCCGCCCAGGCCCGCGCCCTGAATGGATCCGGACCGCATCTTTCGCAGCAACGGAGATGCGAACATCGCTGCAGCGATCGCTGAGACAACGAGAAGCGCTCGGCGCGTCAATTTATCAGGCCGGTCCGACATGGGTCACTGTCCATGACCCCAAAGTCCATTGACGCGCCGGGCGCTCCGCCGAGCAGCACAGCAGATTGCACGGAATCCGCAGTGTGACCAACACCTTATGTCATGTCCGAATCGCGACCGATCCAGTGGTCAGCGCTAGGTGAATTTTGACACGGACCAGCGTTGGGCGCAGATTGCTCGCGTTCCGCAATAAGAAACCGTCGAGGCGCGCACAGAACGCGCGGCTAGTGAGAATCCGAATCACCCGCTTGCTGCTCAATTTGCTCGTCCTGAGTTTGGCGGTGAGCGTGGCGCTTCCGACTTGCGCTGCGACGACAACACTCGTAGCAAAGGGCTCGGTCTGGAAGTACCTCGATAACGGCACGGATCCCGGATCGTCCTGGAAAGCTGCCAATTATTTCGACGGCGGCTGGGCCGCCGGTCCGGCGCAGCTCGGCTATGGCGACGGCGATGAGGCGACCGTCATCAGCTACGGCACCGATAGCTCCAACCGCTACCTCACAACCTATTTCCGCCAGAAGTTCAGTGTGGCGAACCCCGCGACACTCGGCACACTGACGCTCAGCCTGCTGCGCGACGATGGCGCCATCGTGTATCTCAATGGCACGGAGGTGTTCCGCAGCAACATGCCCGCGGGCCCGGTGACAGCCTCTACTCGCTCGACAGCCGCCGCCGGAGGAACGGGTGAAACGACATTCTTCACGACCACCGTGAGTCCCACGCTGTTAGCTGCGGGCACGAACGTTCTGGCGGTCGAGCTTCACCAATCGGATCCCACCACTACAGATGCCAGTTTCGACCTCTCGCTGACGGCCGGAACCGGACCCACGCTGACGCGCGGGCCTTACCTGCAGATGGGAACGCCAGACAGCATGGTGGTGCGTTGGCGAACGAGCCAGAAGACGGACAGCGCAGTCCGGTACGGAGTCGATCCAGGCGTTCTGACTCAAATCACGTCCTCTGCTTCGAGTGTCACGGAACACGAGCTGCGATTGACCGGCCTCGTCCCAGCGACGAAGTACTACTACGCCGTGGGCAGCACGATCGGCAACCTCTCGGGTCCAACCACGAATGAGTTCTTCGTCACTGCGCCTCCGGTCGGATCGAGCCCACCCGTCCGCATCTGGGTCCTGGGTGACTCCGGGCGCGCCAACGACAGCGCGCGGGCGGTGCGCGATGCCTATTACGGCTACACCGGAACACGCCGCACAGACCTGTGGCTGATGCTCGGGGATAACGCTTACGACAACGGCACCGAGGCCGAGTACCAGGCAGCTGTCTTCAATATGTATCCCGATACTCTGCGCACCGCGGTGCTGTGGCCCACGCTCGGCAACCATGACACCGCCTCATCCCATCCCAATACACAGACCGGCCCGTACTTTGACGCGTTCACACTGCCGAAGAATGCCGAGGCGGGCGGGCTCGCATCGGAAACTGAGGCCTACTACTCGTTCGACTACGCCAACATTCATTTCATCTCTCTCAACTCCGGGGGTGAGACAAGCCGATCGGTAACAGGGTCGATGCATACCTGGCTGCAGGCGGACCTCGCCAGCACGGGGCAGCGTTGGGTGATCGCGTACTGGCACCATCCGCCGTACAGCAAGGGTTCGAACGATTCGGACGTCGATACCAAGGACATCCAAATGCGGACCAACTTCGTGCCACTGCTGGAGCAGTACGGCGTCGATCTGGTCCTCGGCGGTCACAGTCATTCCTACGAACGATCTTTCCTGATCGATGGGCACTACGGCCTTTCCTCGACATTCTCCGCGAGCATGAAGAAGGACGCCGGTAGCGGTCGTGAAAGTAAAACGGGAGCCTATTCCAAGCCCGGTGCAGATCGGGAACCTCATGCAGGGGCCGTGTACATGGTCGCGGGAAACGCAGGCGAAATCCAAGGCGGCAAGTTCAATCATCCAGCGATATTTTTCTCCCGTCAGACACTGGGATCAGTAGTGCTGGACGTGAATGGCAGCCGGCTCGACGCGCGGATGCTCGATTCAACCGGCGTGGTGTGCGACAGTTTCACGATCATCAAGGGAGGCACCGGACAAGTTCCGGCCGCACCCAATGGTCTGACCGCGACCGCACTCTCGAGCACGAATGTCCAGCTGAACTGGAGCGATCAGTCGTCGAACGAGAGTGGCTTCAAAATCGAGCGCTCGGTGAATGGTGGGGCGAGCTTCACTCAGATAGCCACCACGGGGACCGGCGCAACGACTTACAGCGACACGACAGTGACAGCTGGCATGGCGCATCAGTATCGCGTGCGCGCGTTCAACAGTGCCGGGAACTCGGCATATTCCAACACCGCGGGCGTTACGACGCCCGGAGGCGGCAGCGGCGGGGCGTTGGTTCCGGCGGGATCGGTGTGGAAGTACCTGGACAATGGCTCGAACCAGGGAACGGCGTGGCGTGCGCCGGCGTTCAATGACAGTGTCTGGCTCGCGGGACCCGCGCAACTGGGCTACGGTGATGGGGATGAAGCGACGGTCGTTGGGCACGGACCGAGCGGCCAGCCGAAGTACATCACCACCTACTTCCGCCGCAGTTTCAACGTGACGAACCCGGTCGCCTTTTCGAGCCTGACCCTGACCTTGCTGCGCGACGACGGCGCGGTTGTATACCTCAATGGCAGTGAGATCGTCCGCAGCAACATGCCGGCGGGCACGCTGTTCTACACGACCCTGGCGGCTTCACCGGTCAGTGGCAACGGCGAAACCCGACCGGTCGTCTATACGCTGAGTCCCTCCGTCCTCGTCGCCGGCACCAACGTTCTGGCCGTAGAGATTCACCAGGATGATCCATGGAGCAGCGACATCAGCTTCGACCTCGAGCTGACCGTTCAGTAAGAGTCTCGCGGCATAGACTCTCGATGCGCAGCGTGATTGCAGCGAGATCGTAAGGCATCGCTGTCTCGCGCGCGGCGCGGCCGATGGCGTCCCACCGCTCCCGTTGTGAGAGCGCTGTGTCGAGCGCCGCGATCATGCGTCGCGGATCGTTTGGCGGGAACAGGAACCCGTTCGTGCCTTCCTTGATGAGCTGAGGCGCAGCGCCGACAGCGGACACAACCGGGACGACCGCGCTGCCCAGCGCTTCGATCAGCCCCAGGCTCAGCCCTTCATATTCGCTTGGGAAAATGAACAGATCGGCCGCCTGGAGGTACTCGTAGACCCGGTCGGTTTCTGGAATGAACTGGACGTGCTCTTCAAGTCCATGTTTGCGTACCAGGTACTTGATCTCGTCCTCGCAATCGTCGAAGGAATGCCTTCCGGAGCCGACGATTACGAGATACAGGTCCGGATGTCGCGCATGCACCTCCGGCCACGCCTCGATCAACATCGGCAGTCCCTTGGCTCGCGACAGGCGTCCCACGTACATGGCCAGTGTCCGTCCGGCCGGCAGCCGATGTGTGAGCCGAAGGCGCTCCTTCTCCGCAGCCACGGCCGGCCGAAACTTGCCGAGGTCGACAGCGTTCGGAATCTGGACGATGCGCATCGAATAAAGGTCGAGATCCGCGACGCCAGCAAGGATTTCGTGCGAAATCACTACCACACGATCGGCGGCCCGCAGGGCTGCACGACGCAAGCTTTGCAAGATCCCTAGGAGTGAACGGCCGGCGATGGGGTGCATGTCGTGCAGACTCTCGATCGAGATGGCTTCACGAAGCTCGATCGAAGACTCGATGCGCACGATGCAGCGCTTACCGAGCACGCGGCATAACGGAACGACGATCAAGGGCATCACCTTCATCCCCGAAACGATAATGACATCGTACGAGGGAGCGCTTCGCACTAAAGTGATCAGCAGCCGGCTGAGAAATTCGATCATCGATCCCAGCGCGCGCCAGCCTTTGCCCTTGAGTATCCCGGCCGGGGCAAGACGGCGAACACGCACGCGCCCCACTTGCTCCTCGTCGGCACTCGCGGGGATTGTTTGACGCGTGATCACCTGGACGTCGGCGCCGCGCTCCGCGAGACCGGCCGTGAGAGATGCGGCCAGCAGTTCCGCGCCGCCGACCAACGGCGGATAGAAGGTCTCAATGAGCCAGAGAATCTTGAGCCGATTCGATGGTACGGGCGGCACCGAGGCCTGACTTTGCCCGCCGGCCGCTGAACCGCTGTGCCACAGGGCGCGTATCCTGCGGCGAAATTCCGCGGGTACGAAGACGCGACGCCTTGCATCGACCAACGTCTGCGTGCCCACCGATGAGATGGTGTGCAGACCAGCGCGGTAGCGCGCAAACGCTGTCGGTTCCACCGTCACAACAGGTTCCTCGTGAAAGCTTCTCTCGTTCAGGATGCGCACGCGGTTGATAACGACGCGTCCGCCGTAGGTCTGCGAACAGTCCTGCGCCGGGCGGTACAGGACGCCGTCCTTCATGAAGGGAGTCCCCGCAGGCCGTGCGGATCGAACGTCTGTCTTTACGGGATTGGCCACGTGCGGCTTCCAGGCTCCGCTCAGTGAGTCGGCGTGCCACACATGCAGCTCGGCATTTGCGCCCTTCGGTGCCGGTGTGGTCGCAAACAACCACCATCGTCCCTGGTAGGTGCACACAGTGGCGTCGATGAGCGGTTCACCAGCAATCAGCGTCCCAACCCGTTTCCACTCCTGTGGGTAGCGCTGCACTTCGTAGAGCGCAACCTCGCGTGCCTGGTGTGTTTCCGGGACGCAGTACAGGTGGCCCGCGTGTTCGAACGTAAAGGGGTAGGACAGGTGCACCGCGGGATTGGGTATCAGCGTCACCGGACTCACCAGCGTCACATCGCCAGGCGTCACTGAAACGATTACGCCGCGACCCAACCGGTAGTCGAGGTGTTCACAGAGCACGGTGAGGCGGCCCTGACGCACAACGCCAAAGGGATCCGCAAAGAACTCCGAGCGGTCCGGCGCGCAGATCCACCGCACGGCCGCCTGTTCTGGTCGCTCGAGGAGGCTCTCGACCGGCGCGTCGATGATGCCGATGTTCCACTGCTCATGTGCCAGTAGAAGCTGCAGCTGGGCGCGGACAGCGCGCCAGCTTCCTTTGAGCAGCAGTACCATCCGGCTTTGCCGGGTGACCGCTCGCGGCGCGACCCCGTATCGATGCTGCAGTCGGCACTGCGCCAGATCCAGGGCGCCTTCGAGCAGCTCCCGGCACACCTGCGCCGGCCAAGCGATGCACGCTGCCTCTAGCTGCAGGAGATTGCGGCTCGGCGAATACAGGTGAGTGCGTAGGTGCCCCTCACGCAGCACCCGGATGGCATCGGGATCGGCCTGAAGCTGCGCCAGGGCGACAGAGGAGACGCTCGCGCCGTCATAAATTTCCCAGAAGCCCGCCGATTCGCCCGCATAGCGAGACCAATCACCAAAGCAGAACTGCCAGACTCCGACGCGGGCCGCGCCCGCGAATTCCCGCGCTGCTGCCAGCGGTGCGAAGCTGAGGATAAAATCGAGGCCCCGTTGCCGTACATCGTCAAGCCGTTCTGCCGTGATGACGGGCACGGCCCCGATTGGCCAGGGGTGCTCTGTAGCCGCCATGTCATACGCACTCGGCGCGGCTGATGTCGACGGCTGCAGCCAGCAGTCCGCGTGTACTTCGGGAAGTGCCGAGAGGTTTTCCAGAACCGCAAGTTGCCAGTCTCGCGGCGCCCCGCTGCCCACCAGGATGCCGAAGCGCAGGTTCAATCGCCCCTCTGCGACGCTGCGGTTGGCATCAATCGTGGGTCGCGCCGCCAGTACCGCAGCGCCAGGGGCAACGATGCAATGGCGAGCGTCAACAAGGACACAATCGCGGCGACGTGCCGCGGCTGATGCAGCAGGGCCATGACAGCCCAGGCGATCAGAGCCCCGGGCAGCAGTATCGTCAACAGCAACGCGAACTCGCTGCCCAAGTGCAGTCCGGCTACGCGGCGATGAATCGCGACGGCATAAAACAGATTCATCACGGTCATGGTCAGCGTGGTCGCTAGTATCGCGCCCGGCAGCTTGAGATCGGACACCAGCACGAAATTCAGAAGCAGGCTCAGCAGCGCCGCGCCGGTGATGATGCGGACACGAGCCACCTGCAGATCAGTCGCCAGCATGATTCGCGACAGGATGACCTCGAGCACCTGCATGAGGGCGAGCACCATCATCAGTTCTATCACGGCGCCTACCGCTGCGAAGTCGGCGCCGAGCAACGGGACGAGGAGTGGCGGCACTACGAAAAAGAGCCCCCACAGCGCGAGGCCGCCAAGAACGATCCAGACGTGCCAAAGGTTTCGCGCCAGACGTACGAAGCCGTCGTTATCGCTGATGGAGAGATGGCTGAGCCGCGGATACGCCGCAATGCCGAGGTAACTAAACGGCATGCAGGCCGTTTCGATGAACTTGCCTCCTGTTGCGTATAGACCTGCCGCCTGCGTACTGACTTGCAGAGTCAACACGATCAGGCCGATGCGGCCATACACCTGCCCCATGACCTCCGCTGCGGCAAATGACCACAGGATTCGAACCGTGCTGCCGAGACCGCTGCGCGAGATGCTGACGCGAACGTGTCGACAGTGCCGGCGTGCCAGGTTCAATGCCAGCACGGCCATGAGTACGCCAAAGGCGGCGAAGAGGCTTATCGCTGCCACCAGGGGCCAGCCCGCCAGCACTAGCATCGCCGCCGCCACAACGAAGGCACCGCCACGACAGATCAACTCAATCAGGGCCGGCCCCATCATTGCCTGGTCGGCCAACGCGGGGATGAACAGTGTGCGCGCGATCGCGTAGCCAAGCTGATACACGCCGAGCGCCGTGACGATGCCGATCGTAGCTGCGGACGCGTGGGTCAGTAGCAGGTAGACGGCAAGGCCCGCTGTAGTGAGTGCGAGCATCAGGAACTGCGTGCCAAGGAGCCTGCCCAGCAGCACGGGCCGTTGTGCGATCGATGAGCGCGTGTACTCGCGGATGCCGTATTCGTCGATGCCTAGACTGCCAAAGACGTAGACAAAGCCTGCGATCGCGAATCCGTACGAGTAGCTACCGATGCCCGCGGGGCCGAAGTAACGCGAAATCGCTACGAAGAGGACGAGATTGAGGAGATTGGCGCTGATCCGGCAGCCGATCAGCCACGCCGCGTTCGAGCCGATTCTCAAGCCGATTGGCCCTCAGCCGGACCGAACCTCTGCCGCGGCGGCCATGCAATAGCTTCGCCGGAGCGCGTGACTTCATCCAGCAACTTCCAGCTCAGGCGTCCGCGCATCAGGCCGAGCAGGTGCAATTGCGACCGGTACTGTCGCGCCGCATCGCCCGCCAACTGAGGCGGCTGCTTGCCGCTCATCAATCGCCAGCGGCGTAAGCGTCCGCCGAATCCATAAGGTTGTGCGGGCATAGAGACCGATTCTCGCGCACGGCAACCCCCTTGTCAGGACATATCGGCCAGCCACGCGTTATCCGGAACGGCACGAGCGCGCAGTCATATCCAGCCACGGACCGCGGCCAGCGCCGACCGGGGCTCCTTGCAGATCCTTGATGCGAGATGACAACTTCGGCAGGCTGCACGGAGCCATCGGTAAGGGAGTCGATGCACTTCCTGAGGCCCTCCCCGCCGAGGGTTGGTATCAGGACGCTGATATCCCTGGTAGCAGCAAATGGTGGGCCACGGCTTGCGCGTAGCCCGGGGCCAACATCACGTGCACGACAGAATATGTCATCGATCCCGCACGGCTGACGAACAAAACAAGTCTAGTGCGCTACTTCCCCGACCACCGCATACTGCATTCCACCATCACGGACTGATTAATGAATTCGAATAAAGGTTCGACGGCCGCCGAACCCGCGCGGTATCCGGCCAGCAAGTCTCCACTGATCAAGGCACTGCGATTGCTCGGCAGCCTCCTGCCCGGCAATTACCTGAAGACGGTCGTCTACTTGAACCTGGTTGATGCGCCGCGGCGATTCCTGCGGCTGGCGCTCAGCCAGTTCTATCGTTATGACCACGTCTACGCGGTGATTCGCGAATGCAGGCGCGCCTACCGAGGAAGCTTCTCGATCCTGGAATTCGGCACGTCCGACGGGTATTCGTTTACCAAGATCCTCTACGCGACCCGCTATCTGAAAATGGAAGATCGCATCACCGTGCATGGCTTCGATTCGTTCGAGGGCATGCCACCGCCGGTCGAAGCGAGTGATCTGGAGCAGGTCAAGGGGTCGACGTGGGTCGCTGGTGAATTCAAGGGACGCTACGAATCACTGCAGGCGTACTGCGAGTCGCGCTACCGGAATTTTCACCTGCACAAGGGATTTTTCGAGGACAGCCTGCGAGGCGAAGTGCTGGACATCTTCAAGACCCAGCCGCCATTGCTGATCTGGATAGATTGCGACTACTACAGCTCGGCGCGGACGGCCTTCGAGCGTCTCCTTCCCTATCTGCCCAACGGCTGCGTAATCTATTTCGATGACCTGGACGCATTTAATTTCGGCTCGCGTTTCACCGGGGAGGCCAAGCTGGTCCACGAGGTCAATGCCGGCGAATTGGGGGACGACGTCGAGCTCGTCCTCGATACAAATCTGTCACTGAACACGCGCAGCATCTACCGCTTCATTCGCTTCCGGTCCGCTCTGCGTTATCCGGCGGTCGAGGAAGCGCATCGCGCCCAGCGCGTACATCACCGCACGAATGACTCTCCTCTGCCGTGAGCTCGCTGCCACCGTCAACGTCCTGACTCCATGGACCGTGACCTCGATCGGCTAGGAACCGAGCAATTCGACCTGCTGGTCGTCGGCGGCGGTGTCCATGGCGCCGCTCTAATGTTCGAAGCAGCGAAACGAAATCTGCGAGTCGCGCTCATCGAACGTGGCGACTTCGTCAGCGGCGCATCTTCAAACAGTCTGAAAATTCTGCACGGTGGCCTGCGGCATGTTCAGCAGCTCGATATACGCGCCTTGCGCCGCTCGGTGCGGGCCCGCCGTGAGTGGGCACGGCTGGCGCCCGATCTCGTCAGGCCGCTGGCATGTGTGATTCCCGCCCACGGTCTAGGTTCCCGCAGCGTGCTGGCATGCGCGTTGGCACTGGGTGTCAACGATCTGCTGTCGCTGGATCGCAATCACCAGGTGCGGGCAGACACCAGGCTGCCCCGAAGTGCCCTGGTTGGGAGCGCCCGTCTCCGCAATCTGGCGAATGGCCTGGTGGCCGGGTCGGTGCGCCATGGTGCGCAATGGTGGGACGCGCAGGCACTCGATACCGAGCAGCTGGTCCTGCACCTCATTCGACTCGCCTGCGCGAACGGCGCCTGCAGTGCGAACTACGTGGAGGCAACCGAGATCATCCATGCGGGAGGGCGCGTGGCAGGCGTGAGAGCCATCGACTGCGAGTCGGGCGCACCTCTGGAGGTTCGGGGACGAAGCGTAGTGCTGGCCACCGGGCCCGGGATCGCACGCCTCGTGGACTCGTTGTCACGCGAGAGTGAAATCGCAGCGGCCACGTGGTGCGGCGCACTGAACATCGTGATGAAGCGACAGCTCGTGCCCGACGCGGCGCTAGCTCTATCGGCGAAGACTCCTTCGATCACCGGAAAGGGGATCAGATCAGCCGAACGCCGCGAGTTGTTCGTGGTTCCCTGGCGTGGTCGCACGATGCTCGGCACTCATTATGTACACTGGTTCGAGGACCGCGATCAGATTGAACAGCGCCGCGCGGCGGTAAGTGGATTCTTGCAGCTGATCGATGCAGCTGTGCCGGCGCTGCGGTTGTCAGAAGGCGACATTGCGTTCACACACTGGGGGTTACTGCCTCTTCACCGCGACAGGCGCGATGGCGACCCACTACGGCTCAGCTCGAACGCGAGTCTCTGTTCCATCGGGGGAATCCAGGGTCTTTGGTCGCTGAGTGGACCGAAGTTCACCACCGCCCTCGAGACGGCGCGTCGAGCGCTAGATCGGATCGCGGGGGGATATCGGGCTGTTACGATCAGCAACCCATCGGGTGAGCAAATGACAGTGGGTATGATGACGCCGCTTTCACCCCGGGACGATCCGGCCAAACTGGAGCTTGCCGCCGCGGCGGCGGCGCGAGACTCGCAGGCGCTCAAACTAGAAGATGCGCTGTTGCGCCGGACCGGCGTGGGATGCATGGGTTACCCCGGCCGCATAGCGCTCGAAGCCTGCGCACGGGGAATGCAGCGCACGCGTGGCTGGTCGACTGGGCGCACCTCGGAAGAGATCGACCGGATTCAGGATCTTTATCGCCGTCTGCACTATTGGGATGGGCGCGAACCAATGCTTGCTTCAGGAGAAATGATGTGAGGGTGCTGGTAACGGGTGCGACGGGCTTCACGGGCAAGGCTCTGGTGAAGCGGCTGATCGCCGACGGCCACCAGGTCGTCGGGATGGACTACAAGGAAGGGCACAAAACCGATGAGCTGCGCAGCTGGGGCGCCGAGATCGTGATTGCCTCCGTCACCGACAGAGAGGCTGTGGCTCGCTGCATGCGCGGCGTGGATATCGTGCAGCACCTCGCGGCCGCCTTTCGCGAGATGAACGTGCCAGAAAGTTATTACTACGAAGTCAACGTCAACGGCACGCGCAACATGCTCGAGGCCGCAGTCCAATCAAAGGTGCGCAAGTTCATCTACTGCAGCACCTGCGGCGTACACGGAAACATCGATCATCCGCCGGGAGGCGAGAATGCGCCGATTCAGCCCGCGGATTACTACCAGCAGACCAAGTACGAAGCCGAGCCTCTGGTCCTCGAGTACGTCAAGAAGGGATTGAAAGCCTCCATCATCCGGCCGGCCGCGATATACGGACCCGGGGACCCCGAACGCTTCTATCTCATCTACCAGCGCGTCGCGAGCGGCTGGTTTCCGATGTTCGGCAACGGAAAAACGCTCTATCACCCGCTCTACATCGACAATCTCATCGACGCCTTCGTACTGGCCATGGCAGAGGACAAGGGCAACGGCCAGGCATATCTCATCGCGGACGAGGAGTATGTCGAAATCGGCGATCTGGTGCGGCGTGTGGCGAAGGCGTCCGGCATAAAGCTGCGGCTCGTCTATCTACCGGTTTGGCCCGTTATCGTCGTTGGTCACATCGTCGAGAAGGCCTGCAAGCCGTTCGGCATTACTCCGCCCATCTTCCCGCGCCGAGTCGACTGGTACCGGCAGAATCGCGCGTTTCGAATCGACAAGGCCAAACGTGAACTTGGTTACAGCCCGCGCGTGGCCCTGGACGAGGGTCTCAAGCGCACTTACGACTGGTACGTATCGGAGGGGTTGCTCTAAGCGTGTTCGTGGAGAGTTAGCCCTTCAATTCCGCGCCGCGCTACTCTCAGGCGGCCAGACCGCTAACGCGCTGCGCCCCGCGCCGCCCCTCGGCGATCCACGCTTCCACGTTACCCACGGACATGCGATCGAGATACACCCGCCAGAAGACCTCAAGGTTGATGAGCATCCACAGCCGGTAGTTGTGATCGTTTGCTCCCTGCCAGTGCTCATCGGCGAGCGTCTGCATGGCTTCGCGCCGGAATATTCCCGCCTCGGCAAGGCGGCTGCTATCGATGATGTGCTGCAAGAGCGGTCTCAGCTCGTTTCGCAGCCAAATAGCCAAGGGAAAACCGAAACCCTGCTTGCGCCGGTACAGCAGGTCGCGCGGCAAGTAGCGCTCGCCGAGCTTACGCGTGAAGTACTTGATGCGCCGCTTGCGCAGCTTCAGATGCGCCGGCAAACGCATCGCAAAGCCCGCCACGCGCCGATCGAGGAACGGGTTGCGCAGCTCGAGGCTGTGCGCCATCGACATCTTGTCAGCGATCGGCAGCTGGTGGTCCGCGAGCCGTGTCATGCAGTCCGCATGCAACATACGATCCAGGAATTCGGCCGGTGCACCGTTCGCAAAGTACTGCTGCAGAAGTCGCTCGCTGACCTCGCGGCTGACGTCGCCCCAGGCCTGCTCGGTGAACAGTGCTTGCTTGCGCGCATGCGGAAAACGCAGAAAGGCAGCGCTCTGCGAATAACGTTCGAACCCTGAGCTATCGGCCACTTCGTCGATCCAACGAAGCTTGTTTGCCAGGGTGTTGTACCCGAAGCTGTCGGGCACCAGCTTGAACAGTGGTCGCAACAGGCCGTGGCGCAGCGCGCGCGGCAGGTGCGAGTAGATTTCGGCCAGCTCCTGTCCCTTGTAACGATCGTAGCCTGCAAAGAGCTCATCGCCGCCATCGCCCCCGAGCGCTACCGTCACGTACTGCGACGCCACCTCGGACACGACGTAGACGCCGGCCGCGAACGGATCGACGGGCTCTTCCATCGTCTCGACCATGCGCGGCGCGAGCGCGGCAAGATCGGGGTCGACGATGCGTTCCACGTGGTGGGTGTGATAACGCTCCGCGACCTTGCGTGCCCAGGGCAGCTCGCTTTGCGAGGATTCGTCGACGCCGATGCTGAAAGTGTTGAGCTGCTGCGAGGAAAGCTGCGCTGCGTATGCCGTTACGATGCTTGAGTCAATTCCGCCCGAGAGAAATGTTCCCAGTGGCACCTCACTCATCAGGTGCTCGGCGACAGTCGTTCGCATGAGGGCATCGAGCTCGTCCAGCAGCTGCGACTCGGAACGCTGCAGCTTTGGCTCATAGGCGGGCGACCAAAGACGAACTGGCGTCAGGTCCCGGCTCGTGACGACGAGCGCATGCGCCGCGGGCACCTTGGAAATTCCGGCGAAGAATGTCGACGTTCCCGGCAGGTAACGCAGGCTCATGTAGTGCGACAGAGCCGTGAGATCAGGGCGACGCTCGACCCCTGGCAACTCCAGCAGTGCCTTGATCTCCGAGGCGAAGGCAAATCCGTACGCGCAGCGTGTCCAGTAGATCGACTTCTGCCCCATCCAGTCGCGCGCCAGCGTGAGACGCTTGTCATGCTCGTCCCAGATCGCGAGCGCGAACATTCCTTCAAGACGCTTGAAACCGTCGAGACCCCATGACTCGAACGCCGCGAGCACCACTTCCGTGTCGCATCGGGTTGCGAACTGGCGGCCGCGCTGCTCCATTTCCCCCCGCACAGCGACGTGGTTGTAGATTTCGCCGTTGAAGATGATCGTGTACCGGCCGTCGGGACTGCGCATGGGTTGCTGGCCGTGGGCCACGTCGATAATCGACAGGCGGCGCATTCCCAATGCAACGTCCGGTCGCACGAGATAGCCTTCGTCATCGGGGCCGCGATGCGCAATGCGGGCGGTCATCGTCCGGATGGAATGCTCGAGCAGAGCCGGGTCGGTCTGCCGATCGGGAAGAATTCCAGCGATACCGCACATGCTCCAGTTCTCTGCGCCGGGTGGAGTGCGGGGAGTGCCGATTGCGCCGCGGTCAGCGACTGTCGCGGAACACACCCCGAATCGATGATACGAGATGGGCGGCGCGATTGGAAATTGGAACGTCGCCGCCTGTCAACAAACGTTTCGAATACCTCATGCCCCAAGTTCCGCGTACAGCTGATGGTACTTTTGCGCGAGCGTGCTCCACGCGTACTCGGAACCTACGCGTCGAGCCGCAGCCACGCCGAACTGACGTCGTAGCGAGGCGTCATCCAGCAGGCGCTGTGTGGAGCTCGCGAGCATTTCCACGTGTTCATCGGGATTTCGACCCAGAACCTTGAACCCGGTTTGTCCATCGATCACCAGATCCCGCGGTCCACCCCAGTCGGTGACGACGATTGGCTTCCAGGCTGCCATGGCTTCCAGATTCACGTGACCAAAGGCCTCGCGCAGGGCTGGAAACACGCAGCACAAGGCGCCTCTCATCAGCCGCTGATTCTCGTCTCTCGGCACTCGTCCCCGCAGGTCAACTCG
>Ga0326726_10000941_pt1 | contig 26960 bp, 34 predicted proteins | sample MHFenrmetagenome_2_FD_207603 | JGI IMG/M metagenome (GOLD analysis project Ga0326726, IMG submission 207603) | Lab enriched peat soil microbial communities from Michigan Hollow, Ithaca, NY, United States - MHF15MN | ecosystem: Environmental > Terrestrial > Soil > Wetlands > Peat | place: USA... | reverse complement strand
GGCTGTTGAGCTTTTTCCCGTTGTACAAAACCGCCAGAGGTGTCTGTGTGCCGTTGCCTTCGAGGCGGGCGACGCGACGGAGGCCGGTCTGCGCGAGCAGCAACCGTCCCCGCAGATCAAAGGTGAGACCGTTTGAGTTCCCCGACGGTCGCAGAAACGCGGTTGTGTCACTGCCGGGTTTCCATTGATAGACCGTGTTTCCAGGGATGTCTGAGAACAACAGTCCCAGCGAATCACTCCAAACCGGGCCTTCGACAAATTGAAATCCGTTGGCGACCGTGTCGGCTTTGGCGCCCGGAGGGAAGGGGGATTGCGCGTTTGACTGAAGGAGAGCACTGCAAAACAATAGAGGGAGCAAAACTTTCATTTGCGACATAGTTATTTCCTTCTGATGGAGCATCCGATGCCCGTGCGAAAAAATCGCGGCACTCGGGGGAGCCAGCTTTAAGGGTGAACGAGTCTGTAACTGACGAATGCTAGATTCTGACTGTCCGGCGACCAGGAGGGAACGTTGATCGTGCCCTGACCGCCAAAGAGTTTCGCGAGGACGCGGATTTCGCCTCCTCCCACCGGCATGAGCCGCAACAGTACATCCTTGTTCTCTGGGTGGCCCTTGACCTCCTTTTCGTATGAAAGAAACACTATCCACTTGCCGTCTGGTGAGGGATGGGCGAACCAGTTATTGTATTCATCGGAGGTGACCTGTTCCTGGGAGGAGCCGTCGGTCTTCATCCTCCAGATCTGCATTTGTCCTGTCCGCTCCGAATTGAAGTATATGAAGTCTCCGTCCGGAGAGTAATCGGGACCGTCGTCAAGCCCCGGTGCATTGGTCAGCCGTGTTTCGACTCCGCCCGTAACCTGAATGGTGTAGATATCGAATTCACCGTTTCGTTCGGCGCAATACGCGAGCGTCTTCCCGTCGGGCGACCAGCCATGCCAGTAGGATGGTCCGAGCTTGGTCACGGTTGAGGGTGTTCCACCACCCGAGGGGAGAATGTAGATAAGTGATTTTCCGTCCGCCGATTGATCGCTGATGGCGATCTGCGTTCCATCGGGTGAAAATCCATGATCATTGTTGCACCTTGCGGCCAAACCCGACTCGACCATGCGAGGTTCACCCCCGGTGACAGCGAGAGTATACAGCCGACCATTCTTGTTGAACAGGAAGTACTTTCCGTCACGCGACCAATTTGGCGCTTCGAAATGCTCGCGTGCGGTGTAGACTATCCGGCGGTCGGTTGAGGCAATGGCGATGGTTTCAAGCGTGCTTTCAAGCACCGGTTCTCTTGGACCTTCTTTCGGACCAGCGGTGATTTCGACATTTTTGAACACAGCTCGCTCCACGGCGTTGCTGTCGTGTGCGCAGACGCCGAGACCTATGAGGAATGGTTCCTGCAGCTTGATCCTGAAGGACCCGCCTGCAGAATGCAGCTTTTCGCCTTCGCGTGCAACTGACATGAACACGTAGTCGCCTTCCTTTTCGATCATAACGCGGCGGGGACCAGAGACATTCGATTGGATTTCACGCGTTGGGCCGCCGCGCACCTCCCTGTACTGCAGCGACGTCAGCCCTTCGCCGTGAACAGCGATATCCGCATATGCGGCGTCGGGATCAAGACTCTGCCGTATCAACAGACAAGCCTTCCGGTGCGGGTTTCCCCCCTTGCCGATCCATCCAATGTCTGCGGAGAGTCCGATGTTCCCCGCTGTCTTCTTCCAGACAAAATGGAAGGCGTCGGAGGTAAACCACATGTTCTCCCCGCTGCCAGCGATGAGATAGCTTTTCTCTGCGTCATTGTATGCTGCGTTTCCGGGATGGAGGACGTGGCCAATGTCCCCCTGCGCTTCGAACTGGCCAACGGCAGTTTGTGAAAGCAACATTTCACCCCGCACGATGACACATGTGCACGCGATGATTCGAAATGCAGCGAGTGAACGACCCATTGGTCCTCCTGGAGTGGGAAAAGGTCATCGGGAATTCGAGTTGCAGTGACTGCGACATAGGGGGCGGCAAATGGGCCGCGGATATCAGAATGATTGAGGTTTCGAAGAGTCAGCGATTGCTGCCGTAGGTTATTTCAACTCTGCCAATCTGTACGCCTCCCCTCAGGGCTATCCGTATGTAGTGAGTCCCGGGCAAAAGATCGCTCACCGAAGATGCCACGGCATCGTAGAATCTGTAATCGTTTGTCTGGAATTGGAACACCTCGCCGGTCATGCGGGGCGCAAAGAATTGGACCATATCCTTTGATGCCGTCACGTCAATGCCTGCTTCAGGCCCGGTCTTCAGCCATTCGACCCTGATGACAGAGACTCCGGCCGGCGTCTTGTACATTACGTAGCTGCTGTCTGCGCCGGTGAGCCGGCTTCTGTCTTCTTTTGCCGGGCGGATATCTTCGATGGTGAGGAGATGCAGGTCGCCGTCCTTCTGGAAGATCTTTGCGAAGTCTTCCATGTTGTCAATCAGTACCCTGGCTTTAGCTTCCACGGGTCCAACGATATTGGAATATTCGGAGCTGCCCGATTCATTGAATGCCTTGACGCGGTACAGATACTTCCTCCCCGGTTCTACTGATTCGTCGTTGAACACAGGGCAATATTGAAGTCGGCTTTCATCCACGCTCTTTGCCACGATCTGCCAGTCGAAAGTGCCGTCCTCTTCGCGCTCTACCGTGTACGCATCCGCTCCGGTCGATCCCCGCCAGGAAATTCGGGACGGGTCTTGAATATCGAGGAGGAGCGGCGGTTGAGGCGCTTCAATCGGCGGAGGAAGTGCGCCGTCGATTTTGTAAGCCCTGTCGTGGAGGAATGCCAGAACGGGGCGCTCAAAGCAGACATCGCCATTTGCAAAGCCGGGCCATCGATAGGCTTCGGCGTTATTATACTCGTAGTGGTGGTAAAATCCTCCATCGCGGTTATGAACCCGGAGACTCCAGATCATTCCCCCGACAAGGCCCTGATTGATGATCGTGTCAGTGATTGCACGGATGTCCTGCAACGGAACAATCCCGTATTCACCCACAAGATACGGCTTGCGCCCCCGGGCCAAAGCGGCATTGGCCACAATCCGCTCGATGGACACTTTGGGATCGCGATAATGATGGGTCGTGACAATGTCGAGATTTGGATCGGCAATTGCATCTTCAGAGAGGTCGGGGACGTTTGTACCGTGGGCCAGGAGGTGATTTGTGTCGAGACTCTTTACATACCGCGCGATCTCCTGTGACCAGGAAAACGGAGCAACGATTTCGTTTCCGGTTTCCCATGAAAAAATCGCTTTGTCATCGCGGTAGACCACGCCGGTGTAAGTGTTCTTTCGGGTAATGGCGAACCTGATCGTCGCCTCGAAATCGGCCATGAGCTGGGGATCGGTCCAAAAGTCGTCTCGTGACTTGCCGCGAAATGCGGCATACTCCTGAGGTCCGCCCCACCATCGCCAGTTGTCGACAAAGCCAAACATGATTCTCACGCCAACCTCGTTCGCAACCTGCAAGACTTTGTCAATGGTCCTGAATGCTTCCTCATTGAATTGGCCCGGGCCCTCGACGTGACGTAGTACGCCTGTTGGATCATCCTCTCTGCGAACCGAAAGCACATACATGCGGGTAACTTTTCCGCCGAGTTGCCTGATGGCGGTCAACGCGTCTCGGATTTCGTACTCGTCGGGGAGCCTCCACGCGGAGGTTCCATTGAAGGGAAGATTGTCCTCCAGATAGTGGAGGTTGGGTGTATTGAACGAGATGAACCGGAATTCCCGATCGCCGTCATAGAGCTTATCACCTCTGCGCGTCACAAAGTTGGAAAACTGGGCATAACCCGTCAGGTCAACGAGCAGCAGTGTGGAAGCCAAGAGAGAGAAAATTCGAAGGCGCCGGAACAAAGGCATATGAGTCCGATGTAGTGGTGAGAAGTACCGTCTTCCGGAGGTTACGCGTCACCGGTTGGTGTGATCCGGATTGGTCCATCACAGGCCCGCGGCATGCATGTCACGTCGACACATCCGGTGATCACAGGAGCAAGAGACCAACGCAGGCCCTGAGCAGCAATCAGGTGGTGTGAAGAATGTAGCATTGAATGGTTTCAGAATCAACAAAAACCGCATGCACCTTCAGGGGAGAACAACGATTTTCCCGCGGGTTTTGCCTGTCTCAATCTGTCGGTGGGCGTCCGCCATGGTGTTGAGTGTGAAGGTATGGAAAATGGAGGGACGGATGATTTTCTTTGCGAGGAGATCCGCAATCTGCCGCATGTCGTTCCCATTGGAGGACACGAGGAACGGGTAGCCGTTGACTCCTCTTGCCGCAGCCTTCTCAGCCAGTCCGGCTGTCCTGCCGGAAACGATGCCAATGACAGTGCCTCCGGACTTGACGGCCTCGAGGGACACGTCGATGTTATCCCCGCCAATAGTGTCAAGCACGATGTCCGCATCTCGCACCACATCACTGATGCGTTGCGCCGCGTAGTCAACATGTTCATCCGCTCCAAGACTTAAGACAAACTCCCTGTTTGCCGCCGAAGCAGTTCCGATGACATAGGCGCCGAAATGCCTGGCGATCTGGACGGCGAAGTGTCCGACTCCTCCCGCCGCTGCATGGATCAACACTTTCTGACCGCGCTGAATCTTCGCATGAGTAGCAAGCACCTGCCAGGCCGTGAGGGCGGCGAGTGATGAGGCAGCAGCTTCTTCGTGGGAGATGGTGGCAGGCTTCAGGGCAACATGAGTCTCAGGCACTGCAACAAGTTCAGCATAGGTTCTGCCGTGACCGGGGAAGTTGACCATCCCGAAGACTTCATCCCCTCGTTTGAAGCCTGAAACCTTTTCTCCCGTGTCTATCACAACGCCTGAGATATCCCAGCCCAGGATGACGGGAGGATCGTCTTTGATTCTCGCGTAGACACCGACTCCTTTTCGCGTCTTCGCATCAACGGGATTGATGCTCAGAGCCCTGGTCTGCACCAGGAGCTGATCATCTGCAATTGAAGGGGTAGCAATCTCCTGCAGGATGAGATTCTCGACGCCGCCGGCTGTCTTTAATACAAGAGCTTTCATCGTCGCAGTCTATAACGCCGGCAATATATCATAAATTTGGCCTTGCGTCAGTTGGAATTTATCCTAATTTACACGACTGATACCGGCTTCGCAAGTTCACCGGGAGCCGGTCAAGGTGTGCCGTTCTTTTCACATACGCTAAGCCGGAGGCCCCATGCGGACATTCCACTGCCTGATGCTTGTGATCGTGCTCTGTTCGTATGATGCAGTAGCTCAGACAATTCCCAACGGCGGGTTTGAGAGCTGGACATCCGGCAAACCTGATATGTGGCAGAGCACGAACGACTTCATTGGCACAACCGTTGCTGAGACGCTGGATGCACACGGGGGTGTCAGGGCACTCCGCGGTTCGGTGACCGCCACACAATTCGGGGTGCTGTCACCTTACCTGACGGGCGGGCCGACGGGAATGGGCTTCCATGTTGACGCCAGGCCGGGATCGCTCCGCGGCTGGTACAAGCTTGCCCTCCTGGGACAGAACCAGCTTACCATCCTTTTCACCCTCAGCAAATCCAATCCGCACGCTGCAGTTGGCCTCGGGTCAATTCAAATTGCCGGCACACAGAGTGTTTACAAAGAGTTTGCGATTAACGTTCTGTATGTTTCCCCCGAAGTTCCCGATACGTGCTTCCTCAGCATAGCCCTCACAGCTCCGGCTAGTGATTCACTCCGGGCAGGGTCAACGTTCATTCTCGATGACCTTTCGTTCGGCCCCGCTACCGGCGTTGAAAACGCAAAGCTCGCACATCCCGCTTCGTTCGCCCTGCTTCAGAATTATCCCAATCCGTTTAATCCGACAACAGCAGTCAGCTATCAGCTGCCAGCCGTCAGCGACGTATGGCTGGTGGTGTATGACATTTTGGGGCGTGAAGTCACGGTATTGGTGAATGAGCGGCAGGCGCCGGGCGTTTATCGGGTCAGCTTCGATGGTGCCGGACATTCGAGCGGAACATACTTCTGCCGCATGAACGCCTTCCCGATCAACAGCGGGTACGCCGGAAGTTTTTCGGAAACGAGGAAAATGCAGTTGGTCAAGTAGAGGCGCAGGCAAAGACACATCCTGTGCGAGTCACGCCGACGGACAATACGTCCGCCCGATGTGCTCGCACCCGGAATGTCACACGGCTCCGCATGACTATCGGAGAAATGGGATGGCCGGTCGATAAACCAGAGGGAGGGTCTTCTGGATCCGGATTGAATTGAAAATGACCATGGACACGCTGTAAACGTAGTATGCTCCAATGAGCGCCAGAAACGAGATCGTCGCAATCACAACGATGAAGTCGCCCGGCTGGCCGGTGACACTGTTCGGTCCAGTTGGTTGCTTTCCAAAGCCGATGACGGCACTCTGTGGTTGCACAAACACCACCGTTGCGATAAAAGCGACAATGGCGAGTGAGATTAGGAGCAGCATGGAAAGCTGAAAATTGAGCAGGCGTGTTCCTGTTTCATCGAGGTGTTCTATCTTCTCCCGTTTGGAAATCCACAGCACCAGAGGCATGATGACTCCCAGGAACGGGTTGATGAGAAGCGAAAGTGCTGAGAGATTCAATAGCTGCAGTTGTCCTAAATCCTCCTGCTTTGACCAATCCACCAGCTCGTCCGGTCCCACGTGCAGCGCTGCGGCGAGATGTGATAATGTGAAGCCGCGAGGGATCGTCGCCCCGCATTCAATCCTCTGAATCGTCCTTAGACTTACACTGCAGGCCTCCGCAAGGGATTCCTGAGAATAGCCGTTCTTTACGCGCAATTCCTTTACTCGTCTTCCAAGCAGTCCGTTTTCCATGGATACCTCCCGTTGGTGATACTCACCTGAAGATACCCCCGGCAGGCTGGTCTTGTTGCGCACCTGATACGACATTTTTACGTCATTTGCGTCATATGCCATTCTCGCGCGAAAAGGAGGGTTCCTGGAGAAGGGGGATGAGGGCTGGCGTTGTCGACTACAAAAGTGAGCGGGCAAGTAGAAAGGTCACATGACGCGTTAACTGTGCGGCGCCAGCTTCCCCCGCAGCAACAAGAAGCCTAAAACAAAATCCCATAAGATTGATACAGGAAGCTTGGGAGAGGCGGTCATGCAGAGCGCGTACGGGACCGGCTCAAATGCTGTGAGGGTTGCGTCCCAGAATGCAAAGGCACCCAGAACGATGGTGAATGTGCCGAAGAGGGGTGATGCACCCGGCACGACAAACCAATCCCGGCCCACCACACAGCCGAGAGCAGCAGGTATGTCACCTCAAGCGGCGGGGTGACACCGTGCGTTGCGCCACCAAAGGCCCAGAAAGCTAGCGAGACGATCCCGCACACTGTCACGATTGACATCCAATTCCGATTTCGCTCTGTGGCTTCTTCGTGGATCACCAGGGCCGCAGGCAGGAGAAGCAGGTTCCAGGCTGCAGTCAAAAGCTGAGCTGCGCCTACAAGGCCCTTGCCGACCGCGGCTTCACCTTTGTCAAGTCCGCCGTGAGTGGTGATGTTGATGTATGCCCACGCGAGCCATGCCAGCCCCGCAAGCACCCCACAAATGCCGGCTACAAGGTGAGGTCGGGTTTCTTTTTCTATGTCTGATAAAGGTAATGATTGTCCTGTCAATCTAGGTACCTCGGGTTGACATAAATCGCGAGTTCCAACATCCACTGTAAACGGGAAGGCCGAAGGTTCACGTGACGCGATTGTCGTGTGGCAACAGCTTTCGCAGTTGAATGATGGCGATCTTTTGCCGCTGCACGGGACTGCCTGCAAAATACGCGAGACAGGGAAGAATAAGGAGTCCGCCGAAGATGCACCACCAGAGATCACCGGACTCAACAGAGCGTGCTATTTGTGTGGCAAAGGTAAAGGTGAGAACCAGGTGCCAAAGGAGATTCTTCCTCGCAATCTCCACAGTACGTTTTTCGTCCAGCGGCTGATTCACGCTTCTTCTCTTCGTGACCCATCGGCGTAGCGCCTGGACCTGCAACCTGTGCCAGAGCTTAAGTTCCCATGGTCTCACGTGTGCGGTTAGCAGTACGACTGTGGCTGCCGTAAGGAGTGCCGACAGGGTGAGGCAGACAAAAAGAAATTCTTTCATGATGCAACACCTGAACTCCGGGATGGCTGCGTGCACCTGAATGGGATAGTCGTGGGTGGCGATGGACAGAAACGCGGGCTGATCGGAAGGGCATTCTTTGGTGAATTCAGATCAACTGGAGGCGGCCGCCGCAACCGCGGCGGCGGAATCAACATGCATCATCACAGTCAAATACCAGCCAAGCATCACCAGCCAGGGCAATTCACTCAATGAAGTGGCGGCGGGCTGAATGTCGACCGTGGACGAGAGACGCAGCAGGCCGTGAACCCGGGTGTACTTCACAAGCGGATCGCCGGCCCGAGTCGTGAACTCGTATTCCGACATCCATAAGTTTGTATTGGCGGGGTAGCTGCGGCCGTCGAGGAGTTCCAGGGTGCCGCCGTGTTTCCATGTATTGTTCCGGAATGCCGCTATGTCAAATTCAGAACCGCAGGTGCGGACGGTGACTCTGGTCTTCCAGAATCCAACACGCTTAAACGTCCAGCAGCCATCAGCACTCTCTGCCGTGGCAAACGAGCCGAACGAGCTTCGGAAGCGCAACGTTGCAACAAGCTCACCGCCATCCTGCAGTTCATACTCCATTTTGAGCGCGCGCGGCTGAACCCAGGTCAGCTGATGGCCCCGCAATGTTGGGATGTTTTTCACAATTCCTCCGTGGTGTGCACTTCCCGTTTGTTGCTTGATTGGCTCCCGCCCTCCGTCGTGAAACCCTTGCTTTCTGTCGAGCGCATCATGTTGCCGTCTTACGAAATTCAAGCAGCTCGACAGGTGCTCCGTTGTCGACGATCATTGCCACCCGAACGCCATCCGATGGAGAACTCACCTCACCCAGCAACGTCATTCCCTGCAAGGCGCGGTCCAGGTTATCGACTTCAAAAGCGACGTGCGGAACCGTCCTGATGAGGGCCGAAACCAGGCAGTCGGGCTCGAAGCGCATCCATTCAATGCCATAAGGACTCGTCTCAAACCCCGAGACATGAATCTTCAGGTGCGGCAGATACCGCTCATCCGGGCGGGGGATCGTCGTCGGGATTCCAACGTGGTGAAATTTCCAGCCCAGTCTGGCAATGGCAAATGGCGGCTCATGATCCAGTCGCATATAGACTCCTCGATCCACGGTAAAAGAGCGCAGCGTCAGCTGAGTTTCATGCCGGATGTCCGGTGAGGGGGGGACAAAACTGCATGAAAACAGTCTTCTTCTCCACGGACAAATCCTGAAAGGCCTGTACGAACTGGTCAGTGCGGGTCGATCCGAAACGACGCGCGCCTGCCTGAAGGTACGCCAGTACCTCGTCCAGTGTCCTGACTCCTCCGGCAGCCTTCACCTGGCATCTGCCCCGCACGACTTCGAACATCAGGCGGACGTCATCCACCGTTGCGCCGCCGGGGGCATAACCGGTTGATGTTTTTACGAACGCGGCACCCGCTTCAACGATCCATTCACAAGCGAGTGTTTTCTCGTCTTGCGTCAGAAAGCAGTTTTCAAGAATAACTTTGACTTTTCTCCCGTCAGCCGCCTTCACCACGCCTTCGATATCACTGATAAAGATCTCTTTTTCCTTATTCTTGAGGGCCGGAATGTTCATGACCATGTCGATCTCTTCGGCGCCGAGATTGAGGACTTCCTTTGCCTGGAAGAGTTTCATCGAAGGCGTTTCATTGCCGTGCGGAAAACCGACAACCGTTCCCACGAGGACGCCCGATCCCCTGAGTTGATTGACCGCAAACCGGATATAGTGCGGCTGAACCGTGAGAGTCGCAGTCCCGAGCCTGACGGCGATTTCGGCCTGCTGTTCCAGGTCAGCATGTGTTGCACCTGGACGAAGGATCGAATGGTCGAAAAGCTTCGCAAAACGGGTGGCTTCCATAGCGCACAAGTCCTTCCTGTTACACAGGTGCGGGTGCTCTTACCACTCACAGAGTGAATTCACGTATTCCGCCGAGCCATCCCTGAGCCATCCGTCCATCTGCGCCGGCTCCTTCAATTGCTGGCCGCGTTCCCTTGGCACGACGGCGTACGAACACTGGAGGTCGGGAAGCGTGGTCATGTCGCCCCAGAGCTTTTCATACTGGAGCGTCGGATAGATGTCTTCCTGCCCTTTTCCCCACCGCTTCTTGACATTTTTAAGGGTAATGTACGTGGGCATGCGCGAGGCGACAGACCGGACCGCCTCGGCCACCTTGGTCTGGTTGTCCAGATCGTTCCTGACAAGTCCGAATGTCTTGAGGATCTTGTCCAGGTCGATCCAGTATGTTGCCGAATTGTAGTACGTAAGGATAAACTCGTATTCCTCCCGCGGAAGGGCGAGTCCCTCGATCAAACGAAGTCTTCCGTCGGTACGTGCAAGCCCGCCGCCGCGGTCGTCAAGCCGGCGGGCGATCACTTCGACCGTCATGGCCGCCTTGCTCTCGATGTGCTTTCCAAGAACGACAGGATCGATGTTTGCACCTACCGTGTCGATGTTGTGGACAAGGATGTGACGGATCTGCGGCTGCTTCTTCAACAGGTGCGACAAAACGCCGTTGCGGAAGAGATTCGGTATTTCATACCAGTGCCCGACGGGATGGAGACACTGCAGGGGAAGATTGTCGGTATAGTCGCTTGCCTCCCCACTCCGCTGCGCCCATTCCATCAACGACGTCTGAAGACTCTCGAGCACCTTCTGCGCCTGTTCGTCGAGAATTTGCTGCGGCATTTCTATCCAGGCAAAGCGAAGGTCACGCACGGTTGGAACCAGTCGTAACCCTACCGCGCTCCCCGGCGAGAGAAAGACATCTCCTTCGTAGCCGTAGTTGTTCTCTCCCTCGAGGAATTCTTTGATGGCATCATGTGTAAGATAGCCCGTCGAGACCAAGTGCGGGATTGCCGTCGAAAACTGACGCATCGTTCGCCGGCTCTTTGCGAGGTGCGTCTCGATGAACGACCGGTGTTTGCCTCCTATGCGGCAGAAGGGATTCAGGGCTTTGACTGTTCCGGCGCCTTTTGTCCACCGGCTCCCCGCGCCTGCCGCGAGCGTGAGAACCGCCACCTTACCGGATGCAATGGCCTCGGATCCGAGAGATCGGAGCTCAGGCGAAGCGCCCTCGCTGATCGTGAAGACATCATCCTGTTCCACATCGACGATTGACGTGTTGATCGGAAGGCGGTTCTGTGCAAGTCCGATACGACCCGTGCGCAAGTCCGCCTTTATCTGCTCATGTTGAATTCTGTCCAGTCCGTACCGTTGGAGAAGGTCCTGCAGAGTTTCTCGCTGCGTCGCCTGCGTGCCTCCCTCGGGAAGGATGCGCTCGAAGATTTGCTGGACGATGCCGTCGAGCGCGGGGTTAGTCTTGCTCGCCGAGGAGAAAAACTCAAGTTCAGCCCGTTGATCGCGCGAAATGGTCCGGGGATCTTTCCGCAACAGAGCGGGAACGGTCAGCGAGTAATACCGCTGCGGCATGACGGTATTGCTGCCGGAGAGAAATTCAGCAAATGAACCATGTTCATTGACGGCGAAATCGTAGACGACGGGCTCCATCGCAAACGGAATTCCGCCCTCGAAGCGCTTCTTTTGCGATTGCATAATGTGATGCAGCCGGGTCTCTGCCTCGTTTCTGCGCGATGGATGAAAGAGAAACCCCATCCCCCCGCCCGACATGCCGCCCAGCATCCAGAACCCCCAGAAGTCGCGGCTGAATTCTGCTTCAACGCGCGCTATGATCGATTCGGTGTACAGGTTCGTTGCCCATGGGATGATGGTTTGTATGGGACCGAGGAAATTCCTGTGCGTGGATTTCCCAAGCTGCTGGATGTCGCCTTCCCTCAGGTGGTGCACGATCTGATCGAACAGAGACAGTGCATCCTTTCTACCCTTCCATTCGGTTTCCGAGCGGAGCAGGTAGCGCTCCGTCACCATTTCCAGAATTGGTCCCACATCCTGCGCCATCCCGCCATGGACAAGAATAAGGCTCTCCTGGAGCTTCTTTCGCGTCTCCGGAGAGACCTCTGCCTGCGTGAGGATCGTGTGACAGGGGAGAAGGCACCCCCTGCTCACCCCATACTCGATGTCTCCTTCGCCGCTGAACACTCCCTGAATGAGTTTGACGCCGGGCCAGACGCCGCCGGAATCCTGCCAGCCCCCGCCCGACCCCCCGAGCCACTCGCCAAGGATTGCGCGGGCCGCAATCGTGCGCCGCTCGCTTTCCGTCAGCGAGCCGGTAAGAGAAGATGCCTGTCCGGTTGCGCGCATGCACACGGCAATGATCGATGCGAGCAATGTCGTGGACACCGCGAGCCGGGAACCTTTCGGGATTCCATTTACCTGGCTCACGATTTCGATGCCCAGCCCCGGCCCCACGAGCCGGAAGAGGAGATCGGCAAGGGATTGATTCACACCTTCCATCCCGGGCGGCACAAGCCCTGATGCAATGACGGCAGCCTTGAGCAGGCCGAGATAGTCCGCTGCGTAGTCAAACAGCTGTGCAAAGGACGTGACCTCGGTGACTGCTCCAAGATCGGTGCTGACGAGCCGGATGATCGGTGAGTCGATGATGCGGAAGAATGCCTCAACGGGAGGACGCGGCGCTTGTTTCCCCTTGCGATCCTGGACGGCAAGATCAATGGAAATGTTAAGGACGCGTGCTCCCTCGGGAAAGTCCATACCCAGGAAGAAAATGTCGCTCCAGCCGCTGTGGGATAAATCCATCCGGACGGGAGTTCGCTCGTGGAGAATCGGAAACAATCCGTTTGTCTGTTTGAGGAGCGACGGCACGACGCGCAACGGGTGGTCCATGGGATGACGCGCTCTGAACATCCATTGGTTGCCGCGTACAGAACGGACGCTCGCCCGGACCTGATTGGCCAGTGTCTGGAAGCCGAGGTTGCGATACGCGGCAGCAAGGGCGCTTGAAATTCCGTCATGCGGTCCGGCGGTCCTCTGTGATGAGAGAAATCGCTGAATAGCCTCTTCGAAACGGCGATGCAGAAGATCGTCGTATCCCGCGGCGGGGATGAGTCCGCCGGGGTTGAGTCCCGTCTTTGCAGGTATATGGAACCGGTGAATTGCGTAAAGATAGAACAGTGCCCGAACCTGCTCATAAAGATTGGAGCTGGCATGCCGGAAGTCCTCGAGGGCCTCGCACTCATCCAGGAGCTGATCAAGAGAAGCCGACCGGCAGAACGGATCCAATGCCTGATCGCGGGTGGCCGGGTCTTCCGCCGTGATGAGACCAGTCAGGACGCTCATTCAACAACCCTTTCGGTTGCGTGGTGTTCCCGGAGCAGGAGCATCTCCATGAGCATCGCAATGACCTCACTACGATCTTCACCGCTCAGCGCGAGCGCGAGTTGCGCATTAAGCAGGCCGTACTTAACCCCGACGTTGTACCGGTAATCATTCATTTCGAGGGCGAGGTACTTTTCCTTGCGCGCCAGTTGATGCAATGCGTCAGAGATGGTGGGAAGCCGTCCGTCCGATCGGCCCTTGAGCTCTTCGTCCAGAAGCGTCATCACCGAAGGAGTGAGCACATGGATGCCGAAGAAGCAGAGATAGTACCCTGCCCGGAGACCGGGCACCAGCAGTTTCTGTTCGGCTTCCGTCGGGGTAGGTTTTTCAATGACGGTTTCAATTGCATGAAGATCGCTCCGTCCGTGGATGCGCTTGCCGCTGACGGCTCCGAAGTTCGGGAGAAGACTCTCGCGCGTCGGCTGCACAGCGGACACGGCACATGATTCCGCCTCGGCAGTTTCGACAACACGCTGAGCGCATCCCTTCTCGATTCTGCTGACGTACAGATGGTCTCCGATGAGATGAAGAAACGGCTCCCCGCCGGTGAAATCTCTTGCGCACCACACGGCATGACCGTACCCGCGCGGTTCAGGCTGATACACGAAGGAAACACGCCCGGAGTGATCGCCGGCAACGGAGCGGAAGGCAGCCTCGTCCTTTGGATTGATGACAATGGAAATGTCGGTAATGCCCGCGCGGGCGACTTCAGCGATGATGACGCTCAGAACAGCTTTTTGTTGACCGTCTCGATCGATAAGCGTCTGGAGAGGCAGATTCCGTTGACCGTTGCCGGCTGCGGTGATGACTGCTTTTGTTATTTTCATGCAATGTCCCCTGAATCAAAACTGGTAAGAGAAAGATGTCCGTGCGTGCCTGTTACTATGTGAGAAGTCGGTAGCGTCAGCACTTTTCCGCGAGCATGGGCGATCGCAGAATCGAACCGCATCAAGAAATCCGACTACGTCTTGCCATTGATGGCAATGCCGATAATACCGCTCAGAACCCCAGCTCCAATAACCACCAAACCGATGATCAGGGAAATCTCGCTGCGTTGGAGATAGCCGTAAGTCAAAACAACTATTCCAGCAAGAAAGACTATACCCAGAACCACTGAGGCCGTTGGGATTTTGACGAGTCTAATTCTCGTAAGCATCGGATGTCCTCCAGGTTTCTCGTGAGAGATGGGGCCCGAAGATAGTCAATACAACTGCAACCAGCAACCATATGAGGTGCCGAAAGTCGGCACAAAAAAACAGCGAATACGGTTTTGCGGGTGTAGAGCTCCCTGTTGTCAGGTCAGACGTCATGTGTCTCGTAGAAATGACTGGACGCGAACCTATCGGTTTCGCCGTTCACTTCTGGAGCGAAATGGACGCACGTTCCAGAATATCTATGTACGCATCCGGGATCAAATCCGTCGGTTGAATCCCCAGCTTTCCCATCAGTTCGTGAGCCTCGCGCTCGGCTGCCTGCACTTGTTCCTGGTCCTGAAGCACCACTTCCAGCTCAACGAACGACCCGAGGGTTTCAACGATGTCCAGATGCACCCGAGTTCGGCCAATCAGAAATACTTCTCGCCGCTTGCTGACCTTTCCACGCACCGGCAGCACCTTGTCTAAGGCCCGCGTAAGGTCGTGAGCACTTTTACACGGGACCAGAATATACTCGGACTCCTTCGGTCCAGGTCGATCCGGTCTCTCATACGAGATCAGCTCGCCTGAGCCATCCGCAAATTCCCGTAACTTCAAACGTCCCTGCGGGACAACAAAAAAAGTGTCCGTTTGCGCAATTACTTCAGGAGAGTTGCGCGCAAGCGCCAGCGCCTTTTCCCTGATGGGAGCCAGATCTGAAACGCGGGCTTTGATTTCGATGTTTCGGGCCATGCTTGTGACTTTCTCATGCAGCTTGTATCCCGTCGCATTTGTGCCTGCGCGAGACACAGAGCTCACATCAGGCTAACAACTGTCGCTCGGACCAAACGTCAATCGCACGCCGACTCCTGACAGCTGGCGGCTGACCGGTGACAACTCCCCTCGTCTCCAACCTAAAGTAGTACACTAAACCCAAATTGAATCGTATGAATTCTCAGGTCGACCTTCTCGGTGTAGGAAAAAGATCCCGCGAAGACGCTCGTGTTCTCTCCGTTGAAGCTCTGGTATCGATATTCAACACGGAGGGCGACATTTTCGTTGAAAAATATTTTCGTACCGGCCCCAAGATTCAAAACGCCTACGGTGAAATCCATTTTTGACAGGGGCACATTGAAGAAGGGAATTGTGTTTGCAATCCCGTACCCTGCAAGCAGGAAGGGGACAGTTGTCCCCGAATGAGTAAAATTATAACTGATATTCCCGTTGAGCATATACACGGGATCTGAGCCTGAGCTGACCATAAAAAGGAGCTCCGGCTCAAGTTCAAGACCTTCCACGACAAAGAAGCCAAATCGTGGGCTGATGAGAAAGGCCCCAGAACTGCCGGAACTGCCTTCGCTCGAATAATTCTGATAGCTTCCCGAAATGCTCATTCCTTGTTCTTTCCTTCACGGGGTTGAGCGAACACTGACGTTGCCGTTACTGCGATAACGATGAAACTGCATGGCGCCTTCATTGTCTTCTCCTGTGAATTGTCGGGAATACCTTGAACCAGCCCGAGTTTGTTCGACTATAGTACGAAACCATCCCGCAAGGTGCTTTGCCCAGGGACGTATAGGCACCGATCCATGATTCCGGTCACAATGCCTGATAAATAGTCAAGGAGCCGAAGTCTGGATAAGATATGTCTCGTAGCTATATCCGGCATCGAGGAGAGGCGGATCGTACTCGACGCCCACCTTTGTCGGCAGCCCGAATTTCGGATCATACTCGACCCGGCGAGTCGCCTGGTCAAAAGATTCCAGCTCCGTTACGAGTAGGAACAGGTCTTCGACGGACCGGTAGGGAGCCCATAACTCCTGCGGCAGAGGTGATCCAGTTGCCAGATCAGAGATTGCGACGATGGCGTCGTGCCGGACAGTGATCAAAACCCAGCCGCTTGTGCCCGGGCAGAAGCAGTGACGCTGTTGTGCTATCGAATAGTCGTGGAAGTTATATGACTGCCAGCGCTCCACCGGGTCATTGATGCTCTCCGGCGGATTCCCCATGTCGTTGCAGGACAGCACAGGCAGAATGAGTACGGCAAGAGTAAAGAGTGTTCGATAAGTGTTCCGTTTCATCTTTGGTCTTCCTTCGCATGTTCCCCGAATTCTGCAGCACGTTCGCTATGTCCCGTGCACGCCCGAGGCAAGGTTCATATTCCTGGAAAAAATGGACACTCAGAGAGTATTTTCCCTCTTCCGGCACGAAGCTGGCGTGCGTCCTGGTGTTGGATCCGGACATACACATGTTGATAGCAGTCGATGCAGACATCGGTGAGAAAGAGAGTATCGGCGCTGTAATGTGAGATGGTCTCCCTCTCCCTCTTTGTTCCCCGATGGTGCAGATAGCCATGACGCCTTTGCCACGCGTAAACCTGGGCCTGGTTCATTGTATGGTTGTAGTGTTCCTGAACGAAGGCCTAGCCAAGCACGCTCCGAAGCTTTGCAATCAGATCGTCGTAGTTCCAGAGCGTCTCCTTTTTGACACTATTCCACGCGATCCTCATTCCTGTATGTCCATTGGCAATTGCATTGGTGCAGATCGACTGTCAGGCGTTTTTTAAAATTGCAGACCAACTCAATGGGAGTTTGGGCCCTTGATGTATTTTGAACCCATTGTCTTCGGCCAGGGTAGTTGTCACCCCAAATTCCCGGCGGGAAACATGAAATAGCTTTGGTTCTACCATGAGGAATTGTCCATTTTCCTTCAACACACCCTTCATCTGTTGAAAGAATGAATTCTTATCCGGAACCTCATGGACCATGAAAAATGCCAGAACGAAATCAAATCTTTCTGAAACGTTGGTTTTGTCTTGATCACATTTCACAAGTATGATCCTGTCTTCCAACTCTGTTCCCTTAATCTTGTCACGCAGTTTTTGCAGCATCCCTTCCTGCAGATCAGCTGCGACAACCCGTCCGGATGTACCAACCATCCTTGCCATTTCAAGAGAGAAAAATCCCGGACCGCAGCCAATATCGAGGACTGTCATTCCTTCGTGGAGGTAATTAGCAAGCAACTTCCTGGGATCCTGCAGCCACCTCCTAAACCTGCTGTCGAGTGAATTAGCCAGTTCAACCGGACAGATCCGATTTCTATCATTACTCATAATTGCTCCAGTTAGGGTTTGACTCCCCGCCGGTGTGCCTACCGGCTTCGCACGCCTGGAGTTCGGGCTCAGGTGTCACTTAGGGCCGGACGGTAGGAGGAGTCAATCTGTATTTTTGGACACGGCTACCGTCAGGTGGCCAAAGCCTTCTTGACTTCTATCGCTTGCGCGAGAGCTTCAGGTTCATCTGTTCCAATGCGAAACCGGGATCCGTCTGCGAACGATAGCTCCACCGCACGCAATCTGGAAACATTCCACAACCAGTATTGTCCGGGCATTCAGCGAATTCCCCATCCCGCATACCATGGATTCTTTACCGCCCGCACAGGCTGGATTGTTGAGAGGGAAATGCGCTTTCGAATTATGCCTATGCCGAAGCGGCACACCAAAACACTGCCACTGATTTCCACATTCAGTGCATAGAAGAGGGTCAGACATACGGCAAGCCCCACAAACACGACGAACAGCGGGATCGCCACGTCCGGCAAACTGACAGCCAGGATCATGATGACCACCATGGTGGCAAACACCCCCATGAAGATCACACCGCCAAACTGCGTGTGACGATATTCCATGGAACGTCCTTCTGGCCAACCACTCGGCGGCCGATCCAGTCAATTTTACTCGATGAGGATTCCGGCCGCATGTAACGACGCCCGAATTCTCGGGTCTTTTCTTGGGTCCGAACCAGTTGATAATGGAGGTGCGTTGATCGCGTACGGCCCCGGCGTGATCAGTTCGATAAACGGTACGGAGGGCAACAGCGATGAGTACCCCCACCAGAAGCTCCCCAGATAAATCCTCTCTTCCCCCACCATCACGACGAACGGGGAACCGTACACGCTTCCCCGGGAAGTCCCCAGTTGCTTGAGGGCTGAATCAAGCGCGGCGTCGGGAGTAAAGCTGTGCGTCGTCCAGTAATATGCCTTCAACTGACTGCACGCAATGAAAGGGCTGGAAGCGAGAGGGAGACTGTCCAGAGGCATCGTCAATGCACTCGAGGCAACTATGGAAGTATCAGACAGACGATAGATGGCAAAATTCCCCGCCTGTATGACTTCCGTTCCGGAGTCTTCGCACGAAGTGAAGAAGAGGAAACCGCAAAGACAGAAACATATGAAGATCGATTTCAAAGCCGATGCCTCCTTCCTGCAGAGTTGTCCGTCCCGCAGCAGACTAAGGATTGTTGCCGGGGACGGAAAAACGCCTGTAAATATCAGCGCCCACTCGCATGGGCCTGAGCGTTTTCAAATCAATTGGGCACCAGAGGGACCGGGCGCGGGCAAGAACTTTCTGGTCGCGCGTCCGGACAAACTCCGCATGCCGCTCAAATAAGCTCTTCTCCGCCACGCCAACCCAGGTTTTCGCAACTATGTCATCGCCCAATCGCGCAGGATTCATGTAATCGATTTCGTGACGGACAACCACCCAGCCAATGGCGGCTTTCTCCGCCTCGGTTGCTGAGGCATTCCAGTGCGCGGTTGAGATTTCCTGGACCCAGCGGACATATACGACATTGTTGACATGATCAAAGAGATCTATGTCCTGGGGGAGGACTGCGATGGGTTGTTCGAATCTCTCGGTGGCCGGGTCACTTGTCATGTAATACCTTTTCCTCCGGGTTGGGGTAATGTAGCACTGCGGTTTTTCTCACGGTCCGGCTCAACCAGTCCGGGCGCAGGTTCTTGTCTCTTCGCAGACCCCAAAATACAAAAGGGTGGCAAGATTCAGAAATCTCTCATCCACCCTTTTGGAAGAACAAATTCTGGTTGGGGCCAGCGACGCTCGTTCCAGACTGAAGCAGCATCCAACCCGGCAATCCGAGGGATTTCTTCCCCCGGGTGCCCCATCAAGGGAAATATACTACAATTTTAGGACTCTCATAAGTCGGTTTTCCTGCCAGCGTAGATCTGATGTGGGGAAATGGGAGACGGCCCGGCGGCCTGGGGGCCGGCAGAATGGCGGATTTAGCCCGGAACCTTATCATCTGCTGCAAGGATCCCCGCTTACCCGTCTGCGTGAATCAGCTTGTGGGTTGGCTTTCGCTTGAGAAGCAGGAGTTTCTCAACATCCGTCAGGACTTTGTCACTATCCACAACCGAAACGACCCATCTCCCATCATGGTATGTTGTTGCGGAGGCATAGTCATCACGGACGTGTGACACCAATTGAGGCAAGAGAGGTTCAACCATTTTCCGTTCTTCGCCTCCGAAGACGAGAAGGATCTTAAATCGGTTTTGCTCAGGAATCAGGCTACAGAACGATTTTGACTTCTTATAGCGCAATACCCAACCGTACTTCCTGCCCCCATACAGCCATTTGATCTCGAATGTATCCGGGTAGTTGGTCTCAATGAACACGACAATTTGTCTCCAGCGCACGTAATTCTTCACACCGATCCAATGAGAGACGCTTGCCGGCGTGGGTTTGTTGCCGGCGTCGAGCATGCGCGAGTGTGATTCCATCCTATTCATCCTTCCGGATATAGGAGCGTGCCTGATGCGTCAGCTGAATTGCCGGTGAGCAAAAGGTAAGCGCTTCCGCAACGCGCTAAAGGCCTCATCCGTGGATCTGGTCCCCAGATATTCCTGCAGCGCAGTCGCATTGTTCAGGCGTTCCTCTTTGGAGCTGTAGAGGAGAGTGACCGTCCCTTTCCCCAGGTGCCGGCGGAGGTCGGCCAGGCCTTCGGGGTTTGCATCGAGTTCGGCGAAGTAGCGGTGCCGAAACTCTTTCCATCTGGCGGGATCGTGGCCGTACCACTGACGAAGCGCAGTGGATGGCGCGATCGCCTTTGCCCAATAGTCAATCCGTGCTGAGGCCCGGGAGAGGCCACGGGGCCAGAGGCGATCCACCAGGATGCGCCGGCCATCAGCGGCTTCCAACTTCTCATAGATGCGTTTCGTCCTGACTCGCACGCGTCCTTTCCAACAATCGAGAACCAAATTGCTCCGGAGTGAAGTCAGAGGTTGAATGAGAACATGACGTGATCCGTGTCCTTTCCACCGAGTGACTCGTAGAGCTTCATGGCGGCGGTGTTTGGTCGGTCGGTGAGCACCCAGGCCTCCTTGCAGCCGCATTTTCGCCCCACGTCAAAGAGGACTGAGAGGAGCAGCTTCGCCAGACCGCGATTGCGATGAGTCGGTGCCACGCCCACTTCATTGATCCACAATTCGGGTGGTTTGTCCGGATGGACATAATGAAGTGCTGATGCAAACCCTACAACAAGGCCGTTGTCAATAGCCACCGACAAATGATGACGGGAGTCGGCAAGGAACTGTGCGGTAAGGTGACTATTTATATCGTTGTCAAACACACCGGGAGCGACGTTGGACAATACTCCTTCATTGCCACGTTCCAGAATTTTTATCTCTGTTGCCATTATGTTCAGCACCTCCGCCGGCTGTGGGCCCGCCGATTTGGGCGAAGCAAAAACTCGTTCACGTACTCGCCAGCCGATGCAACACCGCAGCCACCCCCACTGAGAGAAGGAGCAGCGCCCAGCCCGCACCGAGAAACGCAAAAAGCCAAGTGAGGAGCGTCATGATCATGTATCCCAGAACACTTTGCTTTGAAGCATCCGAAGCAGAAACATACGCCGCCAACGCTGGCGCAAAGAATCCCAGGGCAAGGAGAGAAGTTCCGGCTCCGAGCATAGCCGCATTCATGGAAGTCTGCGTCCGCGTCGTATCAAGCAATCGTTTGCCGGTTATTGCTCCGGCAGCCGCGTGGGCGAAGCCCACCCCAATCGTGAGTGCAGGAATCATACCGTTCATTCGGGAATCCGGATACCAAGCGAAATGAGTCAAAAGGGCGGTCGAGACGCCGAAGGAAAGACCCGCCACCAACCGCGGTCTCCGCCTGAGAAATCTCCGAAAGACGTTCATAGCCGTCCACTGCGATTTTCAAGGAACACTCTTCGGCCAGTTTCGCCGTCCGTCAATCCTTATGGCGGACCCGACCGCCAGTGTTAATAGCGGAATTGTGCTCGTCTGTACTCAACCGAGGGGCTTCTGAGGCTGTGGCCCCGATGCCTCCTCCCCGACCCTGCTTTTCCTGCTCATTGACAACAAAGTCAGGTGGCCTCCGAATATCGTCGTAAGCAACTGCAGGAATGGCGAGATCGCAATCATCAGGAAGAGCCACGCGATGAAGCTCGCTCGCGGTTCAAAGAGTATCTGTGGTATCCCAAAGTTCATCAAATCTGCATTCGGATCAAAGAGCATTGCAGCGCTCGGTCCCCAGATAGCAATCATTCCAGCGAAGGTTACACTGGATGTGATACCCCCGAACCGCATCAAGCGTCGCAGAATGTCTCTCGCTTCCCGCGTATCGTTCGAAATCCATCTTACGGCAAACCAGCCAACCACGAACCCCAACAATATGCAAAACACTGGAACCCCCATCCCGATGCCAATGCAGAATACATCAACAATTACGAAGAGCACAAATGCTCCCAGCGGTCGCAAGTGGAACAATCTGGTGAATAAGCCCATACGGCAGCATGTGCTAGAGATATTTTCAGTCGATCCGGAGAACGACCGAGGTGTCGGCGGCTAAGCGGGAGCTACATTCAGAAGCAACGAACACTCTGAGAAACCGCCGTGAATTTGCATCAATGGAGGTACATTCCCGCTAATCCGTCCGGCTAATGTACTGATGAGATGCCCGAAGCAGGTGTGCGCCTCCTGCTCCATCCAACAAACGAACGATGACATCCAAGTACACTCCAGGGCCCCATTTCGGTCCGTTCCGAAACACCCTCTCGAGCCGGTTCGGCTTTGCTGGATTGGACGTCTCGTCGTTGAAAAGACTCCTCCAGACCTGTCCGTCGTACACTATCCATATTGCGTCGGCTCTGATTGTCGAAGGAAGGCTTGCGGTATCGATGCCATCGATGTACGCAATGCCAATCAACGGCTTGCCGTCCGGCGGACTGATGGGCATGAAGTCACGCCACATGTAAGTTGAGAGGGTCAGAGATTTCCCGTCGACAGTGATGGTGTCCTCTGCCGCTAACAATTCGTGGATCGGAATGTCCGGAGCTGCTGGAGGAAGAACTTCCCCAATGTCAGCGCAGCTTAAAAGGACTGCGGAAAGAATAACAATTATGCATGTTTTCGTGTGCATTCACCCAGGCCGTTCGTTGAAGCAGCCGTTTCTAAGTTCACACCAGCGTTATCTTTTGAGAACAAAGGTCAAACTCATGCTGTTCGATCAATCAATAAGTACCGGCTGAACTGTTGTCTGATAGAGTTGTCATTGTGTAGTTGTGACTATCCGCGGTCAACTGACATGATGACCTTCTGCTGTAAGTATTTCTCTCGCCAGTTGCGCGCGGTCTGCCTTCACGAGAATGTAATCAGTGTCAAATGTCGAGATTGCGAACACGGCTATCGACATCGATGCCAGAGGGCCTAGCAATGATGCGAGTACTCCTGTCGAGGACAACGGGAGCGGCCCTTCAATTCTCAGCGCCACCCAGTCACGCTCGGACCTGACATCACCTGGGACTGTGTTTTGGTCGCAGACGATTGCAAGCTCATCGCCGGTTCGCACGACGGCGCACAATGACCCCTTCCACGCCCATGATGGCACCTCACTTTCGGGGTTCAGCCGGACGATGGCAAACCGTCCGGTGAACTCGTGAATAACAAAAGTACGACTCTTCGATTGCTCCATGTCAGCGTTCCGGGGGGAATATCTGTGGCCTCAGAGAACAAGATATTCCGACTGTACGAGTCCGTTTGGAAACGAACGGGTCTGCACATGGCGAAGCGTGACGTCGTGCGTCGAGGTTCCGAAAAGCGGCAGTCCGCTGCCAATGAGCACAGGGATCCTTGTAATGATCATTCGGTCGATCCTGCCAGCCGCCAGGAACCGCTGGATCGTCACGCCGCCGTCCACGTACAGGTGTTTCGCCCCCGTCCGTTCAAGATCAGCTATGATATCGTCCGGGGCACCCGAGAGTGTGCGGACGCCCGGCGGGAGCGGCGATGGCAGCACGCCGGGGCGACTCGTGAGAACGACCACCGGTTTGGTGTAGGGCCATTCGTCGTACGTCAACACCAGCTCAAACGTGTTGCGCCCCATGACGATCGCATCGACAGTCTTCATGAAGGCCGCGTAACCGTAATCGTCCTCGCCCGGCTTTGGCATGGGGAGCCAGCCGATTCCGCCATCAGTCCGGGCAATATATCCGTCAAGGCTCGTTGCGATATAGACTGTGCATTTCATAGCGGAAATGTAAGGCTTTTTAAATGCGGCTTCATATCAACGGCCGCCATCACATGTTTAGGCCGCCAGACTCCTCCATCCAATCCGCGATCTTTTCCACGGCCCGTGGTACATCGTTGTCAGATATATCAATCGTGGTGTGTGGCAGTCGCGATGCGGCAAGAAAATCCCTCATCAGTTTCTGTTCTTCCCTGAACACATCGAGATCCACATACTGACCGGGGTTGCCGGAGACTTTCAGCCTCTTTTCCCTTGCTGCTTCGAAGGAATCGGCGGATCGGGTACAAAACACCAGGCGAAAACCCAGCGGGAGGAGGCGGTCCTCCAGCCACGCGAAATCGTAACGTTTACCGTACGTGCGATACTGATACACCTGCGTTGAAAGATGAAACCGGTCAACAATCCAGGAGTAGTATTGCTGAAGTTCGAAGAGTCTTGCCCAGGTCCGGTACGTCTCCATTGCCATCTCTTCCTCCTGAGCTTCAAAGTTGATCAGGCCCCGGCCCCAGGGGAAGTTTGTGAACGCGCACCATTCCGCAGAAATCAAAGGGGAGTGGTAGCGGTATTTCCGCGGTCCCACAATGCGGGGATGCTCGTTGAGAGCAAAGGCAATTTCAGTTTTGAACGTAAGGCGCGTGCCTTCGAGAATGATTTTTGGACACAGCTTGTGTTGCATAGCAAAATGTACGAATTCAGATAGTTATTCGAGCTTGTCCGTCTGCTGTGACCCTTCCCGAGTGGTTACGGAATCCGGATCGAGCACGATAGTCCATCGATGGCGCCGGATATTACCTAGTGCATCCGTGTTTTTTCAATGAGCATTCGGCCATGATCCCATACGCGAAAATCTATCATCTTCATTGAATGAAGCCTGCGTGCTGTCTCATAGTCAAATCGCAATGCAATGCTGCGACAATCTGCGGAACGGCACAACTCAGGGGCCCGGTCGTGAATACTGCAGCCGGTCTCGTCCAGATAGACACACTCACCGTTCGGCTTGTGGGCGATCATCAGAACCCCGGGAATGAATGGATGAGATTCAGTCAGGTATTCTGTTTCCGAATCGCTTTCCTGCAACCGGATTGCATCCCCCTGACAACAAAGTGTGCACCCGTTACAGGGGACGTTGGCTCTCAATGGATTCATGTGAACGATTCCCGTAAATGGCTCATCCCCCGGTGGATATTTCTCCACAAACGCATGTGGGCTTCAACGCCGGTGTTCATTTTAGCATCAGTTTAATAATGTGATCGGGTTCGTCCTGGCTGGCAGAGATGTTCGACAAAGTGATGCCTGCATCGGATTGCTCGCACCTGACCGGCACATCGCCTTCCAGATATTTGGCTGCAGCTATTCTCTGTTTCACGGGTGTCAGTGTGACAATGCCGTCCTGTGGAGCACGGAGAATGTGGACATAAATCGCAGAATCCGTGATCGTCGTTCCACCCCACTGTGCATTATAGATTCCTCCTCTGGTGCAATAAATGCTTTCTCCATATTTCTTGAGGAACCGGCCGATATCTTTTAGCCTTTGTATTTGTGCGGGCTCAATGTCGCCATCGGGCTTCGGACCAACATTCAGTAACAGGTTACCATCCTGACAGACCACGGTCACCAGGAGACGAATGCAGCTATCGCGGCTCATCATCTGATCCGCTGCGGCAGGTGTCCATCCCCATTCCGCACCACCCAGATTCAGACACAATTTCCACGGCCTGTCTCATGAAAACCACGCAATCACTCGTGCAGTGCCGCAGGTAATCGGAGTTCAAGTTCAATCTCATCCTGAATCGGAATATTGTCGATTCCCCGGAGCGGGATTGACGGTTTCAAAACTCTTGCGCGCTCGACCGCACCCGGGTGAGTAGCTACGATCCGAAATCCGCGTTTCCGGTAGAATCCGAGAGCCGGGTGATTGTCGTTCGTCGTGACGCACCACAAGCGGGAGCATCCCGACCGGGTGGCCTCTTGTGCAACTGCCTGCACCAACGCAGAACCTACGCCTTGCCCCTTTTGCAGACTGTCGAGCGTCACCAATTCACACGCGGATTTTTCGAACAGGTACGTTGCCAGACCGAGAAATTCGGCGGGGTTGGACTCGGCTACGAAGCCCCGGAGTCTGTGAGGATAGTAGATCACGTCGTGGACAGCGACGAACTCATCACCCCAGCGGTCAAGCATGAAGGTTCGAACCCATCGTTGATCGGAATCAATCGTCGGTCGAATGTTGAAATGCATTGCTCAGTATCTCTTGAGCGGCTGGCTCGTCACCTATTTCTGACAGACCACCAGGGCGAAGTCGTGTGGCAGTTCGCCCGATTTCAACAATATGTCTTCCACCTCGAAACTGAGGTTCAGCAGCCGCTCCGCAACAGGATCGGGACGGACAAAATGATGTCCTATACCTGAAAAGAGTAGATGCAAAACGGTCCCGCCGTAACCGTTGACCTTCACGACGCGGAAATACTCCCGAAGCATCGGAATGATGTTCGAAGATTCGACGGCCTCGGACGGATCAGATAGCCGCATCGATAATTTGCTCGGACGAATGGATTTCAGTTTTGGAAGTTGACTCTGATAAAGGAGCGTGTATTTGGCCGGGAATAATCTCAGCAACGCATTGACGACGCTTAATTGTCGATCAGTCCACTGGAAACGTGTGGGGCCGACGAATTCGTTTGCTACGAGAAAGCCACCCGGCCGGAGAAAAGACTTGATGCGGGGCAGCGCGCGATCCAGAGGAGTGAGATGGTGGAGAGATTGCTCGAAGATAACGACGTCGTAGGATGTTTCTGGAAGGGCCAGAAGACCGATATTGCCAACCCGGTAATGGATCAGTCCTTCCTCTGGAGTGTTACTCAGCGAAGCAGTGGCCGCCCGAATTCGCTGTTCGGAGAGATCGTAAGCATCGATTGAGGAAAACCGCCCGGTTCGTGCCCAGAGGATCTCATTGGCACCGCCGCCGCAGCCAAGTGAAAGTCCGCGAAGGGGAGACCCGCCATGGAGGTAAGTTTCGGCGACGTATGTCTGAAGTGTTTTGTCGGGAGATCCCGTAATCATGTTGTTCCAGCGAGCCCGTACTGCCGGAATGTCCCAC